>Ga0182019_10000476_pt1 | contig 19844 bp, 12 predicted proteins | sample 812E2MmetaG_FD_120483 | JGI IMG/M metagenome (GOLD analysis project Ga0182019, IMG submission 120483) | Permafrost microbial communities from Stordalen Mire, Sweden - 812E2M metaG | ecosystem: Environmental > Terrestrial > Soil > Wetlands > Permafrost | place: Sweden: Stordalen | collected...
GTCGTCGGGATGATGTGCATCAGAAATTCGGTGACACTTTGCGCTTTCGCCTGGCCGGCATAATCGGCGACCGCTTTGGCGTCCAGGGTGGCCACGTTTACGTTAAAGCCATCGCCCGGTTTCACAACATTGCCAACCACGAGTCCGATGAGGAGGGCAATCGTGGAAACGATTTCAAAGTAGAGAAGCGCCATGCCGCCGACACGGCCGACCTTCTTCAGATTTTCCATGCCAGCAATTCCGGTGACCACAGTGCAGAAGATGATCAGAGTGATGATCATCGTAATCACCCGGATGAAAGCGTCACCCAGCGGCTTCATGGCCACGGCACGCGCCGGGTCCACGTAGCCCAGCACTATGGCCAGGGCCATGGCCGCCAGCACCTGCACCCAAAGGGCGCGGTAGAAGGGCAGTTTCTTGGATGCATTCGCCGCATCTACGGGAAGGGCCAGCGCGGGTGGAAGAGTCGCCATCATCGGGTGTTTGTCTCTAATTCCTGGCTGATAGTTGGTTAGTGGTTGCCAATGAGCAGTTATTAGAAATGAAATGAAGAGTTAGTGACTGTCTTTAGTCGTCCTATCTCACAGGTTGAGGCTCCAGTGTGCGCACCAGCCATGGAATGATGACCTCTTTGAAGATGCGGGGATCAGGCCACACTTTGACCTGGCGTCCAAGATGACCGCCTTGGGGATTGATCCAGGCGGTCTTCGGCACGTCGCCTTTGTCGAGAAGCAGGTAGATGTCGGAGATCGGCACTTGCGTATCGAGCACTCCGGCAAGAATAAGCATGGGCGCCATAGGCTTGCCGAGTAGCCCTTGTTTTACCAGGGACATTTTCGGCAGGACTTCCGCCATTTCATCCACAGTTTTCACGTTGTCGAAAATCGCCATCAGCGCCGGGACCTGATCAAACAGATATTCGCGGTTGCCGATTAGAGAGTTCATCAGGAAGTCTTTTTGAAAGAAGGTGTCAGTGGGCGGCGACTGGGCGCTCGCTCCCTTCAAGCGGGCGCGCTCTACGATGGCCATCTTGGTGGCCCAATAGGCGCCCCAACTCACGCCGTGCATGGCAACTCGGTTCTTGTCGATCTCCGGCCTGGTGGCGATGTAGTCGAGGACGCGAGAGAGCATGCGCTCCGCATTCTCGCTGACCTTGATCGGATTTTGTCCGGTACCGGGGCCATCCACGGCGAGATAGCCGACGCCGAAGGGCAGGATCGCACTGAAACTTTCCGTCAAATCTTCCTTGCGGCTGTCTAGTCCATTGACGGCCAGCACGAGCGGCACGGGCCCACTCGCAGTTTTCGGCAGTCGAAGGTAGCCGATGATTTCTTTTCCTTCAAAAGGAATCTTCACGATTTCGAGCGGAGGATCCCAGAAGCGCGCGTGCGCCAGAAAAGCTTCGAGCGCCTTTTCGTACGAGCGCTGCTTGCCGGGAGAAGCAGGAATGGGCCAGCGTCCGAAGGAATAAAGCCGCCATGCGCGGATGTAATCGGCGTTCGCTTTCACCGGGTCGGTCTTCACCAGCGACTTGGCTTCATTCATGTAGCGATCGGCTACCCGCATGAAGCCCGCGGCCCACTCATCTTTGTCACGAGTGTGGATGGAGGTGAGGGCGTCCCCGACATCGTCCCTATCGAGTCCAATGAGGGGATATTGGCCAACCTCGGCGCGATGGATAGCTTCAGCCTTGATCTCGTCGATGGTGCGTTCGGCGCGCTGCTGGGCGAAGCAAGGGATGCTGAGCAGGAGAATCAAAGCCAGCGCTAGGGCCGATGACACGGACGGTCGCTCGGGTCGATCAGGACAGCCTAACTGATTTGACACGGGACAAATTCCTTTCCAATCAAAAAAGATGGGGCCGGTGGGAGTTCCGGCCCCGCCGCGGGGAAGGGCGGTTGGCTCGCTAAAAGATAAGCTTCAGACCCAGTTGAACGGCGCGGTTGCCGCCCGATCCAATGACGGGGTTGGCAGCGGCGACGTCCGGAGTGGCGCAGCCGCAACCGAAGCCACCCGCAGAAGGATCATTAAAACCGAAACCATTCTGGCCACCGTACGGATTGGCGAAGTTGGGATGATTGAAGATATTGAAGAACTCAGCCCGGAACTGGGCGCGGAACCGCTCGCCCACATGCCAGTTCTTCGCCAGCGAGAAATCCACATTGCGGAAACCAGAATCGGGGAAAGTGTTGCGGCCCATATTGCCGAGTGCCCCCAGTGCTGGAGGAATCATGATGGAGTTACCTTTGGCATAGCAGCCAAACAAGTTGAGGGCAGCCGTGGCTGCGCCAGGACTCCCGCCGTCCAGAGCCAGCGCCTTTGAGGCACAAGACGAATTGCTGGCGCCGGCGAACTGCGGTATCCCCGCTGGCCCCGACTTGAAGTCGTTGGGGTCTCCAAAGAAACTCCAGCGGATGGGACTGTTAGCCGGAGGACTGACCGGTAGCGGCCCGGTGCCGGAGGCATCGGTTCCCAGGTCAATCGGCCCCCAGTATTGCGGGCTTTGTAGGGTAATAATGGAGTTGATCTCCCAACCTTCCAAAGTCTGCCCGTAGCCCTTCCTGCCAGGGATGGCGTAAGTGAGCGAAACCGTCAGGCGATGACGAACATCGAAATCGCTATTCCCGTATTCGCCCCCCAGGTTAGAAGAGTTCTGCGGCAGTCCTGCGCCGTAGCCGAAATCCCAGTTTGCGCCCACGTTATCCAGAGAGTGCGAGTAGGTGTAGCCGGCTACCATGCTCAGGCCGTGGAAATTTCTGGAGTTCAGTGTCACTTGCAGGCCGTTGTAATTGGACCGGTAGACGTTGCCCATCTGGAAGATGTTGCTCAGATACGGGAACTTACCGTTAACCGTAAATGGGCGGGCCGCCTGTTCGGCATCGTTATCGGGTGCGCAGACGTTGGGATCATAGTTGCTCGCAATACAGGCCGAAATCAGTCCTGGAGACCAGCCCGAGCCGACCGGCGACTGATTAATGTCGCGAATCCCCGTCAGCCGCGAACCGTGGTTGCCAACGTACGCCAGTTCCAGCGAAAGTCTTGAAGTGAACGCGTGTTGCAGACTGAGGGTCCAGTTCCACACATAGGGAGTCTTGAGGTTGCGGTCGACCCCCATAATGGCACAGGGATTTCCATTAATCGGAGAGTCGCAATGAAGCGTAGTGGAGCTAAGATCGCCGTAGATCGGACCGTTGTCCCAGGGGAAATTCGGAAAGACGGTCAGGTTGCCGGTGGTGATCGTTCCTGGGCCCGGGACGCCATCGATGATAGCCCCCGTAGGCACGCTGGGGAGGCCGAAGCTGTTGTTGAACGCGAGGAATGACTGCCAGTTCACAGTTTCGTAAACCAGCCCGCCCCCGCCACGGATTACGGTTGATCCTTTGCCATTCGTGTCCCAGGCAAACCCGAAGCGCGGCGCGAAGTTCTTATGGTCGGGGTTGTAAGCAGAGCTGATCTGCTTTCCGACCTGTACCATTCCCAGATTAGGATCGAAGTTCCCGAGCAGGTTGTGGGCTTCCTTGAGGACCGAGCTGAATTCATAGCGCAGCCCGAAGTTGACGGTAAGGTTCCTGGTGACGCGCCAGTCGTCCTGAACGAAGGCGGCATAGGCCCAATTGCTGCTCTGCCGTGTGGGATCGCCGGTAAGCACGGAGGCCTTGAACGGCGCGCCCGCAAAGAAATCTTCCAACTGCGTCGTGTTGAGGGTCTGGCCAGGATTATTGGGGTCGGGAGTATTGCCGCCCAGGAATGTAATGCTGCCGCGTGCGTTCCCGAAAGCCCCGCCGGTCACAGAGTCGCGATGAACCTCGCCGCCGAACTTGATGGCGTGATTGCCCGCTGTGTAGGAAACGTGGTCGCTGAACTGCGTGATGGTGTCAGGCCCCTGGAACTTTGGCCATTTGAAGCCACCCAGGCCGGGAAAGAAGTAGCCGGCAAACCCGATACGCGGCAGTCCTCCCGTGAACGCGCCGCTTACGCCGGTGTCGAGGCCATAGGCGGTCTGGGTAGATGTATTCAGATCGCCAGGGAGTGTAGGTTGGTATAGGCGATTGTATCCAACGCGGACTTCATTGACCAAACGGGGAGTAGGAGTCCACGCCCAACTTCCGCCCACCACCTGGGCGCGGGTGTGAATCTTCGACCGCCACTTCGACTGCAGTTCCGGAAAGTCTTCGACCGTCCCCGAGTTGTTCCCGAAGAAGTACATTCCGCTGATGCGGCTATTCTGATTGACGTTGACATCGACTTTGCCGACCGTGTTGTAAACGGTGACTTGATTGTTGAATCCATTCGGGATGTTGATGTCGGGATTCTTGTTGGTCGGGAAGCCGGTTCCGTCGCATGTAACCGTAGAGCCGGAGACCGTGCACCCGGCGATTTTCAGGCTAACGGGACTAACCGTGATTCCTCCCGCTATGAGATCCGTTACCACGTCCGGAATGCTATTGGCGCAGTCGCCGCCCGCGAGAAAGATGCAGTTGCCAGCAGCGGGCATGGTGATCATGGACGGGCTGGTGACGCCTCCGAAAGAGTTTCCTACGTCATAAATCTGCCCTTCGTAGGCGCCAAAGAAAAATGCTTTGTCTTTAACGATCGGGCCGCCGATGCTGCCGCCGTATTGTTCCAACGACCTCGGGAGCTTGGAATTGGGCACGGTGTTGAAAAAGTTCCGGGCGTCCAGATCGCCATCGCGCCCAAACGCAAACCCAGTGCCGTGGATCTGGTTGGTGCCGGACTTGAGACCGACGTTAACCACCGCGCCCGGTTTCCACCCGAATTCCGCGGGTGCGTTTTCTTCGACGTTGAATTCCTGAATCGAGTCGATGGGTAGAATGGTCGCCGAGTCGCCCGCAATACCGGCGCCGTTGATGATGGCCTGGCCGGAGTAGGGCTCGGCGTTGAACAGCCCCTCAACGAAGTAGGAGTTGTCTTCTGCGCGCAGTCCATTCGTGCTCGTCGTCGAGAATCCGCCGCCAGGATACCGCGTGACACCAGGCCGCAACTGAAGCAGATTCTCGTAGTTGCGGCCATTTAATGGCAGGTCGTTGATCTCGGCGTTGCTGAGCGTACCGCCCAAAGTGGACGAGACGCTGTTGACCAGCGGAACTTCGTCGGTCACCACTACCGTTTCCGATATCTGCCCGGTCGGGAGCGATAGGTCGACACGCAAGTCCTGGGCAACTTCCACCCCTATATTTACGCGCTCGACGGCTTTGAAACCCTTCGCTTCGGCGCGAACCTTGTAAACTCCCGGCGGTAACTCCGGCGCGACGTAGTCTCCGGAGGCGTCAGTGGCTACGGTACGAGTGGTGCCGCGCTGAACATCAGTGATCACTACCGTGGCTCCAGCCACAGCCGCGCCGGACTGGTCGCTGACGCTCCCAAGAATACGACCCATAGTAGTTTGGGATACCAGCGAAACTGCGAGGGCGAGCACCACGCAGATGATGCCTAAAACCCGAATGCCATTCGACGGAGAATGCATTACGACCTCCAAATCCTCAAATTGAGGATGGAACTGGTTTGTCGGCCGCACATCTCGCGACCGTTTTCGAACTGAAAAAAGAACGGGCGATTTGAAGGTATAGCCTTGACGCGGCCTACTCGTCAAGTGGTATTGTGGTCCGACCGCAAAACAGCTGCCCCGCCGTGGCCGCTGCTGGGACGCTTAGACTGTTTTTGGGCGTTACCGCCAAAGGAAGGGAAATAACTAGCATGGCAATAGCGAGCATCAATCCCGCGACCGGCGAAGTTGTAAAAACTTTCGAGGCTCTTACCGCGGCGCAAATCGAGCAAAAGTTGCAACTGGCGGCCTCCGCGTTCCGAACCCATCGACGGACTTCGTTCGCGGATCGTGCGAACCGGATGATGCGCGCGGCCGAGATTTTGGAAGAGGAAAAAGATGAGTGCGCCCATTTGATGACGCTGGAGATGGGCAAGCCTCTGAAGGCCGCCGTGGCCGAGGCGCTGAAGTGCGCAACCGGGTGCCGCTACTATGCGGAGAACGCCGAGAAATTTCTGGCCGACGAAATTGTGGAAACCGGAGCGAAGCGCAGCTTCATCCGTTACCTGCCGATTGGTCCCATCCTGGCCATCATGCCGTGGAACTTCCCCTTCTGGCAGGTGTTTCGTTTCGTTGCGCCCGCACTGATGGCGGGTAACGTTGGACTGCTGAAGCACGCGTCGAACGTGCCCCAATGCGCTCTGAAGATTGAGGACATTGTTCGCCGCGCCGGTTTTGCCGAAGGCGTTTTCCAGACGCTGCTCATCGGCTCGGGCCCCGTCGATGCCATCCTGAACGATCCTCGCGTCGTCGCCGCGACTCTAACCGGAAGTGAGCAGGCGGGCATTCAGGTCGGTGTTTCCGCGGCCAAACGTATCAAGAAAGTCGTATTGGAACTGGGCGGCAGCGATCCTTTTATCGTGATGCCGAGCGCCGATCTCGACGCGGCGGTCGCGGCTGCCGTGGACGCCCGAATTCAAAACAATGGTCAATCGTGCATCGCAGCCAAGCGCTTTATCGTTGCGGAGAAAATCGGCTTCGAATTCGAGCAGAGGTTCGTCAAGCGCATGGAGAGCCTGCGCGTGGGCGATCCGTTCGCTGATTCCACGCAGCTCGGTCCACTCGCCAACGCTGATGCGGTTGCCTCTCTTGATGCGGACGTTAAGAAAAGTGTGGCGGCGGGAGCGCGGCTGCTGACCGGAGGCCATCCCCTGGACCGTCCCGGCAACTTCTACGCTCCGACAGTGCTCACCGACATTCCGAAAGATTCTCCCGCCTACAAGGAAGAATTCTTTGGCCCCGTGGCGTCGCTGTTTCGGGTGAAGAATGTGGATCAAGCCATCCAGATTGCCAATGACAGCCGCTTCGGTCTGGGCGCAAGCGCATGGACCAACGATCCGGTGGAAACGGAACGGTTCATTAACGAACTCGATGCCGGGATGGTCTTCCTGAACAAGATGGTGGCTTCTGATCCGCGCCTCCCCTTCGGGGGTGTGAAGTACTCAGGCCACGGTCGCGAGCTCGCTGAAAATGGCATTCGCGAGTTTATGAATATAAAGACGGTCTGGATCCAGTAGCGCTTTTTTAGGTCTGTGGTATATTGGTCGGACCACCATACCATCGCTGCCGCGGCGGTGTAATTGAGGGCGCAATGACAAACGAAGTCGTAGATTCCTTGGCCGCTAAGCCGGTTTACCGGACCATAAAGACGTCTCGCCTGTACGAGCAGATCGTGCAGCAGGTGGAAGACTCGATTCTCATGGGCCAGCTGAAGCCCGGAGACCAGTTGCCGGCGGAGCGCGATCTTGCGCAGCGCTTCGGGGTTAGCCGCACCGCGGTCCGCGAGGCAGTGAAGACTTTGCGTGAAAAGGGCTTGGTCGAGGCCTATTCCGGGCGCGGCACCTTCGTGACCAATGGCACTTCCCAGGCGATTCGGCAGTCGTTAGATCTGATGATCCGCATCAACCAGCAGGAAGGGTCGGCGAACCTGGCCGAGTTGCGGCAGGTGCTCGAGCCTGAGATTGCCGGCCTGGCCGCTTTCCGGATCGAGGAACAACTATTGATCACCATGCGGGAAGCGGTCGCCGTAATGGATCGTAGCCTGCACGACCCCGAAGCCTACGTGGAGGCGGATCTCGATTTCCACCTAGCGCTGGCAGAAGCGGCAGGGAACCCGCTGATTCTCTCCCTCCTGGATTCGATTGTCGGTCTCTTGCGCGAACAGCGCAGCCGAATCTTCGATGTGCACGGCGGACCGGAGCGGGGTCAGTTCCATCACAAGCGAATCCTGGCGGCGGTCGAGCAGCGCGATCCCGAGGCAGCGCGAGAAGCCATGCGCGCTCATCTCCAACAGGTGCTTGCGGATTCGTCCTCTTCGGCGAAAACCAGTTCGCACCCGAAGCCGAAATCATAAGCGGAGGGGAATCGTTCAATGGCCAAACTAGGATTCATCGGTCTCGGTGTGATGGGCGGCAACATGGTGGCGCGCCTGCTGGAAAAGGGACACACCGTGACTGGCTACAACCGGACGCGCTCCAAAGCGCAGTGGTTGATCGACAAAGGCATGAAGTTTGCCGAGTCTCCGAAGGCCGTGGCGGCTGCCTCGGATGTGACCTTCACCATGGTAACAAACGCCGCCGCGCTCGCGGCGGTGACGGACGGCCCGGGTGGGTTGCTCGCCGGCATCGGTGCTGGAAAATTCCACATTGATATGAGCACCGTGAGCCCCGATGTCAGCCGGGCGCTGGCTGCAAGCGTTCGCGAGAAGGGTGCCGACATGATCGATGCTCCGGTCTCCGGCAGCGTCATCACTCTGCAGCAAGGCAAACTTTCGGTAATGGTGGGAGGCCGTAAGGAAACGTTTGAGCACCTGAGGTCTTTGCTGTTTGATATCGGTCCGAAAGTAACGCACGTAGGTGACAATGGCGTAGCGTTATCGATGAAGATCGCGGTGAACCTGCAATTAGCAGTACAGATGCTGGCGTTCTGCGAGGGAGTACTGCTGGCGGAGAAGAGCGGAATTGCCCGCGAGGTTGCCGTAGACGTAATGATTCACAGCGCGATCGCATCGCCGATGATCGTGTATCGCGGGCCCTTCGTCCTGCAGCAACCGGAAGAAGCGTGGTTCGACTGCAACATGATGCAGAAGGACATGCTTCTGGCAATGGACCTGGGCCGCAAGCTGAATGTCCCCGTCCCCACCACCGCCATCAGCAACGAGTTTCTGACCGCTGCGCGCGGAATGGGCTGGGAGAAGCTGGACTTCGCGGTCATGTTCGACGTATTGGCGCGCATGTCAGGGGTGCCCAAATGACGATCGCCGCACACCCGAAAGAAGCTTCTGCGCAAATCGAGTTGTGGCTCCGAATGTACCGGCAGATGGTCGCCATCCGCCAGTTTGAAGCGCAGGTCAACGAGCTTTACACGCGGGCGTTAATGCCCGGTCTGGCGCATCTTTATATCGGTGAGGAAGCGGTCGCGGTGGGTGTATGTGAAGCGCTCGATCGCACCGATTACATCACCAGTACACATCGCGGTCATGGACATTGTTTGGCGAAAGGCGCCTCCCCCGATCAAATGTTCGCCGAACTGCTGGGCAAGAAGGCCGGGTACTGCAAGGGCAAGGGAGGCTCCATGCACATTGCGGACCCGGCGACCGGCAACCTGGGAGCGAATGCGATCGTATGCGGCAGCGCCGGTATCGCCACCGGAGCCGCGTTTTCCGCTCAGCGTCTCGGTAACGGCCGGGTCGCAATATGTTTCTTCGGGGAAGGCGCGCTCGGCCAGGGTGTGCTGTATGAAGTGATGAACCTCGCCCAGCTTTACAAGCTCCCCGTGATTTACGTCTGCGAGAACAATCTCTATACCGAATATACCCACTACTCGGAAACCACCGCTGGAGACATCCTGATGCGGGCGACAGCCTTCGGCTTGGAAGCCGCCAGCGTGAACGGTCAGGACGTAGGTGCGGTTTACGGCATTGCCCAGCGCTTGGTGGATCGAGCCCGGCGCGGTGATGGTCCGGCGTTTCTGCTCTGCAACACGTATCGTTACCACGGCCATCACGTGGGCGACATCAACCGCGAATACTATCGCTCCAAGCAGGAAGAACTGACATGGAAAACGGAGCGGGACCCAATCGCGAACTTCGGAAAGTGGCTGGTCGAGCAGAAACTCGCCGATGTTGCGGTGCTTGATCGGGTGCAGGCTGAACTCGAGTCCGAGATGAAGAATGCAGTTGACTTCGCCGTGGCGGCGCCCTACCCGGCCGTCGGTGAAGTGGACGAGGACGTGTATGCCTGAAACCGGCGAGCGTGAACTAACCTTCGCGCAGGCGATTCGCGAGGCCCTGGCGGAAGAGATGCGCCGCGATAAGACCGTCTGTATTCTGGGCGAGGACGTGGCCGAGGCCGGCACGCCGTTCAAGGTTCTAGCTGGCCTTTTGGAGGAATTCGGCAAAGACCGCGTGCTGGATACGCCGATCTCCGAAGCGGGCTTCACCGGGCTTGCCGTGGGCGCAGCCATGACCGGACTGCGTCCGGTGGTCGACATCATGTTCGGCGATTTCATCACTTTGACCATGGATCAGATGGTCAACCAGGCTGCCAAGGTCCATTACATGTCGGGTGGAAAGTGGAGAGTGCCGATGGTGATGCGCACCACGTTGGGAGCGAGTCGCCGCTCCGCGGCGCAACACTCGCAGTCGCTGCACGCGTGGTTTTGCCATGTACCAGGTTTGAAGGTGATTCTGCCTTCGACGCCGTATGACGCGAAGGGACTGCTGAAGTCGGCGATTCGCGACGAGAATCCAGTGGTCTTCTTCGAAGACAAGATGATGTACAAACTCAAAGGCCCGGTGCCCGCGAACGACTACACCATCCCGCTGGGCCTGGCGGACGTGAAGCGGGTAGGCGAGGACATCACTCTGGTCGCCACCAGCAGCATGGTGCAAGTGGCGTTGGGTGCGGCAACCATGCTGCAGGAAATAGGGATCAGCGCCGAAGTGGTCGATCCGCGTACTATGTGGCCGCTGGACGAAAAAACTCTCATTGAATCGGCGAAGAAAACGTCGCGGGCGATCGTTCTCGACGAAGGTTACGAACGCTATGGCGTTACCGCCGAACTTGCGTCCGTGATTGCCACAGGCGCATTCTACGATCTGGACGCTCCGGTCAAGCGCATGGGCGCGATGCATGTTCCAATCCCGTTTTCGCCGCCTTTGGAAGACGTAACTGTGCCGACCGAACAGACCGTGTTTGATGCCGCCCGCTTACTCTGTGGCCGGTCCTGACAACACGCTCAACTTGTAAAGGAGAATTCTGATGGCTCTGCCCACATATGGATCGATGGCGGTGGATTGGGAAAACCGGGTTGACTTCGATCGCCTGCGCCGCGAACGCCTGGCGCGCGCCAAGGACCTTCTTGCTAAGTCTGGGATGGGCGCGCTGTTGTGCTTCGACATGAACAATGTCCGGTACATTACCGCGACCCACATCGGTACCTGGGCTCAAGACAAGGCGAATCGCTTCACGCTCCTTCCGCAAAACGACGAGCCGATTCTGTGGGATTTCGGATCGGCGGCGAAGCACCATCAGTTGCACTGTCCATGGCTCGGAGAACGGTCGCGTTCCGGAATCTCGGTGCTGCGCGGCGCCATGACGCCGGAGATGGGGCGCGCGGAAGATGTGGCAAAGAAGATTCGCATCGAACTCGAAATGCGCGGCCTGCATAAAGAACCGGTGGGCGTCGACATCGTCGAATTGCCGGTCTTGTTCGCGCTGCAAAAAGAAGGAATCAAAGTCGTCGATGGGCAGGCGCTCATGTCGGAAGCGCGCCTCATCAAGACGCGTGATGAGATCAGTTTGCTAAACCACTCCGCCATGATGGTCGACGCTGCTTACGACGAACTCTACCGCGCCATGAAGCCCGGCATGAGCGAAAACCAGGCGGTGGGTTTGGTGAGCAAGGTGCTCTACGATCTCGGCTCCGAGTACGTGGAAGCCGTGAACGCCATTTCAGGGGAGCGTTGCAACCCGCATCCGCACGTGTTCTCAGATCGCGTGTTGCGTCCGGGCGACCCCGTGTATTACGACATTCTCCATTCCTACATGGGCTACCGCACCTGTTATTACCGGTGTTTCACGATTGGCTACGCATCGCACGCGATGAACGATGCCTATAAGCGGTGCAGGGAATACCTCGATGCGGCCATTGAACTCGTGCGCCCGGGCCGTACTACGGCTGAGATTGCCGCTGTATGGCCAAAAGCACAGGAGTTCGGTTTCCCGAACGAGGAAGCGGCTTTCGCACTGCAGTATGGTCACGGAATTGGTCTCGCTATCTGGGAGAAGCCCGTGATCAGCCGCCTCGTGTCGCTGGAACATTCCTGCGAAATCAAGCCCGGTATGGTGTTCGCGCTGGAGACTTTCTGGCCCTCGACGGATGGCTGGAGCGCCGCCCGCATTGAAGAAGAAATCGTAGTCACCGAAACTGGCCACGAGGTCATCACGCGCTTCCCGGCCGAGGAACTTCTCGTCGCCGGCAGGCACTATTTCACGGTGGATGGTCCGCTTCCCGCAATCCGCGAGACCGAATCGAAACCAAGCAAGCGTGTGCGCGAGATGATCGAAGCGAGCTCGAAGCAGGAACGCGTTGGGGTCGGCGACTGAGAGTGTGTGTCCGTAGAGACGAGGCTTGCCTCGTCTCAAGCCGGGTGCCCCATTCTCGCGCGTTCTTTGCGCAAGGGTGGGATTCTACGAGCGCATGGATCATGGGATTTATGTTGACGCTTATTCTGCTTGGCCGGACGGCTCTTCGGCGCTGCGGTTACTCCAGCATTGCCGCTTTCTAACGGTTATCCAACTATGGCGATCAGTGTCGTGATGCCCGCGCTCGAAATGGCCCAGGAAACTGGCAAGCTTATTTCGTGGCTGAAAAAAGAGGGCGAGGCCGTCGCCAAAGGCGAGCCTCTGCTCGAGGTCGAAACCGACAAAGCAGTGATGGAGATCGAATCACCCGCCGACGGAGTCCTGGCCGCCGTCAAGGTACAGGCGGGAGCCGAGGTGCCGGTGGGCCAAACCATTGCCTGGATTGTGCGCCCAGGAGAAGTTCCTCCAGCCGATGACGTCGCCGCTACCTCCGGAAGAAAAACCACAGCAGTTAACTCTTCGGCGACTTCAACCGTGACGGCAGCCACTGCAACAGCGACTCCGACGCAATCCGCAACCCAGGCAGTCAAGACTTCTCCCAAAGCGCGACGCCTTGCCAGCGAGCACGGTATAAATCTTGCGGAAGTCCGCGGATCGGGAGCCGGAGGAGAAATCCTCGCTTCCGACATTCTCGCCGCTGCGGAATCCAAAGCCGGTGCGCCGCCCGCTACGGTTGACATCGGTAGTCCCATTTCCCGGCTGATGGCGGAACGCACCACCCAGAGCTGGACGACAGTCCCCCATTTCTTCGTTGTCCGCGAGGTCGACGCAGGCGCTCTGAACGAGGCGCGGCAGAAGTTCGGACCAGAGATAGAAAAATCGCACGGAGTGAAACTTACTCACAGCGATCTACTGGTAGCGCTGGTAGCGCGCGTCCTCCTGAAGCACGCTCGCATGAACGCAAGCTGGGTTGGGGAAGGCGTTCGCCTGAATGCCGACATCAACATCGGCTTAGCGATGGCGGTGGACGAAGGAGTAGTGGCGCCGGTAATTCACCACGCCCCCAAAGCCTCGCTCGGAGAAATCGCGGTGCAACGACGCGACCTTACGGAACGCGCGCGCGGCGGCAAGTTGCGACCCCCAGATATCGCGGGTGGTACCTTCACCATCAGCAACCTCGGCATGTTTGGAGTGGACGCATTCACCGCGATCATCATTCCGCCCCAAGCCGCAATTCTTGCAGTCGGCGCGATCGCCGATCGAGTTGTTCCAGTTGACGGGCGTCCGGGCATCCGTCCCATGATGACCGTAACGCTTTCCAGCGATCATCGTGTAGTGGATGGCGCACGCGCAGCGGAGTTTCTACGGGACCTGATCGAGGCGATCCGTAGCCCGCAGCAATGCTTAGGGCTTCTTTCCTAAGCCTCGGAGGGGTGACCTAACTTAGCCCAGCGCTTCAGCGCTGGGGATATCCGGACCGTGATCGCATTTAGAATCAGCCGCTGGCAGTATTCTGTGGGGGGACATATGTTCACAGCTCTTTGTCGAAGGTTTCCGGGACGAATCTTAGTTGTCTCTATAGTTATTCTGCTGGCTATTCCGGTGTTTGGCCAAGATGCACCGGCCAATGTCAGCGGCCAGGCCCTGACTCCCGCGGCAAAGACTGGCGACGAATCCCGGCAAATCCCGCTGGTCCTCACGTTGCAAGATGCGCTCACCCGCGCTAAAAGCAACGATCCGCAGTTCCGCGCTGCGCTCACAGAGCTGGGTCTTGCTCATCAGGACACAGTGCAAAGCCGCGCCGGACTCCTGCCGAACCTCAACTACAACATGCAGTTTGTCTACACGCAGGGCAACGGCGTTTCGAATTCGCCTGTGCTGCCTCCTGCTGGACGCTACGTTGCCAACAACGGCGTCCACGAATATATAGCGCAGGGCAATGTCCACCAGGCGTTGTCACCGGGAATGTTGGCTGAATATCAACGGGTAGGGGCAGCCGAGGCTCTGGCGCGTGCCAAATCGGAGATTGCGGCGCGCGGTCTGGTGGTCACCGTTGTGCAGTCTTATTACGGATACGTAGTAGCGCAGCGCAAATATGCTACCGCCCAGAAGGCGGCGTCGGAAGCGGACCGCTTTCTCGGCATCAGCCAGAAACTTCAGAACGGTGGCGAAGTAGCACGCTCCGACGTGATCAAAGCCCAGATTCAAAATCAGCAGCAAACGCGTGAGCTGCAGAACGCTCTTTTGGCGATGAACAAGAGCCGCCTAGATCTCGCCGTGTTGCTGTTCCCGGATTTTGCACAGAATTTCTCGGTGGTGGATGACCTACGCCTCCCCGATCCGTTGCCCAGTTTCGTCGAGGTTCAGACCGCCGCAACCAGGAGCAATCCAGACCTTCGTGTCGCCCTCGCCTCCCTCCGGCAAACCGACCAGGAAGTGAGAGTCGCATGGACGGCCTTGCTACCTTCAGTGGGCCTGGATTATTTTTATGGCATTGACGCCAACCAGTTTGCAGTCCACGATCGCAATGGATTTCGCAATCTCGGCTACGAGGCAAGTGCCACTCTGCAGCTTCCGATATGGAACTGGGGAGCTGGCTACAGCAAGGTGAAGCAGGCGGACTTGCGGCGGCAGCAGGCCCACGTCGAGCTGAGTTTCGCACAACGCCGGCTGCTGGCCAATCTGCGGTCGTTCTATGACGAGACCGAAACGTCACGTGCGCAACTCGAATCGCTAAGTCAAACCGCGGAACTAGCCTCTGACAGTTTGCGTCTGACCACGTTGCGCTACCAGGCCGGAGAAGCCTCAGTCCTCGAAGTCGTAGATGCTCAAAATACACTGACACTGACGCGCAATGCGTATGATGATGGGCAGGTTCGTTTCCAGGTCGCCCTCGCAAACCTGCAAACGCTGACGGGGAGCTTCTAAAAAGAGAATGATCGAGGCCGGAAACCTGTTCTTGCGTCACAAATCCAGCGCCACGCCGAGCCGACGCCGCGTGCGTCTCCGAGTCGTTGTTTTGCTGTCTTCGATCATCCCTGTTCTCTCGTGCGCACTCGGTTGCTCAGCGGATAAGCCTGAGGAGCCGACGGTCAGCGTTCAAGTGGTTCCAGTCAAGATGGCGACCATCGAGCAGACGGTAGCGTCAGAAGCCATCCTGTTTCCGCTGGCGCAGTCCGCGATTGTTCCCAAGATCAGCGCGCCCGTCAAGGCGTTCTATGTGAATCGCGGCAGCAAGGTCCACGAAGGGCAACTGCTCGCCAAATTAGAAAGCAGCGACTTGGCCGCCGCTGCTCAAGATAATCAGGGAGTCTACGATCAGGCGCAGGCCGCCTACGCGATCGCGACCGCCTCCACCCTGCCGGAAGAGATCCAGAAGGCGCAAGGTGACACTACGGCAGCAAAGCAAACTCTGGAGGCCGAACAAAAGCTATACGACAGCCGCCAGGATCTCTTCAAGCAAGGCGCGCTCCCCCGCAAAGATCTCGATCAGGCCAGCGTCGCTCTCACCCAGGCGCGAAATCAGTACGAACTCGCGCAGCGCCACCTCGATGCGCTGATGGCCGTAAGCAAGGAGCAGGAAGTAAAGTCCGCCAAGGGCCAGTTGCAATCAGCCAAAGGCAAGTACCTGGGCGCCGAGGCGCAGTTGCGTTATTCGGAAGTCCGCAGTCCGATCAGTGGCGTAGTCACCGACCGCCCCTTGTATCCGGGAGAAATGGCCGCTGCGGGAACCCCGCTGCTCACCGTCATGGACACAAGCTCGGTGGTGGCGCGTGCTCACATTCCGCAAGAGCAGGCAGCATTGCTGAAGCTCGGCGGCACGGCGACGATCATCGTTACTGGCGGCGTTCCCGGCGAAGACGATCCCATCGAAGGGAAAGTAACAGTCGTCAGCCCGGCTCTCGATCCCAACAGCACGACCGTCGAAGTCTGGGTGCAAGCAAAAAATCCGAAAGGACGATTGCGCCCTGGGACAAGCGTGCAAATCTCCATGCTGGCGCGCGCGGTTCCAAATTCAGCCGTCATTCCGGCAACAGCCGTCCTCACCGCTCCCGACGGAAGCAGCTACGTGATGGTCGCAGGCTCCGACAACAAGGCTCACCAAAAAACAGTCAAGACCGGAATCCGGCAGGGCGATCAAGTACAGATTCTGGACGGTCTGGCGGAAGGCGATCGCGTAGTCGCATCCGGGGCCTATGGCCTGCCCGACAATACGAAGATCCGCGTCGAATCTGCCCCTGAGTCCGACAAGCAGGAGTCCGGCAAGACGGGCCGGCCATCCGCGGGAAAAGGGACCGAAAAGGATGCGAAGTAGCTCGATGGCCGCAACCAACGGTGCATCCTCGTACTGGTTTGCGCGCCACTCCCGCTCCATCCTCGTCCTCATCATCACGTTGGCGATTCTCGGCGTCTACGTCGCGTTCACCATTCCGGTTTCCGTTTTCCCGGACACGAATTTCCCTCGCATCCTGATCGCCGTCGACAACGGCGTGATGCCCATCGACCAGATGATGGTCACAGTCACGCGCCCGCTCGAAGAGGCGGTCAACAGCGTACCGGGTCTGCAGCAGGTGCGTTCCATCACCAGCCGCGGATCGGCGGAAATTGACCTGTTCTTCGACTGGAACGTGGACATGTTCCAGACGCTGCAATATGTAAACGGGGCATTATCAAGCGTGCAGCGCGAGCTGCCCGCGAGCGCGAAGGTGGAAGCGCATCGCATGACTTTCGCCAGCTTTCCAATTCTTGGCTACAGTCTGACTTCCGATACCGTTCCGCAAACACAGCTCTGGGAAATTGCCACCTACGAACTCAAGCCCCGGCTCAACCGCCTGGATGGCGTGGCCCGAGTCATTGTCCAAGGTGGCCAGGAGCCTGAGTTTCACATCGTTCCCGATCCCGCCAAACTTTTGCAGGCGAGTGTCACAGTTCCCGATTTGCTAGAAGCAGTCCGGCGTACCAACCTGATCGATTCTCCTGGCCTTCTCGAACGCAACCACCAGCTCTACCTCGGGCTGGTCAGCGGACAGGTGCGCGATCCACAACAGATTGGCGCGACGGTCGTCAAGACAACCGCCGCCGGCGTGCCGGTGCGCGTCGGCGATGTTGCGAAAGTAGAGCGGGCGGTTCGTCCTCTTTACACGGTGGTTACCGCGAACGGAAAGCCCGCGGTTCTCTTGAGCATCAATCGCCAGCCGGAGAGCAACTCCGTGCAGGTAGCGGACGAGGTGCACGCGGAAGTAGAGAGCATCCGCAAATCGTTGCCCCCCGGTGTGGACATTCATCCGTATTACGACCAGTCGGACATCGTCAAGGAATCGATTGCGAGCGTACGCGACGCCATCATCATCGGCCTCATCCTGGCGTCGATTATCCTCGTGATTTTTCTGCGCGACTGGGGCACGTCCATCGTGGCCGGTCTGGTGATCCCGGTAACCATCGCGGTGACATTCATTGCGCTCAAGTTGATGGGGGAGAGTTTCAACCTGATGACGCTGGGCGGGCTGGCCGCGGCCGTCGGCTTAGTCATCGATGACGCGATCGTGGTGGTGGAGAACATCGTGCTGCACCGCGACGCGGGTCAGACGCGGTTGCAGGCGATCCACAGCGCTCTCGGCGAAATCACCATCCCTCTGATCGGCTCGACGATCACTCCGATTGTCGTTTTCCTTCCACTGATTTCCATCACCGGCGTAACCGGCACGTTCTTCCGCGCGCTCGCTGTCACCATGTCGGTCTCGCTGCTCACTTCGCTGGCGCTCGCGCTCACCTGGACGCCGGCGCTCAGCCAGTTCCTGATCAAGGGCTCTGTCAGCAAGCCGCGAGGCAATGAAGCAGCCATCGATGAGCTCTCTCTTGAGCCTGAGGCCGAATCCATCCGTCGTCTGATGGAAGTGGAAGAAGCTTCACTCAGCGGCTTCTTCCGGAAGGTGATTAACTTTCACGAGCGCTGGTTGCGCCAAGCGATAGACCGGCCACGCTGGCTGGCCGGGTTCAGCTTTGCACTGATCGCGATTGCCTTCGTGTGCTATCAGTTCTCGGGGTCCGATCTTCTGCCGGCGATGGACGAAGGTGGTTTTGTTCTCGACTACATTATGCCGGCAGGTAGTTCCCTCGCCGAGACCAATCGTGTGGTCCACCACCTCGAGCAGATTCTGAACGATACTCCCGAGGTCGAGAACACTTCCCGGCGAACCGGATTGCAACTGGGACTGGCCGCGGTTACCGAAGCGAACACGGGCGACATCTCGGTGAAGCTGAAGTCATCGCGCAGCCGCGACATCGAAGACGTCATCGCCGGCGTTCGCGCAAAAATCAAGACGGAAGAACCCGCCATTGCTGTGGAATTCGTCCAGGTTCTCCAGGACATGATCAATGATCTGACCGGAGAACCGCAACCCGTCGAGATCAAGTTGTTCTCGCAAGATGCAGCCCTGCTCGATGAATGGGCGCCGAAAGTGGCGGATGCAATCGGCAAGAACAAAGGCGTGGTTGATGTTTTGAATGGACTCGACAACACCGTAAGCGGTCCCGCGGTGATGTTCCAGGTAGACCCGTCGATCGCGGCGCGGGCCGGGTTCACCCCCGAAGAGGTTGCAATCGATGCGGCGGCCATTCTTGAAGGCGAACCGTCGACCGCTCCTGTCGTCACTCATGACCGCACGTATACCTTGCGCGTGCGCTTTCCCGCGGGGAATCGGTCTTCACTCGAGGCTATGCGCGACACCCTGCTGGTCAGTTCGACGGGGAAAACGGCAACGTTAGGAGCGCTGGCCACGTTGACCGAGATTCCTGGACAGACGGAAATCCGGCGCGAGAACCTGCTAAGAAATGTAGTGGTCACGGCACGTCTGGAGGGCGCTGACTTGGGCACAGGTGTTGCCCGCGTGAAGAAAAGCGTGGAGCAGTTGCATCTGCCGTCCTCCATTCGCGTCGTATACGGTGGAACCTACCAGGTGCAGCAGAAGTCGTTTCGGGACCTCGTCCTCGTGCTGGTTCTGGCGGTGGCGCTGGTCTTCATTGTATTGCTGTTTGAGTTTCGATCGTTTACCGCCCCACTTGCGATTCTAACGTCGGCCCTGCTCTCGACCTGCGGAGTGTTTCTAGCGCTGTTTGTCACTCACACTACTTTCAACATTTCGTCCTTCATGGGAATGATCATGGTGATTGGCATCGTTGCCAAGAACGGTATTCTGCTGCTTGATGCCGAACAGAAATTCCGCGCCGCGGGGCTCTCGCTCGAGGACGCGGTAATTCAGGCGGGCCGCCGGAGGTTGCGGCCAATCGTCATGACGGCACTCGCCGCAGTAGCGGGAATGCTGCCTCTGGCCTTCGCGATGGGCGCAGGATCGCAGATGTTGAAACCCTTGGCGATAGCAGTAATCGGCGGCGTGCTGATTTCCATGGTGCTGTCGCTGATCATCACTCCCGCCGTTCACCTGTTCGCTACCCGGCGGGCGCTGCGCGGCTCATCGGAGCAACGTGAGGCCTCCACATCCTGACGTGCGCTCCCCTCTCTGCGATGTGCTTGACCTTCTAAAGAACCCTCCACTACATTCAAGAGCCGGGATTGATCCGGTCCGCAATGTGTTTTCCGGAATTCAACTGGATGTCTACGAGGTAATCATCGCATGACGGTTAAGAAGAACGCGGTCCGAAAAACGGCGCTCAGACAAAAGGCTCAATTGATGTCA
>Ga0182019_10000477_pt1 | contig 19835 bp, 13 predicted proteins | sample 812E2MmetaG_FD_120483 | JGI IMG/M metagenome (GOLD analysis project Ga0182019, IMG submission 120483) | Permafrost microbial communities from Stordalen Mire, Sweden - 812E2M metaG | ecosystem: Environmental > Terrestrial > Soil > Wetlands > Permafrost | place: Sweden: Stordalen | collected...
AATGACCAGACCCCGTCTGGGTTAGTAGATCCAACCGTTGTCTCCCTCGGAGACCAGGAAGTAAATCGTCGCATCGGCCAAGCTTCCGCTGTAAGCATGGCGGAACTCCAGCCGAGATCCACCCCTCGATATACCCTTAGCATTACCCTCGGAAGAGCAAAACCCCCCATCCCCGACTACAAGTCCCCGATGCTTAACGACACGTCCTTCATCCCGAGGACAATTGCATTGTCGCAGTTGAAGGATGTTGTGAAAAGTCACAACTACACCTTCTGGCACTACAAGAACAACTACCGGAACGGGAACAACTTCGCATTTTCTTCCGGCATCATCCTCGACTTCGACGGAGATTCCGGAATGTCGGTCGAGGAGGCCATCCAGTGCGCGAAGAGGATGAACTGTTATGCTCTTCTTGCGACCTCATATTCCCATATGCGCGACAAGAAGAAGAAAGACGGAAGCGTCATCAATGGTCCATGTTTCCGGCTTCTCATTCCCACGAACCGTCTCTTTCACACCTGGAGTGACCTGTTTTCGTCCCTCAATTTTGTGAATAATACGTACTTCAAAGGAAAGGCTGATCCAGCGGGAATGTTGGTGAGTCAGTTCTTTGTTCCATCACCGGATGATGCGACCATTGTCGAAATCAACAACGACACTCTTTATGACCCGGATGATCCTCGGAGAGAAACAATCCGTAAAAGCGACTCAACTACCATAGTGCACGATGCGTGGAATGTTGAGAACTGTTCCATTCTGATGGATACGAGGAAAGTCTCCTTCACTTCTCTCCCGGCGAAGAAAACAGTTGTGTATTGTCCATTCTGTGATGACCTGCATTCGACAAGTTTGTCTGCATTCCTGATGGAGCCGAAGGCAGGAGAAGATCGGAGAGCGATTCAGTGTTCTCACTGCAAGAAAATGTACGTGAGTGAACGGGTTACGCTTACCGATGAGCAATTTGTGTCACGATTCTTCTACACCGCAGATTCCGTGGGCGATACTTCCGAGCCTGTGGAGTGGATTGTCAAGGATGTCGTTGGGAAGAAAGAAATCTTCAGCTGTTACGGAGACCCCGGCTCAGGCAAGTCATTTGCCATGATGCAGCTGGCTATATCGGTCGCAGACCAGAGCGGAACATTGAATGAGTGGCTCGGATTTCCGGTCGAACGGCATGGGCCTGTTTTGTACATCCTCACGGACGGATCACACAGGTCTCTTCGTGAACGTATTCGGCGAATCTCCGGCTATATGAAAGTTCAACGTCCGAAGGATCTGATCATCCAGATCAATCAGGGCGTGTACTCGAGCTGGAAGGACCAGGTCGACCGGCTTATCAAGATTCGGAAGCCTATCATGATTATCCTTGATAGCCTGGCGATGTCGAGCGATACCGGAGACGAGAATCAAGCCGAGGACCAAAAGGAGTTTGCGAAGATCCTCCAGCTATGGTCTCTTGAGCAGGATCTGGCATTCTGCATCATTCATCATACCAACAAGGCAGCAATGAACAATGCGTTTCACCAGAACAACTTCCGAGGCAGCTCCTACTGGATTGGCATCATCTCTTCTATGCTGGAATTCAGGAAGTGCTCGAACAAGACGAACCAGTACAAGGTGGTAAAGAGTCGGGACGGTTCTCCTGATGCTCAGACGATCCGGGAGGTCGCATATGAAGAATATACCCCATCGGCGCCAGGGACATATAACCTCAATCAGGACCAAACTCTTGCCGGCTACAAATACATCGGTCCCGTGTCAGCCACGAAGAGTACAGGAAGGAAGACCGTAACAACCTGGGCAGGGGATATCTTCCGTCCGGGCGAGACGAAGACCTATAAGGACACCCTTGTGGCGATCGAGGCGAAATACGCCCGAAGCCAAACCTGGGCAAAAGACACTCTCAAGGACTGGAAAGACCTTGGGGACGTGAAACCAAGCCGGAATCCCGATGGAACGAAGTCATACACCTTCCGGTGAGGAGGGAAAGTCAGAATTCATTTCTGGCTAAGCTCGACAGCCAGCTATTCCGAACCTGTCTCTGGCTTTCTGGCTTTCCTTGATTTCGTAGCAAATAAGCCATTTTTGTCTCCCGGTAATTCTGGCTTTTGACATTTCAAGCTTGGATAGCCAGCTATCCTACCCTAGGTAGCTGGCTTCCTGGCTGTCGACCTTGGAGGGGTTCCCGGCGATGCCGGAACGAGTTTCTTTTGTTTTGGAAAGGACAACTACACATGACAACGAACGAAAACATCACACCGCTTTACCGCATTGCCTTCCCGTATTGCATTCAGAACCAAAGCGACGGTTCCTACGTCGCATTAAACCGGGATTACAAGCCGATCGGCTTCTCCACGGATGCATTTCTGGACTATGGGAGATATCCTATCGGGATTCGATTCAAAGGCCTGAAACCGAAGACCATCAGGAAAATCTCTGTCGATGGGGACCCGTCGGATGGCGCAATTTACCTGTATGGCGATGGGACCAAGCCCACTCAGAACAAGGAGAATATGAAGGAATATCTCGAGAGGCTCTCGGTTCTGATGAGTCTGAAGGTGCAGTGAGCGAATTTCTTTTTTTTTTATTTGGTTCGCACCCATTCTCGGGTTTCCTCTCGTAAGCGCTAGAAAGCACCATATTGTACGTCACAATGAGGCCGGAAAGTGGTACTAACACCCTGGAAACATTGAAGAAAATGAACGGAAGAGCTGTAGTAATTCAGAAAGGAGATGACCTTATGAGTGCGAAAGCAAGGAGAATACTGGCGCTTCTCAACGATCCCAGACGTCGATCAAGAGTTCTGGACTCTCTCAACAAGAGTACGCTTGATGATGTTGGCCCACTCGGGGGGGATAAAGGAGAGAAATTCCTGACTGAACTCAACGAGATGGCGGATCTGGAAGGAGATGCTGGGCAAAGAGGCCCCGACAGGTGATGCCGACGTTCTCAAGTATCTCAGCCGGCAGGAAGCTCCTGAAGCCTTACGATGGACCCCCGAACTGGAATTCCGGAGTGGAGGAAAGAACCGAAGGATGAGGACGCTCTGGGGAGAGATCGTGTGCTCGGGGAGTTCAACGCCTCGACATTGGATTTGGTTGGGCGCTTCGGAGGCGATTGAGAGATAAAAATCTTGAGAGAGATGAATTCGCTGACTAATGAGCACGACAGATCATGAAGAGCAGGCGCAATAAATCGATGCACTTTCTTCCCGCGAGAAGCTCCGCGACAATTACAGACATCATACACTGAGAGCTGGGAGATCAACAACTCAAGAATTTTGACCTCTTGAAGATCTATTTTCGACTGCAACTTATTCTATTCCTTAGCCAATCGATCATGTAGAATTCTTCTATATTGACAACTGCGAGTTGACGCAGTATCTTCGTTTGTCGCACATAATACGCACCACCGAATCAGCGCTGTGCATCCAAATTAACATTGGGATAACGAAACAAGCGCGAGAAATAAAGCGAGTCAGCCAAAGTACCGCAACAATCGGGGAATACTCATGACCAACAGAATATCCTCCCTACTATTAACATTCTTGTTCGTGTCCGTTCCGAAGGTTGCCGCACAGGATACTGCTCACCACCCGCTGCCATTTGACCTCAGAATTGGATGGGAATTGCAGCGTGAGTCGATTGGAGGAGTGATTGGCTATTCCTTCTACCAGACATCGGAATGGAAAATCCAGGCGGAGCTCGACCTTGCCGCTGCTGTCGCATTCGGCGTCTCGCTCAGATACGTAGCCCATCTTTCCCGTAGCCTCGATTGCGGTCCGGAAGTCGGTTTGCTGTTCAATAACCCCCCCTGGCCGCCCGCTGCTAGCCCGCTTCTCGGATTTGTAGTGGTTGATCACGTCACACGCGGTTTGGATTTGAGTGTTGGTTTTCGAATTTGGTTTGTTACCGTTGAGCCTGGAACTGGAGTTGGTGGTACGCTGACGAAGTCTCTAGTAAGGGATCTTCATAACTCTCCACCGAGTCTCTTGTGTATAGGGGTAGCGTTCTAGCATCAAAACGATTATTGGCTCACGCGGATACCCATCAGAAAGGAGTTACCTGAGATGACTTCCTTTAGAAAGTATTGGCTGTCGATCGTAATCATGTATCTGTTGTCGTGCGCCGTTGCCCTTGGGCATGAACAAAACGTTCATCAATATATAGTACGCGAGGCGTATTCGTTGCTCAAGTTAAGGTTTGGGGATATTCCGGTGATGAAGGATCATGTGGGAATCTCCGAAATCGGCTCTGGACCTTGGCAAACGGGAATGATGGTTGCTGGGGCCTGGCGAGAAGATGTTGAAGACCCGGTTTACGGCTACTCCGACTCTTGGCCGCCCGGCGTTTCTGGAACACACTTTTGGAGAGCTGATGATGGTGACGAATCAGATGTCACACTTAGATGGCTGAGCGGCGGAATCCCTACTACGTCAACGATTCCGAGTGCATACAAGAAAATCAGACGCTACGCTCAACCCGCGGTCTATGGGCAGTGGGCCATAAATTATGATTATGGGACCTCACACATCAATACTCTACCCTGTGGAACGCCGGTGATTCTAGGTTTCACATTTCAGTATGATGACCTTGTGACATTTTACAGGACTGGTCAGGCATATATAACTGGCTATCGCGCCTTAGATGGACTCGTCTACAGTTGTGGTGGCCGTTACCCTGTCGTTTTTGCAGAGGAGTTTACGTCCAGAATAACATTTGAGATATTGGGCCGCATGTGTCACTTATTGGGAGACATGAGCGTACCTGCCCACGCACATGGTGACGCTCATGGCAAGTGCGACGGAGATCCTCCCGGTTCAAGCGGCGTTCTAAATGATACTTACGAGAGGTGGGTCGGTTCTGATGGACCCCCTTATTACTCTCCCTACCTTGCTTGGAATGGTACGAATTCAGGAACCCTAGTTAATCCGTTCGTAGCCGACCAACCTCTTCATTTCTTGATGTATACAACTCAGCAGATTGCCGACCACTACGGGAGCAATGGGCCGTACAATGGCGATGGGAACGACAATTTGCCAATTTCAAGTGGGCCATACGCTTTCCTAACAACTCTGCTGCCGACCCTGGGACAGCCCACAGGAATGGCTCAGTTCGCGTGTTGCATGGACCCGAGCGACATCTGCATCAATAGAGAAGGAACAACTCTGGCAAATCGTACGAATATCAGAGATCACACCTTGCCCTATGCGATTCGGGCCACGGCCGGACTTCTTTATTGGTTTATAGAAGAAGCCGGGCTCTTGGAAAATATATTGTTCGTCCCGGATCAATATCCGACCATAAGTCAGGCCTTAAGTGCTGCCACGAGTGGCAAAACCGTCAGGGCGATGAGCGGTAGCTATACGATAGACTCGGATGTGGACATTCGATCTGGTGTTACACTTCAGTTGAACTCGGCAAATGTTTCGGTGGCGCCTGATGCCATCATGATCATGTATGGCGGATCCAATTTGCAGCTCATCTCCTCATCGTTCTCATGCGCCCAACTTGGCCTTGTTTCTGGGGCAACCATTAATTCTAGTGGGTCGACTTTTGTAAAGACTGGAGGGGACCTTACTATCCCTACAGGTTCGAGTCTCCAATGTTCTGGTTCCACATTTCAATTTGCTCCTGGCAGGAAGCTCCGTATTCAGGGAACGCTTGTCACAACTGGTCCCAACACCTTTACTAGCATTAATGGTCAGTGGTGCGGCTGGTACGGCATTGAGTACTACAATACCCCAACCGGCAATGCACTATACAATGCGACGATCCAGAATGCTCAGTATGGGCTGTTTATCTACAATTCTTACGTCGATGTTATGAGTTGCCTTGTTCAATGGAATTCGACCGGAATCTACACAAGCTGCAATAGCATCGCCGTCCGGTACAATCAACTTGAAAACAATTCTGTCGGAGTGGATTGTGCCTATTATGGGAGCCCTACTATCTCACCGAGTAATCGACTCAGAGAGATGGATTTTGCTGTGCGCTGTGACGGCACTTCTCAACCGTACTTAGGGAGCTACATCGGTTATAACAGCCTCTATTGGAACGGATGGGACGTGTTTTCCAGCTATCCAGGATCCATCTGGGCTTGGGGAAATTGGTGGGGTAGTTATCCCGCCGACCCGTGGGTATATGGTACTGTGGATTGGAGCAATCCACTACAGCTTGATCCCAATCTGCAAAAAGCCGTAGTACGAAAGCATCAATTGATCGCGCCTCCCACTCTCGGTGTGTTAGCGAAAGATACAGTGGGTCTTGGCTTCTATGAGAGTCTCCGGCTGAAGGATCTCGCGAATACGAGTGTCACGAGTGCGTCGGGTTTTCAAACACTGGTTGATCAGTATCCCGACAAGCTCTCGGGCCGCATGGCGATTGCGCGACTTGCACAAATCCAGGAAAATCAGGGGAGCGAGGTAAGATCTTTCCTGGCGAATGTAACGAGCAAGTTCGAGGGGAGGGCTGTCGCTAGAGTCGCAAGCCAGCTTCAAATCGGCGCGATGGTTAAGGCAGGTAATTATAGAGAAGCCTTCTCACTAGCAAAATCACTTGTGCAGGGAGGGGATACGTTGACCCTCAAGCAAGCTATTTACGACGCGGGTTCACTTGCGTGGTATTACCTAGACGACAAACCTACTGGTGCGACATATTTCACTCGGCTTGCCAACGAGTACGCGGAAGATCCGCTAGCGAATTCTGCCCTTGCCGCTATGGGTCAAGTGTCTGCAAAGCCTGCGCCGAAGAGCCAAGTTCCACTTGAGAATCCGGCGAGTTTTGAATTGGGGACAAACTATCCCAATCCCTTCAACCCCTCGACCCAGATAAGCTATTCTCTGGCCGATCCGGGGATAGTGTCCCTGGTCATATATGACGTGCTGGGGCGAGAAATCGCGACCCTCGCGAATGGAAATCAGCAAGCCGGTCATTACAACGTCAACTGGAATTCCCAGAACTCCGGGACGCCGGTGTCAAGCGGTATGTATTTCGCCCGGTTGAGAGTCTTGAACGAGTTGGGAGGAGTGAAGTTCGCGAAGACAATCAAGCTCCTTTTGACGAAGTGAGATTCAGCTAAAGTGAACACCGAGAGCCTGACCAGCGATGGTTGGGCTCTTCTATTTCATGGCGATCACAACAACAAAGGACAATTGCCGGGGCTTCGCCCTGCGACCCAGCGAATCCGATACGGGACCAACTACCACGGCATTGAATGGAATACCCCTGGGATTCGGGCTGATTGTCGCTGGACTTCTTCCGCTTGGGGATCGTGGATTTGAGCTCAAATGGGAGACTTCATTCATAAGACCCGGAGGGTCTTCGCCAGGGTCCGGCCCCACTGGCGAAAGAAGATTTTAGGGCGCGATTCGTATCCTCTCAACGCGGAAAAGAGGGTGAGAAAGCGACGAACTACATTGGAAAAATTGGGGGAAATGAAAAGGGAGCAAGAAAAATGAGGTGATGAGGCACTCGATGAATCTGAACGGTTCTGAGCTATTCTTGTCGAAATTACACCATTCGGTAAGAACGTCGGTCTTTCAGGATCATGGCCTCGAATGCCGCCCTGATTCCCCGAATTCCAGTCGGCACGAATAGTGTGACACAGGGTACAGGAACTTCGTCCCCTGGATGTCGCACCTCAATTTAGCCAGCACGGCGATGTGTCGTCACTGTTCTTTGCAGTCCGGGATTGAAAGGCAGCGATGACGTTTGGACCCCCTTCTTGGATGTTGCCCTCTCCCCGATTGCTGTAATTCGAATCCGTCGTCGCGATTCAACGAGTTTGACGCGTTCGGGAGTATTCCTCGGCTTGTGCGCAAATGCAGCAGTTTGCGAAACGTAAGTGGCTCACGTACCTTGGTAGAGAGTCTTTACTGTGCTTTGATAGTGCCGATGCGTCGATGACGAGTCGGCTCTACTCCAGCGATCCTCCTTCTTGTTGTACAGTGAGTTACCGGTGTACAAAGAGTGGGTGATTTTGCGAAACGGTTCTACTCATAAAGGGAACCGTCGATGAATGAACCACTAGGGGAAACTCTGCCGGTGGACAAGAAGGTCAGATATTTCGACGGGTCAAAATCCTAGAGTGTCCGCACTATAATTACAACGAGGGACTTCGTTGATGAACGGGTAACAGGAAGAGAAAATTGTTCAGTGGCAAATTGCAGTCAACTGCTCAAATCATAGAAAGGGTTACATATGCGCGCCATAACTCTTCTGTCGGTGCTCTACCTAACATTGGGAGTTCTTGATTCAGCCACTGCACAACCCCTCTCATCCCCGTACGATTTCCCGATAAAACCAGGCACACCCAAATGGAATTCTCTCTCCTCCTTTTCAGAGAGACTGGCGGTATGCCAGATACCGCAGGATCTTCTCCAAAGGATGACGACAGAAGCATTAGTCGAGACCTGCCTTGACTATCCACACTTTGAATCATTCATTTTCTATGAAGACTCGCTGGGGGGAATGGGAACGGTTGTAGCGGGATTCAATGGGCTACAGGAGTTAATACATCGCAAGGATGCAGGGTCCGTCTTGCTGCGGAAATATCAGGAATATGATCCGAGGGGATACGACAAGAATTGGCCACTTGCCAAACAAGGACGCTATGCGACACTACTCGGTGGGTTGGAACTTCTCCTCGGCGATTATTCCATACTCTCAAACCTTCGACCGGATGAACGTCGAGCACTATTGGCAGTTGCAGTTGAAAGATCCCGCGCGAAACTTCAGGACCACGATAATTATGCCCTGCTCGACGTCCAGAAGAGTGCGTGGCTGGCGGGCCGGGTGATGGTCACCGAGAACTTCGATGAGTATCTCAAAACCCTGGGCGACAACAATCGACTATCGTATCCCATTGCTCGGCGCGATTTCCTTGACACATTGGGTATAAACGCAACTTTGCGCCACGCAGATACATTCATTGGCAACAATCGTTAGGATCCTTCACATGAAAATCAAATCGTGGTTTATTGTCTTGACTACACTGGTTCTCGGCTTCGGTCTGAACAATTCACTGGGGCAATGGGGGCATTACCCAGTTTACACGCCGAAGGGTAGATTCATAGACGCACTTACTTTTCCCGAAATGACACAGGCAGAGATTGAAGATCAAAATGCATTTGCACGCGGTGAGGACCCAACTGCGATTCTGCTTAGCAATTCGTCGGCAACATATAACTGCCATGGTTACACATATTACATGTCAGAAGGGATGACACCAAATGTTTGGATTGATTACGTGGGGCAATATTGGTTTTGCCATGACGGAAGTTTCGTCTTTGCTGCTGTTCAATCACCAACATGGGGCAAGAAAGTCAATTTTAGCTCCATTGATCATTCGGCGGTAACAACGGGAGCCTATGGGACGATTATTTCAAAATGGGGACAGGGCCCTTTGATGCAATCTACTTTGGGGAATTCTCCTTATTCAACGATGGGTGGGGTGACCTTTTATGTAAGGTTTGATCAAACTTCTGCTCCCGAACCAAACCCGCCCGATTTCTTCGGCGTTAAAGTTGTTGGGGGAGATATTGTGTTAACGTGGAATGGATATAACTCAGGGGACAACACAAATGGATTTCATATTTACAAGAACAACTCCCGAATATTCGAATCGAACCTTCCTGGGACCACGACGTGGAGTGATGTTGGCGCAGTGAATTCACTGACGAGTACTCCGGTTAGGTATGCAGTTTCCTATTGGAACACGAATCCTCAACCGGAGAACTTGAGCCCGGTTATACCAGTTTCAGCAGCTCCTGCGACGGTTTCCCAAGACACCCATTGGTCGGGTGTGGTTTACGTCGGCCAGAATGCATCCGTCAATAGCGGAGTCACACTTACGATAAACCCGGGTGCAGTGGTACAATTTGCACCGTATGTGTCCCTGAGCGCGAATGGACTTTTATTGGCCCAGGGCGCCGCAGGCAATCGAATTCGCATGACAGCCTCAAACGGTACTTGGAGCGGCCTTGCGATTTCTGGCTCAGGGGCTAACAATTCTGTCTTAAACTTTGTGGACATCGACCACGTCCAAACGTACGGAGGCTCCGCAGTTAACGTCACGGGAGCAACTGGGCTGACGATTAACAATTGTACCATTTCGAATTGCACCAATTACGGGACTGTGGGTCTCTACTTGTCGAATGCAGGCTCGCCTGATATTTCCTCAAACGTCATTACCTCCTGCGGGAGTTCTGGAGTTTCCTTTTATAATACTAACGGGAGCCTATATCTGAACCGGCTAATCGGAAACCCCACGGGCGTGAACTGTAGTTACTCATCGCCAATGTTTGGCAAGGTGAATTGGAATGCCTATGACGGGAACAACGTCATAACTGGAGGGGGCTGGGGGGTGTACGCGTCTTCCTACTCGAATCCCTATGTTGGCTCAAACAACAATTCATTTGTTGGATTCAATTCCATCACTGGGAACACCTCGGGCCGTATCTATGCCACGGGCACTTGCACCATTACGGCAGACAACAATTGGTGGGGATCTCCCTCACCGAGCTCCTCATGGTTTCAGGCAGTGAACAACTCGTATATTGAATGGTATCCATATCTCTACTCGGCACCAGGCGGAAATCGTCCTACAGGAAACCCAGCTTCAAGGGGTGACATTCAGATTGCATCGGGCACCCCTACGATTGATACCCTGGGGTCGCTTCGCCACGCCTTCGACCTACTTGGGATGCAGAATTATTCTCAGGCGCGTGACACATTAGTTTCAATTGTAAGAGCTGCGCGATCAACGAATTCCGTCACCCAGGCCCTGATCGGATTGCTCAGGATATATGCTGAAAACAAGGACCCCTTGATTCCGTCACTGATACGAGGTCCGCAGGGTTCGGCTTTAGTTCCAAACGGGGTAATTCAAATGATTCTTGGAGAGCTATCAAGACTCCAGGGCAACACCAAAGACGCGGCGACAAGTTTCAATCTGGTCGCGCATGGATATAGGGGCACTGACCTTGGAAAGGCCTCGCTAATTCAGCTTTTCAATATGTATGTCGCTGAACCTACTACTAGGTCATCGGCAATCGAGCCTCTGAACTCCCTGTCAAGTGACTTTGGGACTCTGGATCCGGACGTATCTCAAGCGACGTGGGTATACAATATCCTTTCAGGAAGAGGAACTCAGCCGAGCCCTAGCAGCGAATCTACGGTGAAGGGGAAGCTTGAGAATCCCAACCCTGACAACGTTCCGAGTTCGTACTCGCTATCTGAAGCATATCCAAATCCATTCAATCCATCGACAACGATTGTGTTTGCAATCCCCAGCCTGAGCTACGTATCTCTTATAGTTTACGATGTCCTGGGCAGAGAGATAAACACGTTGGTGAGAGGATTTCAGGACCCGGGGTATCACACTGTGGTTTGGTCGGCGGGGTCAGCTGCGAGCGGCTGTTACTACGTTCGATTCATGGCCTCAGCTTCCTCCGGCGGCAAATCATTTACCAAAGTAAACAGGCTCTTGCTCTTGAAATGAGCGCAAGCTAAACTGATCCTGCTCTTGTTGGGTGAGGGGTGATGGCGCTCTGCCGACCAAGTCCCTGTCGTGGCGAGACTCTGGAAGCCACGTAGTAAAGCAGAGCACGTAGGATAACAATGGAGAGCCTGACCAGCGATGGTTGGGCTCTCCGCTTTCTGCGCCCAGGAAGAGGACCCATGAGCCTCAATCCTACCTCCTGCTTACTGAAGTATCCTTCGAACCTAACTGCTCAAACAAGCCCAGGTCGAGATGTCGGAGCTGGGTATCATCGGATTCGCTCTGCGAAAATTGATTCCTGGTTTTTTTGCGGGATTGGTTTTCAGCACTATTGGCGTTTTCGGAAGTTAGGAGGGAAGATTCGGGGTTACAGATGTTACGGAGCAGTTACAGGAGTAATGTAACCAGAATTCCTGGAATATAAAGGGAAATCAATGATTTTAGACAATGTTACACGTGTTACGCGTTATGAGATACACCTTAGTAGTAGATGATGTTCTCTCTCTTCTATCCCTATAGAGCTCCTCATCTCCGCTGGGTAGGGTGTGCCAAATACGCGTAACATGCGTAACCGCTGTAACAATGGACAGCAAAAACAAAACAAAAGACCTGAAGACCCCAAAAGCCGTGAGGACGTGGGGTAGGGTGTCGACGGGCTCTCCGAAGGAGGCAGGGCAGATCTTCATTTCCTTTGTTTTGCGTGACAAATAGACAAAGGGACGGAGAGATGGGAAAAACAAAAAATTAAGACTTCAGAAGCCTTGTCCCGGAAGCCATCCTCGGTAGGGGGTGTTCCGGCGGTACGGATCTTCATTTCTTTTTGTTTTTTTATTTTGCCCCGGAATACAAGGGTGGGTGTAGGTTCCGCCCCACCTCCGGATTTGTTTCCCGAAGGCCCCAAAGCGGCACCTCACCGCACGAAAAAAGTGGCAGGGGGTCCCACCGGGATTGGATCCCACCCACTCCCCGATTTCATTTCCAGATGGGGCAAAACCCGTACTAATCTGCCTCCAGAACGGGGCGAGAATAATGAGCTATGCCCAATAACGACGGGCAAGAAGCGTGCGCGACAGATGGACCGATTTGGTGCGGTGGAAATCCACGGAGAACGGAGAACTATGACTGACAAAGCGAAGAAGATCTTGCGGAAATTGAAGCTCACAAAGCTATTCCGGGATCCTCAGGGGCGGGACCAGATCCTAAGGGACTTTAATGCCTCGACGTTGGATCCAGTTGGACCGCTCGGGGGAGAAAAGGGAGAACAATTCCTGAAGGAGCTCAACGAGATGCAGGATCGGGAAAGCGAGGCCGGACAGAACGGAAAGCCCGACAGGTGATGCCGACGTTTTCAAGTGTCTCAGCTGGCAGGAAGCGCTGGAAACCTTACGATGGTCCTCCCGATTGGGATTCAGCGGTGGATGAAAGAACGCATGAATGAGGGCGCCTTGGGGAGGGACCGCATCCTCGGGGAGTTCAACGCCTCGACATTGGATCCGACTGGATCGTTGCGAGCGGATCAGGAGATGAAAGTCGTGAGCGAGAGGCACTCACTTACTGTTGATCGGCGAAGATTCATGAAGAGAAAGCTCTGGCGACAAATACACACATCGTATGCGGTTCTCCATGTGAGGTCGTGATTGGATATATATAAGGGGATTGTTTTCTTAGTGGCGAACTCTCGTATATATTTTCATCCAGGGTTGTTTAGTGACTGATCTTGACGCCGAAAGAAATTCTGTCAATCTTATAACAAGTGCGAGCGTATTTGAGGGTATTCCAAGCAACTGACAAGAATTTCTTGAGTTTGACAAACGTAAATGGCTGATGTACATTGTTAGAGAGTCTTCACTGTTCTTCGACATCGCTAGCGGCCCTGCAGCGATCAGGAGTCGACTCCCCCTTCCTTAACGTCCCCTTCATCACTGCTGTGTCTCGATATATTCGGATTGCATAGAGTCAGGCTTTTTCTCTTTCCTAACTTTGTTTCGACAGTTCTCTCATCTATTTCCTCTTCGTAATGGAGTTGAACTATGCGAAAACCCCAAGACACGGTCATTCCACGGCAATGCATTTTCGCGTTGGTCGCAGGAATCATTCTATGCAGCACAACTTATTCGCAAGTGATCCTAAAAGAACGGGTTCCCATTGATCCAGGGAATCCATCGGGATTCTATTCTGGAAGACACCCGTTTACCACACCCCCGGATTTGTATCTTGTAATGCCGCGAGCAGGTCTGATGCAACTTGAAATCCAATATGCATGGAAACTGTATAGCGCAATGCCATCCACTGCTTATCTCAGGATTGCACTACCAGAGACAACATATACGACAACTGTCAATGACTTCTTTAATACTTTTGTCAGTTTTCCAGTCACCAATTTCGACAATTGCCAAAATCCGCCTGTGCCTGCTACCTACACTAAATTCTCAGGGTATAGATCTACCCAATACCCGATCAAGCTACTTTTCGTTCGGATTCCAAGAACCGGCGATACACTTCGGTTTACCCTTCATGATAACGTCGATATTCCCGTTACGATCTTAAGCGGCGATTCTTCCCAAGGGTGGAGTATTTCGAATTCTGTTGACCCGCAGAACGTACAGTGTTGGACAGCGCCAGATAAACTGGAAGCAAGCTCCTCAGTGTTTAAGTATGCCGACACAGTCTTTGTGGGGTTTCGAGTCAAACCTGATGTCGATGCGATATTTTACGGAGCTGCAACGCCGGTGAGAGCCACGGCTGTAAACAGCTCGGGAAATGAAGTATATATTGATGCGGGAACGCAGGTTTTGTATACTGCAGCCCCAACGTATTATGGAAAGTTCATTAAGGCCACTGGAGATACTACATCCTCACCTATCGTGCAATCCTATTCTGATGCAAGAAACGGAAAAGTTTGGTATGTTTCAGATAAGAGAACAATTTCAGACTCGCTCCATTCCATAACAATTGCCGCAGCGAAAAACCAGGACACAACGGTAAGAGGAAACGGAACCGTTACGATCAAGAGCGAATGGATAGTGTTTGATCAGTGTCATCAAACTTGGAGTGACAGTGCTTACGATTTTGAACCTGGTGCGACAATTTGTGGTAAGGGCTGTGCGTTAAGTTGTATGACAATGATTTTAAAGAGATACGGCTACAACGTGGACCCCGGGACACTCAACGCTTGGATGAAGGATCCAACACATTTGGGATATGATCCAGGCGGCAATGTGCACTGGAATGTCCCGCAATTGTACTCCAACAATGCAATTAAGCTGAAGGCACTCGTGGTCAATGATGACGGTTCTCCGCTGGATCTCGCAAAACTCGATAACTACAGTGATAGTCGCTGGTCGACAATTGTTCAAGTCGACCACGGTGGGTCGACTCACTACGTGCTTGTCATAGGGAAGAACACCGCTGGCCAGTATGTAACAATCGACCCAAGGTTTCCGCATCCCTCAACTCTTCTTGATTACAGGACAAATGAGTATCCAAATGGCAAGATTCTGAAAATCATTCCGTATCGGAAAAACTGATATTCAGGGAGAACGAGATATGATCAATCTACGTATCATCACTGTCGAGCTGGTCTACAGTATTGTGATGCTCACACAATTGTCGTCGGCTCAGAATGAGAATTCCGGCCTTGAAATCCATTCATCGACAAACGTCCAATTTCTCGTCGTAGACCCGCTAGGACGGAAAACCGGTTGTGATGGAGAGACGAATAGGAGATTTAGGACCATTCCTTCCTCGATCTATGACACGCTTTCGACTGGAAACTCAGACACCACTCAACCAAACAACTACAGCCGTGAGTGCTTACTCGGGTTTGGTCCAGACACGATGGTCAACGGTAACTACTTCATCAAAGTCTACTGCCTTCAAAGTGGGAGTTTCTGGTTGGACAATACGGTCCTACGAGTTCCCCAATCTCTCCATCAAAGTATTCAACAGGTGGGAAGTGCGGGGCAGATCTTTTTGTATAGATTCATATACAATTACGACATTTCTGTTCCCCTTACGCTTGATACATTGATGACCTCGAAGGAGATAAGAGTCGGGATATTTAATCCGGGCGGGACCAGCATATTGTCGGTAAGAGCCAAACCAACTTCGAGTTTTGGCCCTCTGGACACTTTGGTTAACGCCACCACCACAATTAGATGGCAGGCGAGATATCCGCTAACGCTGGGGTCAGTATCATCGCCAGTGTATGGCTTAGTTGCAGTCGGTTCTGTTGTAACGCAAGGTAACTACAAATATCAGAAATTTACAACAACTCTTCACACTCAGGCAAATTGGGCCGCAAATACTGAATATGAGCTATTCACCGTTCCGGTCAATGGAAGTGCAGGGGTAGAAGAGTTTGGGCTGACGAACGCGTTGGTTGGCGGCACAATCTCAATTCAAATTGACAATATTGAGAGGGCCGACACAACTTTCTACCAACCAGTAGCGACATGCACAGGTCTCACCTCACAGAACAAAGCAGATAATTCCGCACCAACCGCCTTTAATGGGGCGCGACATCTTGCTATGACAAGCACCAAACTTCATGAAGTGTATAATAGCGGAGGTGAGATCGTTTACAGGAGAAAGAGCCTCACGGGGAGTTGGGAGACAACACAGCGGATTAGTTCAGATATGACTGGCTCTAACAACGATCCAAACATTATAATTGCACACGACGGTTCGATTCATGTTGTGTGGCAACAGCAGCTTGCAGCCACCAGTTTTGCACTCAGGTACAACCGCAGTACTGATGGCGGAAGCACGTGGGGGAGAGATACGGCGGTCACAGGAGCCTCGAATGTGAGTATCAATCAGAACCAATGGAATATCTATCCCGTAATTGCGGAATATGGCAGTTCCCAGATCGTAGTTGTGTGTTGCTACAGCGGAGGCCTGGAGTACAACACCTCGTCCAATCTTGGTCAATCGTGGAATAGTTCCATGACATCGACCGGAGCTCAAGGAGGCTATGGGTATTCGAGCTACATTTGGTATCCGAGTTTGGCCAGGCTTACAGCGTCTAATAACCTAATAGTCACATACGACAGCCGCTACAATGGCGTGTGGTCACAAGTGTATAATGGCACGTCATGGACGACAGAAGCATGCGCAAGCGCGGGAGTGGGAACATATTATGACAGGTATTCATCGGTTGCTTTTGATTGGGACCTTGGAGTTACTTACGGATCCTGGTGTGCCCAGGGCCCTAGTCTTCAGGAGTATGGGATCGTCTTCAGAGTAGGAGGTTACAACAATACCTGGGGAAGTCAATTTGTCGTGTTCCCAGTGGCGACAGGATCAGGGATCTCGGACTTCTATCCATCCATTACAGGCTGGATTTCCGGGGACGCGCACAACATAGATATCGTTTACAATAACTCCAACAATAATGTGAAGCTTGACCAGTATTCGGACGGCAATGGCGTGTGGCAATCTCCTCGTTTGCTGAGTACAACTGGCTATTGGACCAATACCAGTTTGCAGGAACAAACGGGAACTCCTTCGTATCCGATAAGAGTCTGGACCGATCAATCGGGAAATCCGTTTCAAGTCACGCTTCAAACCGATGGGACCTATACTCTATCGAAGCCTCAGGGCCAACCAGTAATCACCTCCGATGTTCACAGACGAATAGTCTTGGAGAGCCAAAGAACCCGATCAACTATCTCATTCGATTTGGCTCCTCTCAAGATCGTGACCACCACAAATGACACAATCGTGATTCCATTCAAACCATTGGATATCAAGAAGCCATTCACAGCTACAATCGCGAATGCATGGGACTATCTCGGAACCGATCCAATAGCGCTCCCCACCAATGCCCGCTCGCTCATAGTGGATACGGACATCAGATCTCAGGCACGTCAGGATACGCTTGGAACTCCAGGAACAAACATATTTACATCAAATTCGATCAGACTCGATGGAGTGAAAGCCTCACAAACAGTCCCTCTCCTTTCAAATCAACCGGGACTGTCTGGTCGGAAAGTAATTGACGTTTCTAAACAGGCAGGACAAGCAATAACATTGCGAATGGTTGGAACTGTCCCTGCAACTGCGACCGAACGAGTGACAATCGGTATTGGTGATGTGTATATCACGCGCAATCCTTGACCATGAGGGGACTATGAAACTCATAACAATTACAATACTCATCTGCGTCGATCTTAGCACAATGTCGGCGCAGACCACATATCCCGTGCCTGCCGATTCAAAAGGCAACCAAATCATTCTCACTGTGGTCAATGAATCGAAAACCACTGCAGCGCGGAATGTGCAGATCCAGATACAAAAGGTGCCGTCCTCAATAACCTTTTCACAAATGAGTGCGTCAGTCAAAGGCATCTCTACTGGGAAGGAGTCTGACGTTGCTTTCAAATTCGATGTCATCCGAGAAGCGAACATCGGGAAGAACGATACGGTTTTGTTCCTTATAACCGACAGCACAGGGGCGGCTTGGTCCAAGTCTGTGATAGTCTCATACGTCGGCCCTCAAGTGTACAAGCTCGAACAGAACTTTCCGAATCCGTTCAATCCATCGACGACGATCTATTATGACCTCCCACAGGATAGTCATGTCAAGATCATGATATATGACATCCTGGGCAGGGAGGTAAGGTCACTCGTTGACGAGCAGGAATCTGCCGGCTATCAAAAGGTTCGGTTCGATATTCAAGGAGTCGCGAGCGGAGTTTACTTCTACAGGATACAGGCTGAGCCGTTGAATGGAGGGAAGACGTTCAGCAACGTGAAGAAAATGATGGTTTTGAAATGACCTCTCCTTCGAACTGTTTCTGATATCATCGGATGGCGAGAAATGCCAGGGCTCAATCCGCGAGGGTTGGGCTCTCGTCATTTATTGCTCTCCTGAATTCTGGAATAAGAGAGGATAGATCACCTATCCCTTCCCAATCCAGAGGAGAGCTATGTCCACGCAAGAGTTCCACACCCTCCAGCGATACGCCATGAAAATGCTGAAAGATCCCGATGATCGTGATGAGCTCGTTCTCCTCGCATGGCAGGAGAGCATTCGTCTCGGGCCCAAGTCATCGATGCCGCTCCTGGTCAACTATATGAAGTGGCGGGCACGTGAGAATAAGCGATCCATCGTAGGGGCGCACAATGGAGGAAAAAGCCTGCAGGATGTTTGGCACCACGATCCGGTGTCACTCGATGCCGCAGTCGGACCGGGAAAGAAGTCATTGATGGATGTCGTGTCCAGCTACGACCGTGATCCATTCGGGCGATGCGTCGTGTCAGGATTCGAAGATGATCTATCCGATGAGGAGGGGAGAGTAGCCGAGCAGATGGTCTGGGGATACACGGACAAGGAATCTGCGCATAACCTCGGGCTTGACGTCGAGACTCTGAGAATGATGAAAGCCAAGGTGCGATGCAAGGCGGCGAAGCATCTCGCGTGAAAGGGGGAGGGCGGAGGATGTCTCCGCCTTTCTTTACGTGAAGAGGACCCGCAGAGCCTCAACGCTACCTCCTGCTTACTGAAGTATCCTCAGCACCTATCTGCTCAAACAAGCCCAGGTCGAGATGCCGAAGCTGGGTCCCATCGGATTCGCTCTGCGAAAATCGATTCCTGGTTTATTTTCCGGGATTCGTTTCAGGCCCCTTTTGGGAGGGACCTAATTGCCAACAGCTGTCGCGTTCGGGATTCTCCTTCTCGGGGAGGGCCCAGTCCCGGCATCAATTCGGTGGAGCGTTAATTCGAACTAACGATGACCATGATAGGCAACGCACAGGAGATAAGGCAATGAGGGCTGCGGGAAATGAACGACCTCGAAGCGGGGCACGATGAGTTCATCAAAAGCCTCGCTCCGTCATTAGGAGTAAAGTAATCGGTCAGGGTGACATGCAAGAGCATCCCCTGCATCATCCATTTGTGTCCGTCGACCTATTGATCTATATTAAGTTTGCGAATTCAATAACTCAGAGATCATAACGATGTCCAGACGACTAACGCTTTTGATGATTGTTGTGGTGTTGATACCGCTGATTCTGCTATTAGTACTCTCGATTCCTCGAGTTCAAACAGCCATGCTGTTCTATCCTGAGAGACTAAATCCCGAATTTAGATTCGACTCCACACAGCATCCTGAGGAGGTATTTCTGCGGACCGAAGACGGTCAAACAATCAACGGCCTGTTCTTCCGTATGCCCGGTGAGAAAGTCATCCTGTATTTTCATGGGAATGCTGGGAACCTAGATTCTTGGCAATATGTGTACAAAGATCTGCAGAACTTGCACATTAGCCTGTTCATAATTGACTATCGGGGATTTGGTAAGAGCACTGGAGGAATATCTGAAACAGGTCT
>Ga0182019_10000479_pt1 | contig 19814 bp, 17 predicted proteins | sample 812E2MmetaG_FD_120483 | JGI IMG/M metagenome (GOLD analysis project Ga0182019, IMG submission 120483) | Permafrost microbial communities from Stordalen Mire, Sweden - 812E2M metaG | ecosystem: Environmental > Terrestrial > Soil > Wetlands > Permafrost | place: Sweden: Stordalen | collected...
AAGGCGGAATGTCCGGATACGACGTGCCCGGTTGCACATCCGCGATTGCCGCCGATGGGCTGGTCGTAACAGACGACGAGGGCGATACGGCCGCGATCGGCAAGGGCGAGTCCAGCGGTGCGGTGGCTGACCAGGGCTTGATGAGGGCGCCGGCCACGAATATCACTGCAAGGACGAGGAGTGCCAGTTCGGGCCGAAATCGGCGACGGCCGCCGACTGGCTGGAATATGCCGTCGTCCGACGCGGAGACGGCGCGCTGCGCCAGTCGATCGCGTCGTGCTGCCTTGCCGCTGCCAGCCTTCGCCTTGGCCAGAACCGGTTCAGTATCGGCTGCGTCGATCTCGACCACGAGCGCGTCCGGCCGCCCGGCCGAAGACCATGATGTCCGCTCGCCTCGGTACTTGTCGTCGCGCATCCCAGGCTCCAGGTTCATACCGGCCAGTTGGCCTAATACATAAGGATCGTACTGCGCATTTGCGCCCCGGGAGTAGACGGCCTTCGGACGTCTCGCGTTTCCCTACCAGGACTGGAACTCCCGGTCCAGGTGGGTGCGCGTGATGAAACGATCTCGTGGAGTCACGACGGGCCCGCGAGCGCGACCTACCATCTGGTCAGTCTTCAACAAGCGCGAGTGACGGCGCGCTCCTTCGCAAACGGCTCGGGCCCCCCTCCCCGGGCCGTTTGCCATGTTCAGGAGCTTCCCCGGGGCGCGGTCAGACGAGACCGGGCGAAAGTTCGGCCGTGAGCATCGCGGCCAGTTCGCGGGCATTGGTCGACCCGTAGTTGGCGTAGCAGTTGTTCATCAAGATGTGCATCTCGCGAGCGTCCTCGGCGACTTCACGTATCCGCGGCACCCACTCCCGCATCTCATCCTCGCTGTAGAGGTAGCGGAATCGCTCGACAACCGGAATCCCCGTTGCCTCCCACGTTTCGACCCGACGGCCGTGGAAGCGGATGACGGCCAGTTCGGGCGACGTAACTACGGCCATCGGCGGGACGCTGCTGCGCAGACCCTGAGGTCCATCGACCATGACAAACGGGATCGCGTACTCGGTGAGGAAGCGCAACGTGCGCTCGCGGTTCTTCTCGTTGAACCACGTCTCACTCCTGAATTCCACAGCGGAACGAACATCGCCCAGCCGCCGGCGGGCGTCCAGGATCAGGTCGCGGCTCTCGCTCGTGGGGAAGAACCACTTCGGGAACTGCAGCAACACCGACCCGAGCTGGCCGCTCTCTCGGAGCGGCTCGATCCCCGCCAGAAAGAGACGCCAGACCTCGTCGCGAAGCTCGGCCGGGAGGTCTCTGGCATACAGCCGAGGCTTGCCCGCAAGGTCTGCCGGCAGGGCCGACCGAACGTCCTTCGGCAGCCGCTTGGTCTCGGTCGGCTGACCCGTCATCAGGGCGTGAGCCTTGACATCGAATACGAAGTCGGGTGGCGTTCTCTCAACCCAGGCCGTGGCAACCTTCACCGAGGGCAAGGCGTAGTACGTGGCATCCACTTCGACGACCGGGAAAGTGCTCGCGTAGTGGGCGAGCCGTTCCTCGGCGCTGTCCGCGCCGCGCGGGTAGAAAACGCCCGGAGCGGTCATCGTCGGGTCCGTCCACGATGCCGTCCCGATTCGGATCGTGGTCCCTCCGCGCGTCGTCAGCGGCAGGCTGGCCGAGCGCTCCACGGCCGCGGCTCGGTCACCTGCCACATCTGAGCCCGGGTCATGGGCGTTGCCACCGCCGGAATCAAACGTGGTCTGGGGCGTCATGAGTGCAGGTTGCCGCATCTGCCGGCGTTTCGCCACCAGCCGACCATCCATCCGGCCGGCAGTGGCGATTTGGCCTGCTCAGGAGCACGGCTCCGCCTCGGCCGGCAGCACCCGTTGGCCCAGGCCAATCAGCAGGCGGCCGGCACCACCCCGAACCGACCCCACGAGACCGCCGTCGTTCTGCAGCGTTGAATCCCGCCTGCGGGGGCTGTTGGCCGATTGCCAGTCGGCGCGGATTTGGGCCGCGTGCTCGCGGGCGACACGCAACTCATCGAACTCACCTGGGCCATAGGGACGCATGTCGTTTCCTCCAGAGTTCCGCCTCAGGTTTGGCGTGGGGCCGGGCCTCGTTGCTTCCGGCGCTTGTGCTTCTTACTCGCACATCCTAGGTGACGTATATGACGAAACATGTCAGGAATTGGTTCGGGAATCGGGTACCCTGCGCGAATGAGAGCCAGCCGACTCATATCCGTTCTGCTTCTTCTGCAGACCCGCGGCCGGATGACGGCCCAACAGCTCGCAAACGAGTTGGAGGTCTCGGTACGGACGATCTACCGGGACGTCGATGAGCTGAGCGCGTCGGGCATCCCGGTCTTTGCCGACCGCGGGACCAACGGCGGGTTGCAGCTCGTTGAGGGCTACCGCACGAGGCTCACAGGCTTGACGACCGAGGAGGCGGAGACGCTCTTCCTATCGGGTTATCCCGGTCCTGCCGCCCAACTCGGCCTGGGCACGGTCCTCGCAGCGGCCCAGCTCAAAGTTCTGGCGGCACTGCCGCCGGAGTTGCGTAGCCGCGCCACCAGAATTCGCCAGCGCTTCCACCTCGATGCGCCGGGCTGGTTTCAGCCGAACGAAGCGGTGCCGGCGTTGGAGCAGGTTGCCGAAGCGGTCTGGTCGGACCGCACCGTTCAGATGACCTATCGGCGCGGTGGCAGCGACGGCCCGGTGGTCGATCGGACGGTGGATCCGCTCGGAGTCGTCCTCAAGGCCGGCGTGTGGTACATGGTCGCTCGGTCCGAGAACCAGCTGCGCACCTATCGAGTGTCCCGAATCCTGGAGTTGGCTCTGCTGCCCACTCGGTTCGAACGTCCGGAAGAGTTTGACCTGGCCGACTATTGGGAGCGATCGGTCGCCGACTACGCCGGTGCTCTGCCGTCGTTCTCGGCCAAGCTAAGAGTCCGCGGCGATGGGATCGAGCGGCTGGCCTCTGTGTTGGGATCCGCCAAGGCCTTGGATATGGTCGCTGCCGCAGGGGACCGGGACGAGGGTGGGTGGCTCAACCTCACGGTCGATCTCGAGGATCTTTGGCAAGCGGAGTCGCAGGTGTTGGGTCTTGGCGCGGATGCACAGGTTCTCGAGCCGGTCGAGCTCCGTGAACGAATCGCCCTGGCTGCCCGGAAGATTGCCGCCTTATACGACTGATGCCGAGTTGGCGTCGGGATGCGGCATTCCCCCCAAAAGGACGCCGCAGCCCGACGACTCAACTCAGCGGCCGCTCGCGATCCTCACGAGCAGCCTGGACTGGTCTGTGGCATCCGGTTCGAGGCGGGCAACGTAGCCGAGAGTCCACAACTCACGGTTCAGTAGTCTGTCGAGGGCGCCTGTGCTCTGACACGCACTCGCACCCCTAACCAGCGCGCCGCGGATCATCGCGTCGTCGAACGACGGGACGTCGGCTCCGGCGGTGACCGAGAGCCCCTCGTGGCCATCGTGACACCAGGACACTGGACCCAGGCGACGAAGGCCGGGCGCGAGGGTCGGCGGCGAATTCGGTGTCATCTGGCGTTGACCTCCTCGGCAGTCAACACGTATTGTACTTCAGATGACAATAGGTACGGTGACCGATTTGCACGGGGCGTCAGGAGTCTGAGAGTGCGTCCCGCATGACGGCGAATGCGCGCTCGTGATTGCCGGCCCGGGCGAGCGCGTCGGCCCATTCACGCAATGCTTTACGGACCAGGGCCGGGCTGCCCAGTTCGCGAGCCGCGGTGCCGGCACGCTCGTAGGCAGCGAGAGCTGCCTCGGTGTCGCCCAGACTGGTCCGGGCATGGCCCAGTGTCAGCAGGGAATCCGTCATTGCCCTGAGGTTGCGAGTGCGCTCTGAGTGGTCAAGGGCTGCAGTGGCAAAGGAGGCAGCCTCGGACGCGTTTCCTCTGGCAAGGGCGACCTGGGCCTGCGTGTCGAGGATATGGGCGAGTGTCCAGTCGTCTTGCAGGCGTTCGAGTGTCGCCCGCGCCGAGCCGATCATTTCCTGTGCTCGGGCGGTGTTTCCGAGGGCCGTGAAGGACAGGGCGAGATCATTTTCGAGGGCCGCCGTCTCACGTTCCGCTTCTACCTTGCGGAACAGCTCCAGGCTGGCGACGCCACTTCGGACGGCCGCCTCGAAGTCGCCGGTTTCGCGGTAGCTCTTGGCCAGATCCTGCAAATAGATGGCCCGGCGGCGATCATCCAACCCTCCGGCGAGTGCTCGGACTTCGTCGAGGTAGGCCAGGGCTGTGGCGTGGTTGCCCTCACGCGACTCGTTGGTGGCGAGAGCCATCACGAGGCGCAGGTGGAAGTCGGGCTCCACGATCAGTCCGCCGCGAACTCGGGCCAGGATGGAATGGAGCAGAGCCTTCGCCTCGGCCATGTTCTCCAGCTGGAACTGGGCGGCGGAAAGCCAGTATTCCGCCAGAGCTGCCTCCGACTCACGAAATGCGTTGTGGAAGATCTGAGCGGCCTCAGCCGCCGCGGTGACGGCCTCGCTGCCCTTGCCGCGCCGGTAGAAGGCCTCGGCAAGACCGGACAGCAACTCGGCGCGTGTCTCCCTCGCGGTTGCCGATTCAAGCAATTGGCCGTAGGCGGTGATGGCATCGTCCCAGCGGCCGCAGGCAAGGGCGAGATCCGCCTCCAGACGAGCCCAGGCTGCCGGCTCGTCGTTGAGGAGCTTGCTCGGAGTAATGCCAAGCCTGTCGGACAGGTAGTTGAGGGCCGCCATGGAAGGCCGGCTGAGGCCGTTCTCCAAAGCGCTTATGTAGGCCTTGGTGTAGCGCCCTTCGGCGAGTTGCTGCTGCGTCAGGCCGGCACCCAGCCGCGCCTTCTTGAGGCGTTCGCCCATATCGCGTGCGAGGGGGGTGTCATCGATGCGGGGACGGGTGCGACTGACTCTAGCCATGGCCCGAAGTGTACTCCTCGGTGAATTGGGGCGGTACTGCCATTGTCGTTGTCGTGTCGGTAGGTTTAGGAATACTTGACCTGCGCCGCGTACCGACCCTACGATCGAGTCGCCGAGAAGCCGCGCCGGCCCGGGTTCCGTCATAGGCACCCGAGAAGGAGTCACAAATGTCTCGTCGTTCTTTCAGCTTCCGCGCGGTAATCGTTTCTTCGATCGTGGGGTTGGCCCTGTCTCTGATTCCACTGGCGACAGCCCTGGCGGGCGGCGTCAGCGGAACCTACCCTCACTGATCCGACAGGTCTCGCGAAAAATGTGGCCGGCAATGGGTCGGCCCTGGTTCCTGAACACTGATAACCCGACAGTGAATCAGGGCCGAGCGGCTATCGGCAATCACCGCGCCGCGGCCCGATCAGGGCAGCGGATCGACTGGCAAGGCCTAGACCGGCAGGCCGAGAGTCTGGAGTTGACTTTCCAGCTGAGCGGCGCCCTGGAAGAGGAGGGCCTGGATTCCGAGTGAACGCGCCACGGCCACGTTCGCGGGGCTGTCGTCGATGAAGAGAGTCGTCCCCGCCGTCAGCCCAAACCGCTCGAGAAACATACGGAAGATGGCCGGGTCAGGTTTGCCGACGCCGGCCTGCCCGGAAAGCAGGATCCCGTTGAACTCGTCGAGAAACGGGAACCGGCTGCGCGTCGACGGGAACGTCTCCGTGGCCCAGTTGCTCAAGGCGTAGACGGGGATTCCCGCACTCCGCAGACGGCGCATGATCTCGAGCGTCTCGGGGAAACCGTCGCCGAGCATCTCCGGCCAGCGCGACCGGTAGGCTTCGATCAGGTCTGCCTGCTCTGGATGCTCCCGCACCAGCTGAGCAACGGCCTCAGCGAACGAGCGGCCGGCGTCGAGGGTCGCATTCCACTCGGGAGTGCAGACGTCCGCCAGGAAGCGCTCCATCGCGGCCTCGTCGTCGATCAGGCGGCGGTACAGATGACGCGGATTCCAATCGATCAACACTCCGCCTAAGTCGAATGCCACGGTTTCGATGGGCGTCGTCATGGGCCTCATTGCCGGGGGGCGAGTAGGTTCTGGAAACCCGCAAATCGTACCCGAGTGTCCGCCAACAGCGCCGCGACCCACTCAATAGGCCCCCCAGGACCTACTCGATGCTCACAAAGAACTGCCCGTGTCGGCAGGTGAGTCGGCCCTTGTTTCCGATCCGGGCGAGTGGCAGTGTCCTTCCATCGGAGATCACGATCTCGGTTCGGAACTGCCATTCCGGACCACCCTAAGGACTCTGGCCATGCCTGGTGGGTCCGCGAGCAGGTAGCCCTCGCGGGCAGTCTCCAAACGTCAGGCGGAGGATCGAAACGTGTTCTGGACTCGTGCACGTCGCGAGGCGCAGCGTCAGAGGGTGCTCGATGAGTTGATCACCCTTGATCCGGGCGTTCGTCGCCAGCGACTCGATGCCGCCGTAGAGGCTCATGAATTGCGCGCCGAAGAGATCGAACCGGCCCTCCATCTCGTGCAGCGCCTCGACAGACTCCGCGAGATGACCGTGCCGCTCGGCGGCCATCTACCGGGCCGGGAGGTCTTGCCGGCATCGTCCGAGAAGTCGGACCCGTTGCCTGCCGCATCAGACTCCCCGGCGAAGCCATCGAGGTCGAAGCGGGGACACAGTTCAGGACCCGTGGCGGTGGAGAGCCTCCACGTTGCCGTTCCCGTCTCGCCCGACGTCCACACCGACCCTGTGGCCACCTGGCTCGACAAGGTGGATCTGCCCCTGGACGCCATGGAGGCGGTCTCGCGACTGAAGTCCGGCCGCCGCGTTCGAACGGATCGGCCCGGCGCTCGAGGGGCTGCCACCGCACGCCGGCGGGTTCCGGCTGCCACCCCGACCGGCCGTGGTTCGTCGACGGCGATCGAGACCGAGGTCGAGGCCATGGTCGACGATCACACGCCCAGTATCGCCTGGCTCCGGCCGTAGCCGCTGCTGCGCCGTCGCCCGGCCCACCGGTCAGGGCCTAGTTTCGGGAGGTGGTTCCGGTCGTGGCCCGTGGGTGGCCTGGGCCGTGAATCGATCGCCCACTCGATGCACCAGGAGAGGCAAGCCAAACGCTGCGGTGAGTACCGGGCCCGTAACCGTCTCCGCGACGGGACCGGCGGCGACAACTCTTCCTGATTGAAGCACCAGCGCATGGCTGGTGCCGGGGGCGATCTCCTCGACATGATGAGTAACCACGACGGTGGCGGCCAGGCCGGACCGGGAATTGAGACCGGCCAGCAGGATCGCGAGTTGCTCGCGAGCTCCGAGGTCCAGGCCCGCTGCGGGTTCGTCGAGGAGCAGCAGCGCCGGATCCAGAATCATGGCTCTGGCGATCTGAACGCGCTGCTTCTCGCCCGATGAGAGCAGTTCGAAGCGGCGGTCCTTGATGGCGGCACAACCGACCAGATCGAGCTGGCGGGCGGCCTCTTCTTGCGAGTCCCGGCCATGGCGATCCCACCAGGGCGCGATGGCTCCAGTTGCGCCCGCGACAACCACGTCCAGGGCGGTGAGCTGCGGCGGAATGCGGGCCTGGAGCGATGCGCTGACGAGCCCGATCCTCTTTCTGAGTTCGCGCACGTCGACCTTGCCAACGTCTTGACCCAGCACGGAAACGCTGCCCCGAGACGGCCATAGGTACGTCGCCGCCACGGAAATCAGCGTCGTCTTGCCGCTCCCATTCGGGCCAAGAAGAACCCACCGCTCCCCATCGTCGACACTCCACTCCACGGCGTCGAGCAGCGCAGTTCCGGAACGCAAAACCGACACGCCGTGGATTCCGAGGACCTCCGTCACAGCACCTCCCGGCCTTCCGCCGGCGCGCCCCCAAGTGCCTCGTCGAGGCGGTCGAGAAGCGGAATCTGGGTCTCCTTGATGTGGGCCCGGGCATCGTCGGGGCCGTAATAGACCCACTGGTCCACCTCGGGGAATCGCTTGATCTTGCCCGAGAACGGGGGCCATTCGAATTCGATGAAGTTGCTCGTCATCGTGGCCGGATCGAGGTCCCCTTCGACGGCCCAGGCATAGACGACTTTGCCGCCCTTCTGGCGGATCGAGCCAAGATCGATCAGCGGGACCCCCGGCACTGGGTGGCCGACCTCCTCGGCAAACTCCCGACGGGCCGTTTGCTCGTAATCGGGATCCGCCGCATCCACCTCGCCCTTCGGGATGGACCAGTTGCCCAGGTTCTTGCGGCCGAAGAAGGGCCCGCCGGGATGAACCAGCAGAACCTCGAGAACGCCTTCCCGGCGACGGTACAAGAGGATGCCGGCGCTCGTTCGTGTCATCGGGCCAAGGGTACGTGGTCGTGCCACGCAGCGCCCGCCGTTACGAGCGGTTGGGCGGTAGGCGGTCGCGGTGCGACAATCGAGCCAACGGCAGTCGCTGGCGCAAGAATTCGGGAGAAGCGGCATGGATCTCCAGACACGACCTCTCGGCAAGAGCGGACTCCAGATCACCACGGTCGGCTTCGGGTCGTGGGCCGTCGGCGGGGGCGGCTGGGCGTTCGGCTGGGGGCCACAGGACGATGAAGACTCAGTCCGGGCGATCACGCACGCGGTCGGTCGCGGCGTCAACTGGATCGACACGGCCGCGGTTTACGGCCTGGGGCGCTCGGAAGAGGTGGTCGGCCGGGCCGTGGCGGCGATTCCGGCGGCCGATCGACCGCTCGTCTTCACCAAGTGCGGGTTGAAGTGGGACGCGGCCAATCCCATGACTCCGGCAATTCGGAACTCGACGCCTGCGACGCTGCGGCTCGACGTCGAGAACTCCCTGCGGCGACTCTCGGTCGATCGGATCGATCTGTTCCAGATCCACTGGCCAGACGACCTCGGCACTCCCGTGGAAGACTCGTGGGGCGAGATGGCCCGCTTCGTCGACGAGGGCAAAGTTCGGGCCATCGGAGTGAGCAACTTCAATGTCGCCCTCCTCGAACGGTGCGAAGCCGTTCGCCACGTCGACTCGCTGCAGCCGCCTTTCTCGCTGATTCGCCAGGGTGCGGCGGCCGATGTGATCCCGTGGGCCGCGGCGCACGGCACCGGCGTCATCGTCTACAGCCCCATGGGCTCGGGCATCCTGACCGACTCGTTCTCCCGAGAGCGAGTGGCCGCCATGGCCGAGGACGACTGGCGGCGCGGTTCGCCCAGCCACCAGGAGCCGGATCTGACGCGCAACCTGGCCCTACGAGACGCACTCCGGCCGATCGCCGCTCGCCACGGCACGACCGTCTCGGCTGTGGCCGTGGCCTGGACATTGACCCGGCCGGGCATCAGCGGCGCGATAGTCGGGGCAAGGACGCCGGCTCAGGTCGATGGCTGGCTGGCCGCCGGTTCGCTCGCTCTCTCGTCCGCCGATCTGGCCGAAATCGCCTCCGCGGTCGAAGGTTTGAGAGCCGGCCCGGTCTAGTCGGGGACGGTCGCCCGCAACAGGCTGACCCGTTCGCCCGCGGCGCGGACCTCGTACGAGCCTGCCGAACCGGCCACGAGCACGGTCTCGAACTTGCCGAGTCGCACGCGCTCGCTCCCGCAGGCCACTTCGGCCGTACCCTCGGTCACCGTTAGGACGTTGAAGGATTGGCCGAGGGTGTCGGAGGACCAAGGAGTCGAAGGCGAAACTCGGACCAGATCGAGGTCGAAGAGAGCGCATCCGACGGCTTGCGCCGCCCCGGTCCCGGCCGCGATTTCGGGGTGGACTCGGTCGGCCGGTCCAACAGGCTCGGTGACTTCGACCGATTCCTCGATGTGGAGCCGCCTGCCCGCCGACTGGGGCCGGCCCCAGTCGTAGGCTCGATATGTGGTGTCGGAGGCCTGCTGGATTTCGTACAGCAACAGCCCCGGACCGAGGGCGTGGAGGGTGCCGGCCGGGATCAGCAAGGCGTCCCCTGAGCGGATATCGACGTTCTGGGCCACGTCGCGGACGCTGCCTCCCCGAATGGCCGCCCCGAGCGCGGTTCGGTCCACATCCGGCTTCACGCCGGCCATGATTCGGGCGCCCGGTTCAGCCTCGAGGAAGTACCACGCCTCCGTCTTGCCGAATTCATTCGGCCCGACGAGTCGCCGCGCCTGTTCGTCGTTCGGATGGACCTGGACTGAAAGCCAGTCCGCGCAGTCGAGCAGCTTGATCAGGATGGGGAATCGCATCGGGAATCGCCGTGCGACGGACGCACCCGCGAGATCGGCACCGAACCTCGCCAGCAATGCGTCGAGTGTCTCTCCGGCGTGCAAGCCGGACGAGACGACGCTTGGGCCGTGAGCTATCCAGGCCTCGCCGATCGGTGGGCTGGACCGCTTCAGCCGTTGTCCGCCCCAGACTCGCTCGCGGTATTGAGGTTCGAGAATCAGGAGCCGCTGGCCCAGTCCGTCCATAGTTGTGCGCCACCTCCGGAACGGAAGGTTACCCCAGCGTCCGGGTCAGTTCACCGTGACGGGTCCCGGCTTCCCAAATAGATAGCCCTGGCCGAGCTTGACGCCGAGGCGGATCAGTTCGTTGAGTTCGTCCTCGGTTTCGATTCCTTCGGCGATCAACTCGCACTCGGAGTTGCGGGCAAAGTGCGCCATCCCCGCCACCATCGCCTGGCGTGCCGTATCCGTGTCCACATGGCGAACCAGGGAGATATCCAGCTTCACGAAATGCGGACGCAATTCGATGATGTGGCGCATGCCTGCATATCCAGCCCCGGCGTCGTCGACGGCCAGGCGAACCTTGCTCCGGACGAGTTCCAGGGCTGCGACGAGCTGGCGATAGTCGGCGATTTCCACGTGCTCGGTAATCTCCAGGACGACGTCGCGGTCCGCCCGCTCGAGAGCCGAGATGAGCGGGACGATGGCCGTGGCCAGGGCAGGGGAGACGTTGAGGCTGACCCAAAGTTCGGGTGGCAGCCACGACGCGGCCTCGAGTTGCTCGCCCAGGCAGGCCATTTCGAGCTGGACGCTCATGCCGGCCGCTTCCGCCTCCGCGAAACGCTGATCTGGACGCGTACCGTCGCGGAACCTCGTCAGCGCTTCGAAACCGAGAACCTCCCGGGTCTGGAGCCGCACCACGGGCTGGAAGACAGGCATGAAGGCGTGGGAGGAGATGATCGTTTCCAGCTGGCTTCTGATGTCGGCGACAGCCCAGTACTCGGTGAGCATTGGGCCGAGCAGTGCCGCGGAAACGACTCCGAACTCGGCCAACGTGGGCAGACGCGTGGCCAGACGATTGGCGTCATCGCGTCCCGTCGTACCCATCGAGACGACGCCGATGATCCGGTCTTCCCAGCGAAGCGGAGCGAAGGCCTCGCCCCGAAGATGTCCGATGCACGTCTCGGCCTCTGGTCCCGGGGTGTCGATCCAGGCGCCTGAACTTGCGCGGGTCCTCAGGTGAACGGACCGGTGCCGGTCCACGGGTTCGCCCACCCAATCGGACTTGCGATGCTCTCCGGCCAGGGCCAAAGGCAGGGTCCCGCCGGCCGGGCTGAAGACGTAGACGCCGGCTGTCTCGATGCCATCGAGGCGAAGGGCCTCGTTGCAGATGAGCATCGCCGTCTGGTCGAGAGTCTCCGCCCTTTCAAGGCGGGCGAGCGAGAGCATCGTCTGGGCCCGTTCCTCGACCTCGCCCGCGAGGCGGCGCGAGGCCCAGCGCTCCCTAACGATGAGCATCCGTTGCCGGGCGATCGAGAGCAGAACGACCAAGGCGGTCCCCGCCGGAGCCGGGTCGATCCCGCCGATGTTGCCGTGCGGGATGGCTGCAACACCGACGCACAACAGGATCGCGGCAATCGGCAGCCAGTCCACCAGAGCTCGAGCCACGCGGTCGTACGTCTGGCCGGCGCTGACGTCCTCGTTCCAGGTCATCCAGGCATAGCCGAGCACCAGGACTCCGCTGGAGTAGAGGATGCTCGCCACGGTGTTGCGTCCCTGGCCATGGATCATGAGGTCCATCCACACGACCCACGACATGCCCACGATCGACACGCCGGCGATGCCGCACCACACGCCGTGCAGACCGGGAGCCGCTCGCCTGGTCAGAGCCGCGATGGCGGCTACGCCGGCGCTCGCGACGAGTCCGGCAGCCAGGATCGGCAGTGCCAACTCGTCGACGCTCAGATTCTGGCCCCGTCCCGTCCGCCACAGCGTGAGCACGAGGGTCATTCCGGCGAAGAGCATGATGCCGCCGTCCAGCATTGCGGTGATGACCGCGCGGCGGTCCAGATGGCGGTACAGGGCCGGCAGGATGGCCGCCATGGAGATAAACCCGCCGAAGACGAAGAGGATGTTGGCTGTGGCGACAACGGGCGCCGCGCCGAGTACCGGAGCCAGGCTGAGCAGGGCCATGGCCACGCCCGTGCAGCCGGTCGCCCAGGCGAGGGTCCGGTAGTGCAGGAAGCCGGCGGCGCGCCCGCGGGCCAACGCAATCATGGCCACAGTCGTGGCCGCCGCGGCGACCATGGTGTAGGCATTCTGGAATGCGGCCGCCTCGCCGCCCGTGTTGGCGAGCTCCAGAGCGATCAGCGCGGAAGTCGCGATCGTCCCGATGAGTAGGGGCAGCGCCGGACCGTCGGACCAAACCCATCGCGCCCGAGCGAGCGCCAGGGTCGAAGCGTCTGCTCCGGGGAACATGGGTCTGTGTCGGATCGCGAGTTCGCGGCTCATCGGGACGGACTCGCGGAACCGTCGGGCGCGCGGCCGCTCGCCTGACCGGTGCCCGTCGGGCTCGCATGGCCGATCGCCGCCGGGAGGTTCCCGACGGGGACGAACGGCGAAACTTCAGTTCCGCCGACACCGCACGAGCAGTCGTGGCCGGCCGACCGGAACGAAGTGGTGGCCAGGATCATCCTGGTACTGGCGCCCCCCGATTGTTCCCGCGGGCGTCGCGAGCGACGGGCAACCCCTGGCGGCCGTAGAGCGTGTGCTCCACAGAGGCGCATCCAGGAGTGGTATCGGCAGCGTTGAGCGGACCTTGCTGATCCAAATGGGGGATGCGGCACGCCCAATGGTTCCAGCTGCGGTGGCAGCCGGGAGCACAATGGCCCCGCCCCCGCATCACGACGTCGATGCCGGATCACGACGCCGCGTCGATTCGGACCGGCCCGAAACCGCCCGGGCGGCGGCCAGTCCTCGGCTAGGCGGTCGTTGCGAGAGGAGGGGCCTCGATCTCCCGGCGCCGTTCCACTACGGGCTTGAGCAGCAGCGCCCCCAGGATGTAGCACACGACGCCGAAGCCGAGGGCGGCGCGCGGGCCCGTCCCGTAGCCGAAGGCATGGTTCACCGTATCCATGACGGCGGCTCCGCCCAGTGCGAGGGCCACCGTCCCGGCGGAGGCCGTGGCCACGTTCGAGATGCCCATATATCGACCGGTGGAGGCTTTGGGAACGATGTCGCTCATGAGCGCCCAGTCCACGGCCAGGAAGGCGCCGGCGGCGATCGCAAAGAGCGCGGCACCGGCCAGAGCCACCAGCAGGGTCGGCGCCACGGCACCCATCCCGAGCCCCACGGCCCCGGCCACGCACGATCCGTAAATCACTCTCTTGCGGCCGATCCTGTCGGACAGCCGGCTGGACGGCACCACCGAGAGAGTCACGCACAGCCCGACTACGGCGAGGAGCATGAGCTTCGTGTCGCCGGCGTCCCGTTGGTTCAGGCCGAAGACCTGGGCCAGATAGAAGGTAGCCATGATCGGATACAAGGCCGCACCGGTGAGGATGCAGAACCTCGATCCGACGAGCCATAGGAAGCTGCGTTCACGCAGGATGTCCGTGCCCCATGCCTCGCGAGCGATCGCGAACCATGACTTTCCGCCGCGTGGCTTGGCCATCTTCCCCTCGTCGACCTTGAGCACCACGCTCAGCATCGTCACGAACTCGATCAGGCCGATGGCCATCGTGCCGTAGACGAAGGCGTTTGGATCGGTCTGGCTGAGCATCAGGGCCACGGCCGAGACCGCATACCCCGCCACGTTGCCAAGAGCCGCCATAAGCCCGATGAGTCCCGATGCCAGCCCGACCTGCTTGGCCGGGACGAGATCCGGGACATAACCCTGGAATGGCCCCTGGGCGAAGTTGGAGCTGAACTGGAGCATCGTCACGAATGCGGCAACGGCCGGCAGCGTGTTGGATGTCGCGACGCCCAACAGAAAGACGACGTCGAGGACCGCACCGATGAAGATGTACGGCTTTCGGCGGCCCCAGCGGGTCATGGTGTAGTCGCTGATCGTGCCTATCGTCGGTTGGACGAGGATGGCGATGAACGTGCCGGCGAGGGCAATCTGGAGGCCGCCCACTCCTTCGCTACCCTTTGGCACGAGGCCCGTGTACTGGAGGCGGTTGTTGACGATGTCCAGGATCCCGCTCCAGACCGTCGAGATGCCAAGCCAGTACATCGAGATTCGGATGAGGTGCCCCAGCGGCAGGGGTTTCGTCGGCCGACCGTCCACATCGTGCGTGGGACCGGCGGTTACGGGCACCGGGTCCACTATCGCCTCGATTCCTTGGGCTGCGTCGAGCACCGGCGAGCGCCTCTGATTGTCGGCCACAGACGTTGCCCGCTTCGTTGGATGCGCCTCGGGTGACGCCCGGCCGGAGTGCCTGAATGCCTGCTGGTGAGGCATCGTTGTCAGGCGCCAGTATCGTCGGTCCAGTGTCTATCCGTACGATTGGTGTCGGCCGGGCGACACTCGGTCGCGGCCGTGGCTGCTAGTCTCGCCGAGACGAAGACATGCACTCGGAGACGCGCGCTGGCCGTGAAGAGGGATGACGTGGCCCCAATCTACTACCTGTCGCTGGGCGACTCGCTGGCTACCGGCGTCCAGCCGATCGGCCGCGAGGAAACGCAGTTCCGAACGGACGAAGGCTATGCCGACCAGCTCGGCTCGATCGCTCGGCTCGGCCTGCCAAACCTGCAAACGGTGAAGCTCGGCTACCCGGGCGAATCGACCACGACGATGATCAACGGCGGTCTTACGACCTACCCGCACGGCACGCAGATCGACGAGGCTATTGCCTTCCTGCGGAGCCATCGAGGCTCGGTTGAGTTCGTGACAATCGATGTCGGTTTCAACGACATCCCGTCATACACGATGGAATCGATCCCGCTGGGGCTAGCCACCATCAGCCGGAACCTTCCCGGCATCTTGTGCCGGCTTCAGGAAGCCGCGGGGCCCCAGGTCCCAATCGTCGGAATGACGACGTACGACCCGTTCCTGACCATGTGGTTGCAGGGTCCCGAGGGTCAGGCGATCGCCCGTGCGTCCGTGTGGGATGCGATCGTGCCTATCAATGCCCATTTCCGCGAGATCTATCGCGCCGCCGGGCTGCGGCTCGCGGACGTCCAGGGAATCTTCCGCACGACCGATTTCGATACGATCGTCCAGTTGCCGGCCGCTGGTCCGGTGCCGGTCAATGTCGCCCTTGCCTGCCAGTGGACCTGGGGCGCGGCGCCGCCGCCACTGGGTCCCAACTTCCACGCCAATGCCCGAGGCTACCGAGCCATCGCCGAGGCATTCGCGGCCATTCTTCTCTCCTGACACAGGAGAACCCGCCGGTCGGGCGCCCGGCGGGTTCTGGGAGAAGTCGGTGGCGGCCGTCGCCGCCCGAGCTGCTAGTAGCCGCCCGTCAAGGTCGGAACCGCGACCGGAGTCGCGGCGGGTGCAGCCGAGGCGAGTGAGCCGCTGAGCGGTGCGACGAACCAGGTGCCGTTCTTGCCCTGGCCCTTTGTGTCGCCTGCGGCAGAGTCGCCGCTGTAGTAGTACAGAGGCCAGTGGTTATAAGTGACCTGCATGCTGCCGTCAGCCCGCGAGGTGGTGCCCCAGGGGCTCATGGCCGTGCTCGGGCCCACGACGGTGACTCCGGTTGCCCGCGTCAGGGGCGGCCAGTTGGTTGCGCAAGTGCCGGTGCAAGAGCTCGTGTCGGCAGTGTCCTTGGTGAGTATGTACAGCGTCATGCCGTTGAGGCCGGTCAGGTACGCGCCGAGGGTTGGGTCGTTGGTAGAGGCCAGGGTGAGGTTCGCGGCGCCCGCTCCCGCCGGCCCTGCCACCGTCGGCGCGGTCGTCGGCGCGGTCGTTGCCGCGGCAGACGAGCACGCGCTCGCCACGAACGCCAGGCCGACGATCAGGCCGGCCGTCGATGTCCATCGTGAATTGGGACGCATTTCGTTACTCCTGGATCCGTGCCCTAGATCCTGCTTCGAACGCCCTCTTCGTATCGAAGGGGTGCATAGGGGGTACGAGCCGGCGCATGTGCTCGGTTCACAGCGCCCGTCTGAGGTTCCGCCCTGCGAACCCGCCGTCCCAAAGCCTGGCAAATGGTCCGGGATCACCTGTGGATAGCCTGAAAATGCGGTCTCCTGCGACTCGAGTCCCACTCTGCGACGCGACTGTTGTCGGCAGAATCGCGGTCCTCTAGTCGGTCTGAGAGCTCGCCCGGCGGTTCGCTTTCGGAATCTCGCGGAGCGACCTCACCGGCGAGACCAGGACCCACAGGAACGCGGTCATTGCGATGAGGCCGCCGATCAGGATCGTGGCCCGCAACGGCAGGAATGTGCCCAGGATCCCACCGGCGATGAGGCCCAGAGGCATCGTGCCCCAGACGATGAACCGCATCGTGGCGTTCATCCGGCCCTGCATGTCGAGCGGCGTGATGGCCTGGCGGAAGCTGACCTGGTTGACGTTGTAGACGACACCGGCGAAGCCGAGGATCAACTGCCCGGCGAGCATCAGCGCCCCAGCAACCAGCGCCGCCGATGGCATCAAAGCCATCAGCAGAGTGGCCGGTCCGCACAAGAAGATGGATCCGACGATCACGGGTCCAACCCCGAAGCGTCTGGCCAGGGATGCCGCCGATACCGCCGCTAGCAGGATGCCGATGCTGCCCAGCCCGTATGCCGCGCCGACGACGCCGGGGTTGAGGCCCAACTCCCTGTAGACGAAGACCGGGAAGACCGCGAAGGCCACGCTCGAGCCGAAATTCGAGGTGCCGGTGCAGGCGGCGATCATGCGCAGGTAGCGGTTGCCAAGGACGTAGCGAAGGCCTTCGACGATCTCCGTGCGGAGGCTCGCGTGCGAGCCGTCGGCCACGAGTTTGCGCTCGGGCTTTGTCTCGCGCTTGCGGATGAGCGAGATCAGTCCACCCGAAACCAGGAAGCTGGCCGCGTCGACGACCACGGCGAACGGTGCCGCCACCAGCCCGATCAGACCGCCGCCGAGGCCCGGTCCGACGATCTGCGCTGCCGATGCCGAGATCTGCAGCTTGGCGTTGCCCTCGACGAGGTCTTCGGCGTCGAGGAGGACGGGCAGGTAAGACTGGTCGGCGACGTCGAACAAGACCGTGAGCGAGCCCGCGACGAAGCCCACGATGTACAACTGCCAGATCGTCAGGACACCGAGCGAGTAAGCCACCGGGATCGACAGCAAGGCGATCGCCCGCCCGAGGTCGCCGGCGATGAGCACCGGCTGGCGCCGGACACGATCAAGCCAGGCCCCGGCCGGCAGGGCGAAGACGATGAACGGCAGCATCTCGAACATTCCCAGAAGCGCGACCTGAAACGTCGAGGCGTTCAGGACGACCGCGATGAATGGAATGGCGATCTGGCTGACCTGCGTCCCCATCAGACTGACGGTGGCCGCGGACCAGATCTTCATGTAGTCGGCGTGGCGCCATAGGGAGCGGCGTCTTACCTCAACCGGGGCATCGCGAGCGGGTTCGCCTACTTCGATCATGGCGCCATGTTATCCGCGGCTCGCGATCGGCCGTGGCCTGCCCATGTGGCGGCCGGCCGCGCCGGACTAGAGCTCCGGGATCACGTAGACGTACTCACCGTCGCGGCCGGGCCACGTCCCTGATTGCAGCCACTGCTTGTAGTCGGGAGCCAGTGCGCCGACCGGAACGTCCGCGTCGGGCGCTCGGGACTTCGGCCACAGGTTTGATACTCGCGGATACCAGACGTCCTCGATGCGCACCGTGAGGACGGTGAAGTTGTCCGTGGTTGCGGGATCGGCCGTGGCCGTGAAACCCGAGACCACCCAGGAGTGCCAGCCTCGCCACACTACGAGCCCGCCCGGCCGCTCGGTGATGCGGATCTGCTTCGCGACGGTGTGCACAGCTGCGGTCATGCTCACGTTCGCCCCGACCGAGTACTTGCCGTAGCCCAGCGAGGACAGGCCTCCGGCCCACCCGTCGGGATCGGACCCGCCGCTGTGCATGCCCGCGATCGAAACCGCCAGGTCGAAGAGCCTGGCCTGAGTGTCGCGGGTGGTGTCGGCCGTGTCGCTCATCATGTTTATCGATGTCTGCATGGCCGCCGCGATGCACCAGGTGTCCTTGGACTCGCTCACGAAGTCGCCGGGCCGATACAGGTCCATGACGAAGATGCCCTGGCTTCCGGCGGCGGTAGGCGCGGGCCCCGAAGCCGAAGCAAGGGGCGTGGGCGTCGCCGGAGGAATCGTGAGGACAGGTTCTCGGGTGCCGTTGACGCGTGCCCAGGGCGTCGTCTGCGGTTCGCCCACGAGCGAGGTCTCACTCAGGGCTCGTGCCCCGGTGTACAGCGTGCCGGCTGTCAGGCTGGCCAGAAGCGCCGTCAGGAGGAGCATCTGGCCGAGCGGCATGGATCTGCGATTGGACGTTTGGGTGCCGCCCCAACGGTCGCGAACGATGGCGCGCGACCAGCGCGACGTTCCACCTATACGGGCCATTCGAGGCTGCAAGAAGATGGCCAGGGCAGTCAGATGAACCACGCGGAAGGCCACGTATCCGAGCGGAAGGGCCGCCAGCCCGAGCGGGCCCGTCAGCGTCGTGGTCGTGATCACGCCGGCAATGAACCCGGCCGCCACCGCGAGCGTGGGCTCGAAAGTGTTGCGCGTGGCGAAGATGGCTCGGGCGAATAGCTCCACCAGGCACTCGAACGGGACCGAGATCGCCAGGATGACGAGGATCATGCTCATCCGCGATACGTCGGTGTCGTCGAAGGCGCCGCCCCTGAACAGGCCGGCGATGACACCTGCGAACAGACCCAATGTCAGGGCGGCCAGGATCGAGAAGAACCCGATCGTCATCAGGTTCGTTCGGAAGACGCGCTTGAAGGCTCTCTTGTCTCCCGCCGCCGCGGCCGCAGACAGAGCAGGGAAGGCCGCCAGGGCGAACGAAACGCCGACGACCGATTCGGCCGTGCTCTGGAAGTCCTGGGCGTAGTTGACCGACGTAACGGATCCCGTGGCGAGGGTGGATGCGATCTGGCCGAAGTACAGGATGAAGAGAGCTGTCAGGCTGCGGCTGACCATGTTCGGCAGCATCAAGATGAGGAACTCGCCGACGCCCTTGGTTCTGAACGCCAGCAGGGCGCGCGGGCGGAAGCTGGTCTTGTAGATGCCGACCAGCCGAACACCCAGATGACCCAGCGCGCCCAGAAGGAAGCCCAAGGCCGCGCCGTAGATGCCGAGGAACGGGCTGAGCGCGAGGGCGCCGGCCGCAAGTCCGGCGTACTGGGCAAATTCGGCCAGGCCATATGACAGATACCTGCGCTCCGCAATCAGGATCTCGCCCAGGACCATCGAGGCCGCGATGGCGATTTGGCCCAGGGCAACGGTGCGGATCAGGCCGATGTAGAGCTCGCGCTGGCTGCCTTCGAATCCCGGCGCCGCAACCGGGGCGATCAGTGGCGCGAAGATGAAGAGCAGCCCCATGGCCACGGCCGTAGCGACCAACGCGAGCGTCAGGATCGTGCGGGCGAAATCTCTGGCTGCCGAATCCGCCTCGCCCTTCAGGCCAACGAAGAGCGGCAGAAACGGACCGATGACGCCCCCCAACACCAGGACGGTGACCGGGAAGGAGGTCAGCGAGATCGCGTTCCAGAGGGCATCGAGCTCCGGCCCGGCGCCGAAGACGTGGCCCAAAACCTTCTTCGC
>Ga0182019_10000480_pt1 | contig 19786 bp, 20 predicted proteins | sample 812E2MmetaG_FD_120483 | JGI IMG/M metagenome (GOLD analysis project Ga0182019, IMG submission 120483) | Permafrost microbial communities from Stordalen Mire, Sweden - 812E2M metaG | ecosystem: Environmental > Terrestrial > Soil > Wetlands > Permafrost | place: Sweden: Stordalen | collected...
AGAGTGGCGTTGGGGTCTCGGTGGTCATCTCGGTCTCCTTCTCTGTCACGGCTTAGCCGCTTCGGGTGCCGGAGAGACGTCGGCCGCGCTCACGACCGCACTCCGGGCGCGACCGTGTTCCACTGCTTGAAGATGTGGCCCACGAGGTCGAAGAACCTGCTCTGACCCGCGCAGAGAGTGGCTGGCGCCTCGTCGATGATCCAAGCGACGAGGTCCGGGTTCTCGCGGACCATCTGCCACAGGCGGTCTCGCTGAGTTCCGTCCTCGCCCTTGGCTCCGATGGGCGGGAGGTAGAACCTGCGGCGCTCCATCGCCTGCTGAACGGGCAACCATCGCTTATCGAAGTCGTGCCACGGCTCGTCGTTCTTCTTGTTCGTCTGAACATCGCCGGTCGACCCCGACCCCGACCCCGTGCCCGCTGCCGCATCCGAGAACGATTGCGATGACCTATCAGAGTCCGACCCGGAGACCGATGCCGATACCGATGCGGGACTAGTCCCGACCTGTACGGACTCGTCCAGACTCCCGTGGGACTCGTGATAGCGGAGGATGGTTTCCGCGTGGGTCCCGCCCTTGACGCGGAAATCCCGGTGAAGGTAGGGCAGGTAAGAGCAGCCGCAGTCATGAACAACGAGCAGGCCCGCCGCCGAGAGTTCGGCGGCACCCTTCGCCAGCGCGGCCTCGCGTCGGCCGATGGGCCTGAAGCGCAGGAGGTGGGCTGCAAGGGTCGAAGGCCGCCAGAGGAGCCAGCCTTCGTCATCCGCGCACGTCATCAGGCCGAGGTACAGCCTGAAGGCGAAGTCGGAGAGCATGGCGACCATGGCCTCCACCCACAAGCCGGGCCGGAGGATGCGCGTCCGTTCGGGCATCCGGGGCTCGGTGACGTGCCCGGTTCCGCTGGCGTCCCCGACGTCGTGGTCGACAGTTCCGGGGCTCTGAGTAGACTGGTTCTGGGTGCGCGGCATCTGCATTGCCCGCCTCTTGGCCGTCCCGGCTCGTCCCCGGAACGGCCGCTTCTCTTCTCGGCTGGTAGACCCTTGGCGAAGGTCTCTTGAACTAAGGGCGCGTCGTGGTGCGCTGGGTCAGCCCTTGACGCCGCCGTTCTCGGTGGGCTCTTCCCGCGTCTGCTCGGCGATCCACGACTGGAGCCGAGCCCACGGCACGCGGACCGCCCGCTTCCCCAACAGCACCGACGGCAGCCTTCCATCGCGCACCATCTGATATGCGAGACCCTTGGCGATGCCCAACTGCCGCGCCACATCGGGGACCGAGATCAGGAGCGGATCGTTCTTGTCATCCATTCGGGCCTCCAGCAGTCGACAGCGACCGGAACGGTTCGTCGAAACCGTTGGTGGGTCTTGCGGAACCGCTGTGGACGACACTACAGTGGGCATCGGCGCCTTCAAGACCACCGAGCGCGCCATTAGAGGGCCAGATGGCGACACGAAGGAAGCGGTCTCGACTGGCTGCCGTTATGGCGGTAGAGGAGGATCTAGCCCTGAGGGGCCATTCCCCTGCCGCGATCCTCCGCGACCTTCAAGACAGGGCAGGCAAGGGCGACTTCCCCGCTGAATGGATCCCCAGCCGCCGGACCATCGAGCGGGACGTGAACGAGATCCAACCGCCAGACCCCTCGGGCCTGTGGTCCTTCAGCCCCGTCGAGGGCGAGGACGCGACCTTCGTGCTGACGACCCTCGCAACGGTCATCTACCAGACCGGCGGGAGGGTGACGCGGCTAGGCAACCGAACGGCAGACTGGGTTCAGGCGATCCATGCGGTCGTTCCTGATCTGGACCCGTGGAACGCGTTCGTACTCGCGCGCATGTACGAGGCGCGGGGCGAGCGGAACCTCGACGTCGACGACCTCGACGCGTGGCTCGCGTTCGGGCCGTGGCGAGGCCCCGAAGCAGCCTCCCGCTATGGAGAGGTTGTATCGAAGGGCTGGGTCGCCCTGAGTCCCGTCGCGATGAACGTGGCATCACGCGTTGTGATCGCCGCCGCTGCGTTGGGTGCGCCCGATAAGGCCCCGAAGCCAAGGCCCAAGGGTCGCAAGGTTCGGACAGTCGAGGGGGCTCTCGTGGACCCCGAGGTGTACGAGGACCTCATGAAGTTCGAGGACCGCCTCAAGGCGCCCGTGCGTCGCGCCATCGACGGCGAATAGCCCAGAGGACGTCGGTCAACAGCAGGCACGACCCGTGCGGCTGGTGACGACCGCCAAGCGTGTCGGTCCCGGTACGCGTGATGCCCCCCATGGCCCTGTCGAAGATGATCGAGAAGCCTCGACCACGGGCCTTATGCTCACCCTTGGTTACATCGCCGCCACGGCTAGGGAGAGGCACTCGGTGCCCATCACAAACCCGCTCCTATTCCGAGCCCGCGTGGCCGAGTTGCGCGCTGCCCGGCGGTTCAGTGACGGCGTTCGGCGACCGCCGTTCGCGAGCACTCGGTCCACGAACGCGCTGCCGTTCCTCGTTACGGCACACGCCTCGCCGCTCCGGCGTCGCCTCGGGACGACGGACCCCGCCCTCCAAGACGGCAAGATCGCGAACCTCGGCCTCGCCGTGGACGCCATGGACCGTCTAGTCCTTCGCCCGGGTGAGGTGTTCTCGTACTGGCACGCCGTGAGAGCCCCGTCGACCCAGCGGGGCTACCGGGATGGACTCGTCCTCGGCCCGAACGGCATGGAGTCAGGGACCGGGGGCGGCCTGTGCCAACTTGCGAACCTTCTGTACTGGATGGCGCTGCAGGGCCCGGTGACGGTCATCGAGCACCATCACCACGGCGCCGACCTCTTTCCCGACGACGACCGCATCCAGCCCTTCGGGTCCGGCGCGACCGTGTTCTACAACTACGTCGACCTGCGCTTCGCCAACGAGACGGACCGCACGCTCCAACTCCGGGTCTGGCTCACGGAGGACTCCCTGCATGGCGCGGTCCGGAGCGACCGTGCGTCGCAGGAGACGTACCGCGTCGAGGAACGCGACCACCGCTTCATCCGCGAGCCGGACGGCACTGTGTTCCGCGAGAACGAGTTGTGGCGGCTCACTACTGACGCCGCGACGAACGAGGTCAAGGTCGAGGAACTCGTCACCCGGAACCGGGCTGAGGTCCGCTATCCGGTCGACCCGGTGCGCTGCGAAGTGCGTTGTGAGACTGGCCCATAAGGGATCGCAGTCGCGCGAAGGTATCGAACCAGTGCGGACCCACAGACCTGACAGGACAGCCCGGGTGATGCCCCAACAGCCCGACATCGCAAGCGAAACCGTGCGCCTTCCTTCATTGTGGCAGCCCACATCGTTGTGGCCCGCAGGATGCGATACTCGCGACGTGACGACAGGCAAGTCGACAAGGAAGCACTATTCGAAATCACCTGTCACCGAGGCTCTTATCGACATCCGCGTCGCCCCGCTTCCCGAGAACCGCCTCAAGAAGTTGGCGACTCTCCCGAGGATGCTGAAGCGGGAGTATCCCGTGAAGCGGACACGGATGGAGGTGTCGACGGAGATTAGCGCCGGACCGCACCTCGCAACCTCAGCCCAGCAACGCCCAACTGGGACGCTCTTCATCGGGCGCGATGAACGCCAAATCGCCCAGTTCAGACTGGACGGCTTCACCTTCAGTCGGCTGGCGCCATACCCGGAATGGGAGAGCGTCCGAGAAGAGGCGCTCCGTCTGTGGCGGGCATACCGGGTATTGGCCCCCGACGCGAGAGTGACCCGCGTGGCCGTGCGGTATGTGAATCGACTGAAACTGCCGTTGCCAGTCGGCGACCTAGGCGACTACCTCACACTTCGCCCCGAATTGCCGAGCGAGGTGGGCGGGATAAGCGGCTTCTTCGTTCACTTGGAAATCCCGCAGCCGGACATAAGTGCGATGCTCATCATCAACGAGGCCATCGCTGAACCTCCCACAGAGCAGCGGCTGGCGGTTCTGCTGGACTTCGACCTGTTCCGCGATACGGCCTTGCCGGGCAATGACGAGGCCGTATGGGCGACCCTCGACGGGCTTCATCAACGCGTGGACGACGTGTTTGAACAGAGCCTCACCGAGCGAGCGAAGGAGTTGATTACCTGATGTCGCCTGTTGTCGTCGCCCCAATGAGGGGATCACAGGACGTCTTCCAGAGCCTCACCGCCGACGAGCCTGCCCAAGATGCAGCATCCGCAGAGTCGAGGACGCTTGTATCCGCGCTTCACAAGGTCCGGCAGCAGGTTCTGGGTGATCGCATCAGCCTCGTGTTTGACATTCTCGGCGCGGGGTTGACCTACGAAGGAAAGGTCTACTGGCTGGGGGAGCCGAACCCATTCCTCGATGAACGACGGCCGCTCGACCTTCTCGCTGCAGGCCGCTTCGATGAGGTCTGGGCCGCGGCCGAGAGTTATCTCGTGGGTGATTTCGTCTAGATCACCCCTGTGCCTCCGCTCTCGTCGTTCTCGTCATCCACAGTGGTGCGAGACACGGCGCTGGAGAACGGAGTCTGGCCTCCCTTGAGACCGGCCGACGGTCCGGCTCGTTATCACCAGCGAGGCGACCCGTGGCCGATGTATTGCGCACTGTCCGAAGAGGGCGCTAGGGCAGAGGCAAGGGCCCGCCGCGGTCCCGATGACGCGTGGCGGCTCAAGCACCTCGTGCGGGTCGCAGACCTCACGGTCGTCGACCTTCGCGACCCCGCTGTGGTCGCCGAACTAAGTGTCGCATTGACTGACCTCGTTGGAGACTGGGCGGCGGCGAGACCGCTTACGACACGAGCACGGAAACTTGGCGCGCGGGGAATGATCGTCCCGTCCGCCGCAGCACCGGGCGAATGGAATCTCGTCATCTTCCCCGAGGGTTTCGACCGCGTCACTTCGCTCTCGGAGGAGCCGTGGCAGCCGAAACTGCCATCGCAGCCCGCGCCCGACCATTGAGGAGCGGATAGCGGTCTGACCATTCCGGCATCCGAACCCTTCAGCCAACCGGGCAACGGCCTCTGGCTCGGTCAGTCATGGCGGATAGTCGGGATGCAGACGATGGCGGCACGCATCACTCGAACGCAGACTTCTGCAGCGCGAGGAGTACCGGCGTCCTCGACAACACGAAGCCGACCGGCGGGACGCGTTCGCCTCTCTTACGGCGTTCCGCGTGAACGAAGCCGGACGGAATCGCGGCGCCTCCGCAGTCCGTGACCATGAATCGTTCGTCTCGCGGTTGTGGGCGACCCCTGTGGACCCCGCTGTAGGCTGGCATCCGGGTCGTCCAGCACAAGTGGGAGGCGGCATGCAACCGGCGCACAACATCCCCGACTGGGTCGCCCGACTCGGTGCCGAACCCTGCGACGCCACGCCAGCCTCGTGGTCGGGATGGACAGCAGAGGTCGCGACGTACTCCGTGACCTTCGACGCGATGAGCCCGAAGCGAACCGCGCAGGAGCGGCGTGACAACTGGCGTGACGACTACGGCAAGGTCCTCCTGCGACCAATGACCTCGGTCGAGCGGTCGGTCCCCGAGATCGAAGTCGTCGAGTCGTTCCGGGCCTCTGGCTGGGTCGCCAGATGGCAGGACTCTTTCGGGAGCGCCCCGTCGTGGATGCGGCCGTGGATGCACGTTGTGGAGGTTTCGCGAACGGTCGCCGAGGCCCTCAACGCCGTCCGCGCCGCGTCCCCGCTGGCGAGGCCGTGGGACGTGCTGGCGTGGCGCGCCGATAACGTGATGTTCGTGGAGTGCAAGGCCGCGAAGGAGAAGTTCACGGACGCCGAGCAGGCGTTCATCTGGGGCGCCCACAAGGTCGGCATCCCTCTTGACCGCTTCGCCGTGGTGCGGGGCGTCATCAACTACCCGGAGACGCCGTCCAAGTAGTCGGCCGCCCGGTGAGGCGCGGGGCTCGCTCGCGGTTCGACTTGCTATGACCGCCAACCAGAGGTAACACACGGCGACTAACCAGATGTCGCACGATGGTGGCCTTCATGCCGTACCGCCCAATCAGCCTCCCGTCCGAGAGCGGCCTCCCCGAGACCTTCTTGGTCCGCGTCTCTGACGGCGCAGTCGCCGAATGGAGCCGTGAGCGGGCTGGCCTCAAGCGCCGGGGATATCCAGATCGGCCGCCTGACGTCGATACCGCGACCTTGCGGGCATGGCTTCCCCGGCTCGGCGAGAGCACCCTGCCGTACTTTCGGGACCTTCCCGCCCGGTCGGCTGGGACCGGAGACGCGCTGGTCTTCCCAGTGTTCACCGCGACGTGGCACCGGCCAGATGGCGGCACCACCAAGGTCCTATTGCACGGGTCGGGTGACGGGTCCTTCACGAGCAGGGTCGTGATCGTCGACCCGTCCGGGTCGACTGCGGTCGACAAGACGCATCGCCTCGGTCCTGACGTCGATCCCGACCGCGTCTGGCAGGAGATCGAGACCATCGTCCGCGCTATCAACGAGGCGCCGATGGGCTGGGAGCCCCGTGACCCGATGGTGACGACCTATGCGGATTTCCTCGTCCTCGACGACGAGGTCGAGACTGCAGAGGCAGAGGCCCGGGCGGCGGGTTTGTTGGCTCCCGAGTGGGTCCACTGATGAGCCGCACCATCGCCTACCTCCGGTGCAGCACCGAGGAGCAGGCCGACAGCCGAGCCGGGCTCGAAGCACAGCGAGCGGCCATCATCGTCGAGGCGAAGAGACGCGGCTGGGACGAGGCGGACCTGCGTTACGTGGAGGACGCCGGGTTCAGCGGCAAGGACCTCCATCGGCCGGGCATCGAGGCGGCATTGGATGCCCTCCGCCACCGTAAGGCGGACACGTTGGTCGTCTCGAAACTGGACCGCCTGAGCCGGTCGCTCGTGGACTTCGCCGGGCTGATGGACCGGGCAAGCAGGGAACGCTGGGCGCTCATCGCGCTCGACCTCAACGTGGACACCTCGACTCCGGCTGGGGAGGCGATGGCCGCGATGCTGGCGACCTTCGCCCAGTTCGAACGGCGGCTCATCGGCGAGCGGACGAAGTCCGCGCTGGCGGTCAAGAGGGCGGCTGGGGTCCGCCTCGGGCGGCCCCGGCTCATCCCAGACGAGATCGTGGCCCGCATCATCGCCGAGCGGTCGTCCGGGGCCACCCTGCGAGCCATCGCGGATGGGCTGAACCGCGACGCGATCCCGACCGCGATGCGCGGACGGCAGTGGTGGGTCGCAACAGTGCAAGGCGTGCTGGCACAGGCTGGTTCCTCGGCGTCGTTGCCCCTCAGCACCATGGAGGTGAAGGCGTGACTGCCACTGGGTCCGGAGTCCCGCGAACGGACCCGTCACGAAGAGCAGAGCGGCCCGTGCTGGTTCTCATCGGGCAAGACGGGAACGCCCTTCAACGTGCTCGGGAAGGCGCGGCGGGCTCTTCTGCTGGCTGGGCGCGGCGATGAGTGGGCCATCTTCATGGCCGACGCCACAAGCAGCGACTACCAGCACCTGCTCGCCACGGTGATGGACTGGTTCGAGGTCGAGTGATGCCGAGGACGTCGGGTGGCAGGAGAGCGAGCGCGGTTCCGATGCAGGAGTGGACCCCCGGTGACGACCCCATGCTGGCGCTCCTCCCTCCGGAGCCGCTGTGGGCCTTCCAGTTGCTCCCCCGCGAAGAGCAGCGATGGCGAGCCCGGGTGTTCCTCGCGGTGAGGATTCAGACCGGGGGCGAGATGTTCGCGTGGGCACAGGCACTCCGGAAGTACGACAACGAGGCGGAGGTCAAGACGTGGGTGCTTGGGGTCCTGACCGACGAGGTCATCCTCGATGGGCTGGAGAGCCTCCAGAGTGAGCCGACGCCAGATGTCTAGGGCGACGCTCCTGTTCGAGCGGCAGGCCGACGCCTCGTGGCTGCCTACGACCGTGATCCTCGCCACCCCGAACCGGCTGCAGGGGACGTGTCTCCCCGGCAACCGGGACCGGGACGCCCGACTTGCCATGCTCCTCCGGGATGCCCGTCCGCCCTTGCTCAACGACTCCACCGACGAGCGCGGGACCTTCCTCGACTGGGTGGACTCGGCCCTCAGCGCCCTCGCGGACGGGCACACGACGTGGGCCACGTCGGTGGTGCCGACCGCGACCGTGGAGGCGCTCTACCAGCGCGAGGTGGTGTGTGCCGTAGCGACTACCGAGGTCTAGGCGGCTGGGGCGGCATCTTCGGCCTCGATAAGGAGGACACGAGACGCCCTCCGGGCCGGACTACAGGGCGAGCACCTTCATGACTTCGTCGCCGTAGTGGTTGATGACCTTCACCGCGACCTTGCCCGTCTCGGGGCGCGGGAAGGGACGGCTGACGGTCTTGTTGAGGGTGTCCCACGCCTCATCGCTGATGTCGGCCCGGAGGGCGCGGCGTAGTTTCTCGTAGGGGTCGTCAGCCCCGACGAAGTAGGCGTGCCGGATGAAGAAACTCTCCCCGTCGTAGTTGGTGTCGAGGAACCAGCAAGCGATGTCGTCGACCGATGACGATCGCAACGCTCCCGTCGTCGGGTCGTACACATCGATGCCGCGAACCTCGACCGTTACCTTGTCGATCCCGACCGGGCGAACGTCGATGTCGGGCTCGCCGAAGACCATGAACAGGTTGCCCGAGCCAGTCTTCTTTAGGAGTTCGTCGCCCATGGCGAGGTCAGGGTTCATCCGCGCCTGAAGGATCGTCAGGCGCCCGAGTGAGGAGGCTTCCTCACCTGCAAGCGGGTCGAACGCGAAGCCGCAGACGACAAGCAGGTCGGCGACCTTGACCGCCTCCTTCGCCGCGTCGCGGATCAACTCCGGCCCGACAGTCCCGAACTCCGGTCCGATGGCGATCGCCACGTTCCTTGTCGCTCCGGCTTCGACGTACTCGCCGAAGCCCTGCACGAACACGCCCGGGTACGGGTCGAGTCGCGTGAACACGAGGCGCTCGTTGCGCTTGGTGTTCTGAACACCCGCCCGACGGAGGTTGTCGAGGATCGTCGTCACGAACCGCCCGGCATCCTGCAGTAGCGGCGGCTCGTTCGCGGCCACATCCTCTGGGCCATCGACGAGGACCCGGTGAGGCGACAGGCTCTCGACGGTGAACGGCCCGCTCACCCGGACGATCTTGGCATCCTGATACGGTCGGTCGAACAGGACCTCCGTGTCGGCGTGACGGGCGATCGCCCGGTCGATCTCATCGCGTGTCATGCCTTCGCGGATGTCAGGGTTCTGGGCGATCGACTTCAGAGTGACGTGTGGGACGCGCTCGAAGACGAAACCTCGCCGGACATCGCTTGTGGTCGGCGGGACCGGGTCTCGCGGAAACTCGCCGGAGAGGTCGGCCTCCTTCCGGATGCCCGCTTCCGAGTCGGCGAGTAGGTAGTACGGGTACTTGGCCGCCATGAGGCGCGAGCGTGCGAGGGTAAGCGCGACCCGGCTCGTGTCGATGGTGATCCAGCGGCGTCCCCACTGCTCGGCCACGTACGCCGTCGTTCCGGAGCCGCACGTCGGATCGACAACAAGGTCACCGGGGTCGGTCGTCATGAGAAGGCAGCGCTCGATGACCCTCGGGTTGGTGTGAACGACATAGCGGCTCTTGTCGCCGAACCCCGAGATGACGGTGTCGTTCCAGAGGTTGTTGAGTGGGAACGCCGGATAGTCAGACAGAAAGGAGATGTACCGAAGGGAGTTACCGATCACCATCAGTCGTCCCGCCCATCGGAGGCGTTCTCGACCTGCCGCATTAGTCCGCCAGTGTCGTCCGGACGAAGGACGTAGAGCCTTGCCCTCGAACGTGAACGGCTCGGCGTCGGCCTCGCCAGCCGATGTCATGTCTGAGTGCGCGGCAACCCCTCCGCTGTCTACGGCATCTGAGTACTGACTCGCCCCAACCCCGCCTGTCGTCTTTTCCCAGAACAACTGCCGGTACTTCAGTCGCGGTTTGTCGCGGGCATACCAGAGGATGTAGTCAGAGATACCAGCGAGACTGTTGACCCGCGCTTCCGGACTGTTCTGCCCCGAGGTCTTTACGAAAGTCACGAGGCTCACGAAGTTGTCGGCGCCAACGATCTCGTCGAGAACAGCCCTTACAAGGTGAAGGTTTTGGTCGCCAATCTGCACGAAGATCGACCCGGACTCTGTGAGCAACTCGCGGGCGCCCACGAGCCGGTCGCGCAGGTAGGCGAGGTAGGAGTGGATGCCGAGTTCCCACGTGTCGCGGTAGGCGCGGACCTGCTCAGGCTGACGCGTGAGGTCCTCGGCCTTGCCGTCCTTCACGTCGCGCTTGCGCGTTGAGACCTGCCAGTTGCTGCCGAACTTGATGCCGTAGGGCGGGTCGATGTAGATGGTCTGGACCTGCCCCTTGAGGCCCTCCTTCTCGGCGAGGCTCGCCATGACGAGGAGCGAGTCGCCAAGGATCATCCGGTTCGTCCACTTCCCGGGATGACGGTAGAACTCGACCTTCTCCTCGAACGACAGGTCGGTGAATGGGCCGAACAGATCGAGTTGAGCCTCGGGCTGCGACCCGGCAGTCTCGGCGCGGAGTTCCTCGACGAGCGCCAGCGGGTCGATCGTCTCTTGGATGTAGATCGGGACGGCAGGGACCTTCAGGTCGTCGGCATCCTGCTCGTCCTTGCCCTTCCAGACCAGTTGCGGGTCGAGCGTGGTGTCGCGGGGGTAGCGCACGATCGCGGGCCTCTTCTCATCTGGGCGAGCGAACGACTCCAGTTCAGCCGTCGGGATGTTGGAGCGGGAGTCGGAGGGGTGGTGGTTCGAGCGGACGGGGGTCTTGAGCGTCTTGCCGCGCACCTTGTCAGCCACCACGCACCTCGGACTCAACTGGCGCGGTGAGTACCCGCGACCGGATCAGGTTCCCGGCGTCCCACGGATCGGTCACTTCGAGGAAGGCCCAGCGCCCCAACCCGCCCCAGTTGTTGACGGCGACGGTCCACAGGTGCTCGGCGGCAGCGACCTTCGCCTGCTTCTCCTTCTTCGCCTCGCCGGACACCTCCAAGACGAGGGTGAGAAGGTCGTCGTCACCCGTCGAGGCGGGATCGCGCAGCCGGATGAGGAAGTCCGGGACGTAGTGGCTCGGCCGCCCCTCGAACGCATACGGGACCTTGCAGTTCAGCCCTTGGTTCTTCACGTATGTCACGACCTCGGGCATGGCTTCGAGCACCTCGGCGAGTTTCGCCTCCCAGCCCGAGTCGAGGGTGACCCGGTTCAGATGACTCTTGACCGTGTCGAAGCATGGCTTGGTCGTCTCAAACCAGACGTCATCGGTCGAGCCGATGGGCTCGTAGGGCCGCAGGACCGGCAGGAGTCGCTTCTCGCCCCGCGTGCCCGCCACGATGCCCTGATAGATGCGCTCGGCGGCCGCGTGGCTGTACTCGGTCAGGAGCAGCATCTGGGGGTAGGCGCTGTCCTTCAGGTACGGCTCGACACAGTCCGTGATCCAGCGCCGGGCGATCCGCACGAGTTGGGGGAACAGCCATGGGCGCTCGCCGTCCTCATCATCGCGGAAGTGGTTGTCGAGCGTCCGCTTGGCGAGCGTGTACACGACCGTCTGCATGCGGTGCTCGGCGAGCGGTAGATGGTGGATCGCGATCTGGCCCACGATCGGATCGAGTTCGGTCGTGAGGGGGACATCCTGCGTCGAGAGAGCGAGGATCGCCGATCCATCGAATGTCGCGTCGAGGTGCTCGGTCGGCATCGCATAGCGGTACCCGAGGAGGCGTGGGAACTCAATCCGAAGATGCGCCCGCTCGGGGAGCGCCTTGACAGTCAAGACGGGCTTCGCCCCTGCCACGCGTCCCCGTCCCGAGACGGACAGGAAACTGAACGGGACCCCGTACACCTCCGCGTACTCGGGGTCGAACATCCCGTCGCTGTTCACGTCGTACGAGGCGCGGCGGAGCGCCCGGCCCACGACCTGCTCGCATAGCAACTGGGTGCCGAAGGCCCGGATACCGAGGATGTGGGTCACGGTGTTCGCGTCCCAACCCTCGGTCAGCATCGCGACCGACACGACGCAGCGGATGTTCTCGCCGAGTCGGCCCGCCTTCCCGACGGTGTTCATCACCTCGCGCAGGATGTCCTCGTCGGTGATGTCCTCGGCGCTCCGCCCGGGGAAGCGGGCGACGTACTCGCGCTTGAACTCCTCGATCTCCCGGGCAGCCGCCTTCCGGAACGCCGGATCGAGTGCGTCGCCACGATCCAGTTGCGCGGAGTCGATGAGGATCGTGTTTGCCCGCCCGAGCCAGCGCCCATCACGCCCGTTGCTAAAGAGGGCCAAGTTGCCGGGCGCGATCACCGTCGTCCCGTCGGCGAGCGTCTTGTCCCAGCCCGCGACCCAGTCGAACACGAGTTTGGACACGGACGTGTTCGAGCAGACCACGATGAAGACTGGCGGCCGACCCATGTTCGCCTTGACCCACTCGTCGTGCGATCGCTCGTAGTCGGCGTACAGGGTCAGGAGCGCGGCTTCGAGTTTCTTCGGGATGACGGGCTGGCCGTCGATCCCAGTGTCCCGGATGCCTTTCTTCGGGAGGTCGTCGCGGACCCCAAGCCATAGGTTGCGGAAGGCGGGCAGGTCGCCGGTCATCGAGTCGTCAGAGACGGGGACACGTGGCACCTTGACGATCCCGGCCTCGATCGCGTCCATGAGGCCGAAGTCGGAGGTGACCCACGGGAACAGCGTGCCTTCGGCGTACCCGGAGCCCTTGAGGAAGAACGGCGTCGCACTGAGGTCGTAAATCGCTCGGATGCCGATCTTGTCCCGGACTGCCCGCAGGCCGGATAGCCAGACCCGCGCCTCCTCGACGTTACGCTTCGCTTCAGCGCGTTCGTCAGCGTCGAGCGCGCCCTCCTCGTCATGGGGAGCCGATGCGTAGCAGTGGTGGGCCTCATCGTTGAGCACGACGATGTGCTTCGCGTTGCCGAGGGCGCGGCAGACTCGGCGGACCATCGCCGCTGGAGTCTCGCGGAACCGCTCGGCATCGTCGTCGCCTTGCGCGAGGACCTTCTTCGTGAGCGACGCCGCCTCGATCGTCTCGCGCCGGATGAAGGCGTGGAAGTTCGTGATGACGATCGTGGCCGACAGGAGTCGCTCGATGTTCTCGGGCGTGACGAGATCGAGGGCACGGTAGAAGTTGCCGGGATCGTTCGGCAGCAAGACCCGCAGCCGGTCGCGGATGGTGATCCCCGGCGTGACGACAAGGAAGGTGTTCGCGAAACGGCGGTCCTGCGGTGCGGCGAGTTTGTTGAGCGCCTGCCACGCGATCAGCATGCCCATGACGACCGTCTTGCCGCTCCCGGTTGCCATCTTCACCGCGAGTCTCGGCAGTCCGTCGTTGAGGTCGAGGTTCGCCTTACGGATGGTGTTGAGCGCCGACGTGTCGCCGCGCTTCTCGGCGACCTCGGTCAAGTAGATGATCGTTTCGACGGCCTCGACCTGACAGAAGAACAGGCGTCGTTCCCGGTCGTCGCTCCGCCAGTAGTTGAGGAGGTCGCGGGTCACGCTCGTGACACCGGGATACCCGGACTGGCGCCAGCGCCCGACTGAACCCCGGATCTCGTTGACGATCTCGTTCGGCCGCTGCTGCGTTGGCGGCCCGAACGCGTCGAGCGTGAGTTGGGCAGATGCCTTCGTCGGGCGGGCGACAGGGACGAAGAACTCGGACGGGCGGCGCCGCTCGTCGATCTCGCCGGTCACGCCGCCGTCGGCAGTCGTCCGGAAGTGGCGCACCGGCTCGACATACGGGCTGTTGATGACCGGGTTCGCGATGGCCGTCTGGCTCACGAATACACCTCGCCGGGAAGCGGTCGTCGATGCCGTACCCGTGGAGCGTAGTCGACAGGCGGGCTCTCGATCGAGCGTCTGGGCCGCGTCGCCCGCGATACCTGCCCTACCGTCGCCGGTCACAGCCGGGACCGGGGGTTGCTGCTCACGGCGCGGAGCGCGGCCCTGCTGGAGTCTGGTCAGGCCCCCTTATCGGCCGCTTATGTCACGGTCGCTCGGTTCGGGTCGCCCCGTTCTCACTGGCGAGCGTACTTCACCGGGCTTCAGGCCCCTGTGAGCACGACGCGCTGGTGAGAACTCGTTCGTAACTGGCCTCCCGCCGTTGCCCCAAGTCCACCAACCGTGGAGCATCGTCTGGACGGTGGTTGGCAGGCCCGGCGGGTGGTTCTGAGGGAAGGGGAAGTGCCCCATGACCGCCGAGTACGCCTGAGAGTCCAGCCCAGTGGCGGCGTCCCAGCCCTCCGCCCGTGGCCGCTCACAACGGCTCACAACAGGCGACCCCGCCCCGTCGGTACATGGTTGCCGCGAGCCTGCGAGGAGGCCACGTTGGCCGCCTGCGGGCCTGAGGGTCGTTCGTGGGAGGCTGGGCTTGGATGCTCACGCACGAACCACGCGCCAGCAGCGTGGTGAGGCAACGGCTTGACGAGCGTCGGCACCGGGGCGATGACCCAGTCACTCACCGGGGGCGGCGTAGGATGTCATCAAGGGCTCGGCGGCATGGACCGTTCCCGAGCGAGGAGAGACTCCGATGATGCGCTATGGCTGGGTGGATGGGGGTGGCGGGTTCTGGCTGCTCGTCGGCTTCCTGCTGCTGATCGCGCTCATCGTCCTCGTCGTCTGGGCGGTCACCAACGTCTCGCGCTCCGGACGGGCAGCGACCCACGACCCCTCGCGTCCCACGCCGAACGAGATCCTCCGCGAGAGGTTCGCTCGTGGCGAGATCACCGCGCAGGAGTTCGAGGACGCCAAGAAGGTCCTCGGCCCGGACCGCTGACCGCCGGGCGCTCCCCGGGCCCGGGCGTCTAGTAGCGGAGCAGGGTCATCACGGCGCCGATCCGGTTGTACAGGTACAGCCCAATCGGGAGCGTGATGATGATCACGCAGAGGAACCACGCCACCGTTACGTAGATCGCGCCGAGCCACCAACCGACGAGAAGGAACCACACGATGCGGGGGCCAATATCCAACTGGGGCACCGTGCCGCCGCGCATGAAGGTCACCCCGTTGTGCACCTCGGTCAGGTACGTCTCGGACCTCGGCCGCAGCGTCAGTACGGCAGGCAGCCGGTTGAACAGCGCGAACCCGAAGGGCAGCCCGATGATCGTGATGCAGAGCGCGTACGCGAGGACGGTCGCGATGGCGCTCAACCACCAGCCGATGAACACGAACCAGACGGCTCGGACCAGAAGCCCGGGGCCAGATGCCTGCGGCTGAACGATGACGTTCATGGTCGTCGTGTTCATCTGGGGTGGCGGCGGAGGCGGGGTGGCGACAATCACAGGGGCGGCGACCGGAGCCGCCACAGGCTCGACCAACTGCGGCTCCACAGGTTGAAGCGCGGAGTCGGGCGGGGTCTCCATGTGAGTCCCTTCTGCGAGTGCGCTTCGCGCCGTGGCTCTCGTCTGTGGGGTGCCGTCATCGACAACGCAACGGTCGCGAACGACGAGGGGACCCGGATGCCATGCGAGACTACCGCGCCATCTCCGCAGGTTCATGATGACGCGTCATCCTCCCGGGCGTGCCAGCAGGGCGCTGATCGGGACCGCTCCGTCTCGCAGGAGCGTCTCGCGGAGGAGTCCGGCCTCCACCCGCGCTACATCAGCGACGTCGAGCGCGGGCGCCGCAACGTGGGATGGTCAACGTTGATCGGCTCGCTCGGGCGCTCTCGGTCGACCTGCCGACCTTCATGGCTGGAGTGGAGGCGCAGCGCAGCCGGTAGATCATCGCCCTGCTTGAACGACGGGACGACAGCACCCGGCGGCCTACGGGCCCGAGGGGCGCACTCGGCGTGAGCATGGCACGACGTCGCGGCGGCGGGCGTAGGCTGGGCCAGTTGGGCAGGCGGCAATGACCCTTCACCCGTTCCAAGGTGGTCGAGAATGCAACGACCGGGAGGCGACGTCCGTGATCAGGGGGAGGGCATACTCGCCGTCGCATCCCAGCGGGGACCTCGCGGCCTGAGGCGCGTGGTTCGGCGCTACAAGACATACCTGCGACTCTTGGTGGCGTCGCTGGCGGTGGGTCTGGCGGTCGGCGTTGGCTCCTGGTGGTACTTCATGCCCCCCGCCACTGCCGAGATTCCCGAGACCTGCTACACGTGGAACTACCTCCCGAACCTACCGCAGATGTCGAGTTCTCGGACGGACTGCATGCTCGGGACACACTCAGAGCACGAACTCAGCAGGACCCTCTTCCAATACGAGATCATCCGGATGTGGCCGAGCACCACTCCCATTCAAGTCGATCCCGGTGATTGGCCCGCGCTGGCCCTTAGGAATGGCCTGATCGCGGCAGCCCTCGCATACCTGCTTCTCCTGCTAGTCGTGGTGCCTGCGAGGGTGTTGAAGCGCCCGGACTGAGTCCGCCGAGCGACGCACGGCGACGACTGAGCCACGTCGCCGCCCACGGCGGCCCACATGCCCTCCATGGCGCGAGGCGGCCCACAGGTGCCACCGCGCCGAAAGCACTGCCACGGCCGCGCTACGCTGGCGCCGTGCCGATCATCGACTGGTGCCCCGACTGCCCCTACCGTGAGTTCGGCCCGGCCATCGGGACCCGCGGCGATCCCGCAAGCCACATCGTTCTCGTGGGCGAGGCGCCGGGCGCCGACGAGATCACCAAGGGGCTTCCGTTCGTCGGTCGAGCAGGCACCGAAGTGCTGTGGCCCGCCCTCGCCAAGGCCGGACTGCACGAGCAGGACGTCTTCGTGGCCAACTCGGTCGCCTGCCGCCCGTACAGGCCGAACAGGCCGAAGGATCGCAAGCCGTCCGGGGACGCCATCCTTGCCTGTCATCGACGACTGGCGCGAGAGATCGGACGTCCCCGCGCAGTGATCGTCGCCCTCGGGGCGACCGCCGTCGAAGCCCTCACTGGGCGGCGGGGTTTCCCCGTCACGAAGGAGCACGGCGCTGAACTCCTGACCGGGTGGGGGCGGGTCGTGCCGACGCTTCACCCCGCCTACGTCCTCCGCCGCGGGCTGAACGGGCCCGAGTATCGGATGCTCATCGCGGACCTCGCGCTGGCGAGGCGCATCGCGTCATCGTCGGATGACGCCCGGACGAGGTAGGCGATGCGTTACTGGTGGGTCAACCAAGGGCAGTCCTACGGGCAGGAGCGACGTGGGGGCTATCTCTGGGCGCCGGTGGAGTCTTACGGCAGACGCCTGAGCCACTGGGAGGCCATGACGCAGGTCGGCGTCGGCGACCGGGTCATCCACTACGCCAACAAGTTGGTTCGTGCGGTCAGCACGGTCAGCGCAGCAGCCCTCGACGCCCTGCGCCCGCAAGAACTCCCGGAATCATGGGGCAGTGATGGGCGGCTCGTCCGCTCCGCGTATGCAGACGCAGCGCAGCCAGTGGCGCTGGACGCAATCCCGGTCGACTGGCGCCTCGCCGAGCCGGGTGGGCCGTTTCGCTACGACGGCAAGGTCAATCAGGGCTACCTCTACCCGTTGTCCGACACGTTTGCCACTCTATTCATGGCCGAGTTCGGGTCGCGGTTCGACTTGGGATCGACCGCCGTGGTTCTTCCGGCGGAGGCCTTGGACACAGCCACTGACCTGTTGCGACGCTTGATTGGCGTCACGATCACGACCGTCGATGGCTCGTCGAACCGGGTCCTCAGCGTCGTCCCCCCGACGGTGCTCGTCGGGACTGAGCGGTCGCCGGAGGGAGCGCCCGTCCCGATCTCGGATGTGCAACAGGCGCTCGACCGGCTGCGGGCCGAAGGCGCCGTCACGATCACCCCGGTCGAAGTCGGCTACCGGAGCGCCTTCGTGGGAGCCGTACTTCTAACGCTGCCCGGGGCCCGGGCCGACGGCTCACCTCCAGTGATCCGCATCGACCCGACGACCACCGACGACCGAGCAGCAGTCACGTTTGACGGCGACCTCGACCGACCTCGTGACACGGCCGAACGAGGGGAGCAGGCGCTCCTCCGGCGCGTGGTGTTCGGCACCGCCCAGCGAGCCCGCTGTGCCGTCTGCGGAGACCAGTTCCCGGTCGCCTTCCTGCGAGCGGCCCACATCAAGCGTCGCAGCAGATGCTCCGACGACGAGCGCCGAGATCTCGGCAACATCGCCATGCCCGCGTGTCTGTTCGGATGCGACTCGCTCTTCGAACTCGGCTTCGTTGCCGTGGACCCGGAGGGCAGGATCATCGTGTCGCCTGCGAGCCTCGACGATCCCGCGCTCGGCCCACGCCTGCGTGATCTCGCTGGTCGCCGTTGTGAGACTGCAACAGCAGGGCGCCGGGGCTACTACGAGTGGCACAGGGCGAACATCTTCAGAGCCGGACGGTGAGGTGCGACCTCGCGACCGCCACAGCGGGCCAAGCCGTGACCTTCCACCGCTTGCTCGTGGAGACATCGTGAAGGACGAGTTCCGGCTGCGGTTCCCAATGACCGAGGTCATGTTCTGGGCGGCTCGCTACTCGTATGCCGACGACGGCGAGGTCGAGGCGATGGGCCGGGCGGCGGGAGCGCGAGGCTGGTACACCCGGGACGAGTTCCTGACCGTGACGCGCTGGAAGACCCAGCGGAGCAAGAGTCGATGTGAGAGCAACGACGAGGCGTCCGTCGAGGCAGCGACCCGACTCGCCCTGTCCACGCCTGACGAGCAGAGACGCATCGAGGCGTTCACCCGGCTCCGTGGCGTCGCATACCCGACGGCGTCCGTGCTCCTCCACTTCGCACGTCCGGACGCGTATCCCATCATCGACTTTCGGGCGCTCTGGAGCCTCGGGTGGGACTCACCGCCGACCTCGTACACATTCGCGTTCTGGTGGGCATACACGGTCGCCTGCCGCTCCCTAGCCAAGAACGCAGGCGTCACCGTGCGGACCCTCGACCGGGCTCTCTGGCAGTACTCCAAGGCGCACCAACCACCGACCGCGGCCTCTGCGGTGCAGTCCACGGACACGCCCGAGGCCCCGGTTCCGGTCGACAAGTCAGAAAGCAAGTCGGCGGTGATGCGGCGGCACTTCGCGGAGGGCCGGTCGGTTTCCGAGGTCGCCAAGGCCCTAAACGTCGACTACTCGTTCGCCTATGGCGTTCGCAAGCGATGGCTGGAGGCGCAGACCGAACTGTTGGGCCAGCAATCCGGCATGAACAGCGTGCTGGGCCGTGTGGGTGCGGCGGTCGGGAAGAGGGTCTTGGGAATCGACGGAGCGGAAGGCGGGTGGTTCGCCGTGTTGCTCGTTGACGGGTACTTCGCGGAAGCCGACTTCCAGCCGAGCGTCTCGGCGCTGATCAGCCAGTTCCCGGGTGTCGACGTGATTGCCATCGACATCCCCATCAGGCTGCCGGTGGGGAAGTCGCGACCAGCAGACGCTGCGGCGCGGAAGTTCGTGGGGCCTGCGAGGGCCGCCAGCGTCTTCTCGACCCCGCCCGCCGAGGTGCTCGCCGCCCCAACCTATGCGGAAGCAGTCGAGATTGCCCGTCGTCTCGTCGGCACGGGCATCTCGCAGCAGACGTGGGCGCTCCGGGGCCGCATCTTCGAAGTGGCTGACATCGCGGCGAGCGACCACCGGATCGTCGAGGTCCACCCGGAAGTCAGTTTCCGGGCACTCAAGGGCGAGCCACTCCGGTATCCGAAGAAGGACAGTTGGAGCGGTGGGGCCGAGCGGCGGGCGCTTCTGGGAGGCGCAGGCATCTTCATCTCTGACGAACTGCCCGGTGGCGAGCGGGCGGCACCCGACGATGTCGTGGACGCTGCGGCCGCCGCGTGGTCGGCCTTGCGGGTCGCGGAGGGCACGTCGGCCACGCTCCCAGCGGAGCCGTCGGGCGACCCGGCGAATGGCGGGGTGATCCACTATTAGTGGCGACCGGGGCTGGTGGTCGAGCATCTC
>Ga0182019_10000483_pt1 | contig 19771 bp, 17 predicted proteins | sample 812E2MmetaG_FD_120483 | JGI IMG/M metagenome (GOLD analysis project Ga0182019, IMG submission 120483) | Permafrost microbial communities from Stordalen Mire, Sweden - 812E2M metaG | ecosystem: Environmental > Terrestrial > Soil > Wetlands > Permafrost | place: Sweden: Stordalen | collected...
CTGCGACCGCCAATTACACTCCCACCGGCGCGTCTGTTGACGGTAGCAGTACTGCCGATGGTCTGTTTACAGTGTTCAACGTACCGTCGTTTACCGCAGACAGTGCATGGAATGTGTGGCTCTGGGTAAGGGACGACGGTACGCATTATCCGGTTGCCGGCACATGGACACTCACAGTGACAAACCCGGGTTCTCCTGTCCGCTACGACGGGTGGCTCGGCGTTCAGACACTCGGCAACGGTCTTGCGTCGTTGAGTGGAGCAGACATGAACGAAACGGTGACGGCGCCCGCGACGGCAATCGGTGCGATCGCCGCTGCGGCGTACGTGACAAAATGGAACTGGCCGTCGTACGTTGTCAGCCAGTACACGTATGACAATACCCCCGGCGCTGACCGTACCGGGAATATCGCGACATTCAGTGCCATCGGTCCGACACGCGACGGCAGGCAAAAGCCTGACATTTCAGCTCCCGGAGAGGGGATTGCATCTGCGCTTTCGTCGTCCTCTGACACGACGGGGTTATACTGGCTCATCTACCCTGGTCAGAAGCATATCATCGACCAGGGGACGAGCATGGCGACCCCCCATGTCACTGGAGCGGCGGCGCTTATACTCGGTGCGTTCCCGTCGGCGACCGCCGCTTCCATAAAGACACTTCTGACAGCTGGAGCTGCCACAGATGCATTCACGGGCACCGTTCCCAACATGACTTGGGGATATGGCAAGCTCGATATTCTCCAGGCGTTCTCAAAGATGATCTCACCCAGCACCGTGGTTACCCGGACCCAGTACGCGTACGACGGCACAGCGGCGAACAACCTCGATACACTGACGGGAGCCATCAAATACGCCGTCAGGTTCACGCCGACGGCCTCGGGCCGGCTCACCGGGATGACGCTTAACCTGGCGGGGCCGACATTTTTCCCGATCGTGGGAAACGGAAACCTCAAATGTGATGTCTATACGAGTGCTTCGGGGGTTCCGGGAACGAAAATGGGCTCCAGCGTGATTGTTCCGTTCAAGTACCTTTTGGGCGGCACACAGAATTACATACAGTTGCTCGGATCCGGCGTCAGCGTCACATCGGGGGTGGATTTCGAGATCGTGGTCTCCGTCGACAACCCGTCGTCGAAGCTCCTGATGCGGAGCGAAGCCGTGACGGGAGGTACGCATTCCTCGAAGTTCAACGGCTCCTCATGGGCTACCGTCGTCACGAACCACAGGATACGCGCGATCGTGACGACGCCCAACGGAGTCTCCTCCATTGGCCCGGCCGGCGGCGGCGTGCCGGAGGAGTATGCGCTCGATCAGAATTATCCGAATCCGTTCAACCCGACGACGCGCATCAGCTATACGATCGCTGAACGGGGTCTTGTGTCAATCGATGTGTTCGATATACTCGGGAGGCACGTCTCGACGCTTCTGAATGAAGTGCAGCCGGCGGGGTCGTACGAGATCACGTGGAACGGGAGGAACAACGAAAACCTTCCTGTGACTTCGGGGGTATATTTTTACAGGCTGCGGAGCGGGAGTTTCGCGAAGACGAACAAGATGGTCCTTTTAAAATAGCTCTAGCGCGATCCGAACGGCGTGTCGGGGATGAAAAACCTCCACAGATGTTCCCGGCCGCTGGATATGCCGATCCTCGGTGAGCGCGAGATCCTGCGGGGGGGACTTTCCCCCCGCTTCCGGGCAAGCCATATCGTTCCTCCGCAGAGGTCGGTCCCGTTCTCCGCGCGCGCAATCCCGAACGCCTGGCAGAGTTTTCCGGGCCCGCTGCACAGTTCGTGCGCGGTTCTCCTCCTGCCGTCTCCCTGAGACCGCCGGGCGGTCATCGCTCTGATCCCCGCCACCGGCTCCACGGCGCGTACCAGGACTGCACCCCCTTCTCCGGTTCTTCCCGTGACGACGTTACAGCAGTAGTGCATACCGTACGTGAAGTACACATACAGGTGCCCCCCTTCGCCGAACATAACCTCGTTGCGGGGCGTCATGCCCCTGTATGCGTGGCTCGCGGGGTCTCTCGTTCCGAGGTACGCTTCGACCTCGACGATGCGCCCCGCAAAGAGCGATGTTCCGGATTTTCTGAACAGGTACATGCCGGGGAGATCCCGCGCTACGGCGAGGGGGGAGCGGATGTAGAATGATCGGGGGAGTTTTGTGTAGTATCCTGACGGGTCCGGATGCGGTCGTCTGCGATCGCCTCTCACGCCTATCCCCGGGAGATATCGCGGAGGAAGTCCGCGGCGATCCGGTCGACATCGTCAGCCGAAAGGCCGGTGCCGAACTTCCCGTCATTCATTTTCTCGGCCATTTTCTCCGGCACATTTGCAGTCGATGTGAGCGGCGCCTCCTCTTTCTTCCATACGGGCGTGTTCCCTGCTTTCAATACCATCCTCTTTTCAATCTCATCCATCCAGGAGAGCTGCGTCGTCGATTCGCGCGCGGGGGGAGCGGCGTATACCGGGGAGGCTGACTTGGTGCGTGCCGGAGTGGAATGGGGGTTGATCGGATTCGTCTCGAATGCGAGCCGCTTGTAGTTCATGAGGTGCCGCGCGGTGACGTTGTCCGAGACGATGGATCCCCCCCACGTACCGGGCCCGAGCGTGAGTGACGGGTCAAGCCCGTTTGTGTAGCCGACCGCTCCGAGCGCGGCCTGCGTGTTCACAAGTATGCGGAACGCGGGTTTTTCGAGCGCGAACTTCATGATGATGTCCCTGTCGGCCGAATGTATCACGAGCGTGTGCCCGATCCCGCCGAATTGAAGCAGCTCGATGCACCGGTGGCAGGCATCCCGCCACCCGTCCTCGGTATAGAACGAGATGACGGGCGAGAGCTTCTCGCGTGAGAGGGGATGCTCCCTCCCCACCCCCCGCTCTTCGGTGATGAGGACGGTGGTGGAAGAGGGGACCATGAATCCCGCTTTCCCGGCGATATAGGAGGGAGGCTTGCCCACGACGTCCGGGTTGATCGCGCCCCTCTCGTCGAACAGAACCCGCGCGAGCCGCTCTCTCTCTTCACCCGCGGCGAAGTATCCCCCCCGTTTCCTGCACTCGTCCATGACCTGAAGTTTGACGGGAGCGTCGCACACGAGCGCCGACTCGGTGGAGCAGAGCACCCCCCAGTCGAACTCTTTTCCCGAGATGATGTCCGCCACCGCCTTCGGGATATCCGCCGTGCGCTCGATGAACGCGGGGACGTTGCCGGAGCCGACGCCGAACGCCGGCTTCCCCGAGCTGTATGCGGCCCGTACCATCGGGTTCGAACCTGTGGCGAGTATGACCGCGGTGAGCTTGTGCCTCATGAGCTCGTTCGTCCCCTCGATCGTCGGCGTGGAGAGTGCCGCCATGAGATGCTTCGGGGCGCCCGCTTTCTCCGCCGCATCCCGTATGACGTTCATCGCTTCAAGCGTGCAGCGTGAGGCGCGCGGGTGGGGGCTCGCGACAATGGCGTTGCGTGCCTTGACCGCGATGATCGACTTGAACATCACCGTCGACGTGGGATTCGTGGAGGGGATCAGTGCCGCGACGACCCCCATCGGCTCGGCGATCGTGAAGATCTGGCGTTCCCGGTCCTCGGCGATGACGCCGACGGTCTTCAGGTCGCGGATCGACTCCCAGATGCGCCGGGTGGCGAATTCGTTCTTTGTCTTCTTGTCCTCCGGTTTTCCGAACCCGGTCTCCTCCGAGGCAAGGCGTCCCAGCCGGGCTGCATCGGCGAATCCCGCATCCGCCATCGCATGCGCGACCCGGTCGACCTGTTCCTGGGAGTAGCCGTGAAACTCGAGCTGCGCCTCCTTCGCCGCGGCGAGGAGATCCCTGACTTCCTGTATTGACGCGAGATCCCTGTCGAGTGCCATCAGAGGTTCCCTCCCTGGGAAAAAAGTCCCGGCTCTTCCGGTCGCCGCCGTTTCATCTTGAAGTGTCCGTAGCAGAGGTCCGTGGCTTCCCTGCCGCGGGGCGTGCGTTTGATGAACCCTTCCTGTATCAGGTACGGTTCATAGACCTCCTCGATGGTGCCGGCTTCCTCGCCGACGGCGACGGCGAGCGTGTTGATTCCCACGGGTCCGCCGCCGTACTTTTCGATTATCGCAAGTATGATCCGCTTGTCCATTTCGTCGAGTCCGTGCTCATCGACCTCGAGTTCCTGCAGTGCGTATGCGGCGACGGCCAGCGAGACGGCGCCGCCGTGCGCGGAAAGTTTCTTATCCGCCTGCGCAAAATCCCTGCACCGCCGGAGGAGACGGTTCGCGATGCGGGGCGTTCCGCGGGACCGCCTGGCGATCTCGGCGAGCCCTCCGGTCTCCGAGTCGATGCCGAGTATATGCGCTGACCGGGCGAGGATTTTCTCGAGGACGTCGGAGGCGTAGTAGTCGAGCCTGTTCGTGATGCCGAATCGGCCCCTCAAAGGGGACGTGAGGAGCCCCGCACGCGTCGTCGCCCCGATGAGAGTGTACTTCGGGAGGCTGAGCTGCACCGTCCGCGCGCTTGGTCCCGAATCGATCATGATATCGAGCCTGTAGTCTTCCATCGCGGAGTAGAGGTACTCCTCGACGACCGGGTTAAGCCGGTGGATCTCGTCGATAAACAGGACGTCTCCCTCCTCGAGGTTCGTCAGTATGCCTGCGAGATCTCCCGGTTTGTCGAGGACCGGCCCGGAGCTGATCCTGATCTTCACCCCCATCTCGGCGGCGATGATGTGCGCGAGCGTCGTTTTCCCCAGCCCCGGCGGGCCCGTGAGAAGGACATGATCGAGCGTCTCTCCCCTCCCGCGCGCTGCGTCGATGAAGACCCGCAGGTTCCTTGTGATCTTCTCCTGCCCGAAAAAGTCGCCGAATTTCAGGGGGCGGAGCGCCCGGTCGAACTCCATCTCGCCTTCAAGGCGCTCGGGAGCAGTGCTGTCGTGTTTGCGGATCATGCGACCATTGTAGTATTGCTCCCGCTCAAAGGCAAGTGGATGCCCGGCGCACCGTCACTGGGGTGCGTGCCGGAGTGCGGCTCGTATGAGCGATTCCACTGTGGATTCGACATCGGGAGACTCCTGCAGGGCTCCCCGTATCGCCTTCTCCGCCGCCGGGCGGTTGTACCCGAGTGAGGTGAGCGCGAGGAGGGCTTCCGTGCGTATGCGGGATCCTTCGGGTGAGGAGCTCCCTCCGGCGGGAGCGGATGCGCCGTCAAGCCGCGAGATTTTGTCCCGGAGCTCGACGACAAGCCTCTCGGCGATCTTCCGGCCGACTCCCGGGATTGCCGTGAGCGCGCCGGAATTCCCGGACAGTATGTGGCTCTTCAGGTCGGCCGTGCTGATTCCGGAGAGTATTCCCTGCGCCATCTTCGGCCCGATGCCGTTGACCGATATCAGTATGCGGAAGAGATCCCGTTCTTCTTCCGTGAAAAACCCGTAGAGCTGGAGTGCGTCCTCGCGGACATGGAGATGCGTGAAAACCGAGACCGGGGATCCGGGTTCCGGCAGTCGTTCAAACGTGGGGAGGGGGACGCTGAGCGCGAATGAGACGCCGCCGACGTCCACGACGATTTCCGTGGGGGATTTCGCGGCGAGTCTCCCCGAAAGCCGCGCGATCATTGCACGATCCTTTCCGGGTGCGCAGCGACAAACGTCGACCAGCTCCTGTGTTTGACAGAGCGGCCGGCAAGCCTGTGCATGTGGCAGATCGCGATTGCGACGGCGTCGGAGGCATCGAGTCCCATGGGGGTGTCATCGAGCGCGAGTATCGATCTGACCATGAAGCGAACCTGCTCCTTGGAAGCGGTTCCCTTCCCGGCGACGGCCTTCTTGACCTCCCGGGGGGAGTATTCCGTGACCTCGAGACCCCGTTCGACCGCGGCGAGCATCGCGACGCCGCGTGCGTGCCCAAGCTTGAGCGCGGACTGGGCGTTCTTCCCGTAAAACGCGGATTCGATGGCGAATTCGTCGGGGCGGCTCCGGTCGATCACCGCGGCGAGCTCACCGTGAATCCGCTGGAGGCGCAGGGCCATCGGCGAGGCTGCGTCGTTCCGGATCGAGCCGCAGCCGACGAGCCTGAGACGCGTTCCGGTCCGCTCGACGATGCCGTAACCCGTGGCGAGCGTCCCGGGGTCGAGCCCGAGGACAACGACGGTCCCCGCCCCGCGCGCCCTCCGGTCCTCAGGTGTTGAGCGAGGCAAGTTCCTTTTCATCGATGTCGAAGTTCGCGTAGACGTTCTGGACGTCGTCGTGCTCCTCGAAAGCCTCCAGAAGCTTCATGAGCTGCTCGGCTTCCCGACCCGTCACCTTGACGGTGTTCTGTGGCACCATCTGGAGCGCGGCGTGTTCGACGGTGATCCCTTTGTCATCCACCGCCTTTTTCACCGGATCGAACGTCTGCGGGGTCGTCGTAACGATGAATTCCGCATCGTCGCTCTGCAGGTCGTCGGCGCCGGCGTCGAGTATGATGCCAAGAAGATCGTCCTCGGTGAGCGGCGTCTTCTGCCCGGCCCGCGGAATCGTGATGATCCCTTTCTTATGGAACATCCAGCCTACGCTCCCCGAGGTCCCCATGTTGCCGTTGTTGCGCGAGAAAATGTGGCGCACCTCGGAGACCGCCCTGTTGATGTTGTCGGTGACGACTTCCACGAGTATGGCCACGCCCCCGGGGCCGTACCCCTCGTACGTGACTTCCTCGTAGGAGACGCCGGGGAGCTCACCCGTTCCTTTCTGGATGGCCCGTTTGATGTTGTCCGCCGGCATGTTCGATGCCTTGGAGGTCTGTATCGCAAGCCGGAGTCGCGGGTTCGCTTCGGGATTGCCCCCGCCGCTCCGCGCGGCAATCGTGATTTCCTTGATGAGGCGTGTGAAAAGGCGTCCGCGGGCGGCGTCGGTCGCCCCCTTCTTCCTCTTTATCGTTGCCCACTTTGAATGGCCGGACATTGTCGGGGTCTCCTTACGCTCGTGTTACCGTAGGTCTTTGATTTTGAGTTGTGAAGGTGGATCCTGCGGACGGGTCCCGCCTGGGGGGACCCAGTCGTTCTCTTCTACCGTGAAGACACACTCGAGATTCTTTCGCTCCCCCTGGACGCGGCTGATAAGATGACCCAGTCCGAAACCGATGGCGTCGAACATGGCGCCGTTCTGCCGGACCCTGAACCGGAGATGGTTCTTGCCGACGACCCTGGGGTTCCCCGTCACGTCGAGCCCCCGGGCGATAAACGTGGGACGGGTGTTCCCGGGTCCGAACGGTGCGAACTCCCTGAGTATTCTGATGAAGCGCGGGGTCAGGTCGGCGAGCGTGATCTCGACGTCGACAAGGATTTCGGGCGTCTTCAGCTCGTCGGTCATCAGCTCTCCCACCGCCTGCTTGAACGCCTCCCGGAACTCATCAAGCCTGGAGAGCTCCACGGTGAGGCCCGCGGCGAACTTGTGCCCCCCGAACTGGATGATTTTGTCCTCGCAGCGCTTGAGCGCCTTGTAGACGTCGAACCCGGAGACGCTTCGGGCCGAGCCCTTGGCGACGCCGTCCACCGTCGACATCATGATCGACGGCTTGTAATACCTCTCCACCATGCGCGAGGCGACGATGCCGACGACGCCGGGGTGCCAGTGTTCCTGGTGCAGGACGATCGCCGGGTCGCTTTCCGTGTCCGGCTCTTCATCCGCGAGCCGCCGCGCTTCCGCGAACGTGTCCTCGTCGATCTTCCTCCGGTTCCTGTTCTCCTCCTCCAGGACCTGTGCAAGCTCCATTGCTTCCACGGGATCGGTGGATGTGAGGAGCCTGACCGCCCGCATTGCGTCTCCCAGCCTCCCCACGGCGTTGATTCTGGGGGCGAGGACGAATATGATCTGTCCCGTGGTGATGGCGCCGACCTTCAGTCCCGCGCTTTCGATGAGCGCCTTGATCCCGGGTCGGGGGGAGGCATTGATAAGCTCCAGCCCGATCCTCGACATGACCCTGTTTTCATCGACGAGGGGGACGATGTCGGCGGTGCTCGACAGCGTCACAAAGTCAAGGTACTTGTGGACGTCTCCGTCACGGCCCAGCCGGTGTGCGAGCCCCTGAATCAGTTTGAATCCGACGCCGCATCCGCAGAGGCTTTTGAAGGGGTAGGGATCCCCGGGCGTGATGGGGTCAAGAACGGCGAATCCCGGAGGGAGAACCGGTCCCGTCTCGTGGTGATCGCAGATGATCACGTCCAGCCCCAGTCCCCGCGCGTACTCGACCTGATCCACCGCGGTGATCCCGCAGTCGACGGCGAGGAATATCTTGACGCCGTCCGCTGCCGCCTTGTCGATTCCCTGGCGTGATATCCCGTACCCTTCTTTGATCCTGTCCGGGATGTAGAATTCGACGACGGCCCCGATTTCCTTGAGAAACAGGTAGAGCATCGCCGCGCCGTTCGTCCCGTCCACGTCATAGTCGCCGAAGACGAGGAAACGCTCTCCGGCGGTCACCCCCGCAATGATGCGGGTGACGGCCTTCTCCATCCCGCCAAGAAGGAAGGGGTCATGGAGAAGTTCGAGCGAAGGGCGGAAATAGGCTTTTGCCTTGTCGTAGTCGTCGATGCCGCGATGAACGAGAACCCTTGCGAGGGGTTCGGGGACGTTGATCTCACGGGAAAGGCGGGCGACAACGACGGCGTCCGGCGGATCGACGATCGTCCACCGGTGCTCCCTGACGGTAGAATTCACACAGACTCCCCGACTTCGATCCCGCGGCCCTCGCCCGGCAGTTGCGGCGGGCGGGAAAACGCGGTGCAGGTCTGTAAGCCGAATTCTGTCTGTTCCCCCGAAAGGGGGAAGAGGCAGCCATTTCTCTGGGCCGCGGATTGCTCCTTGGCTCTAGCGACCTACCCGAGAGTGTCGTCATGTCAAAGGCGTGACGGTGAGACGAGCAGTCTCTCCTCTCTTATTTGGTCTTGCTCCGGGTGGGGTTTTTCGTGCCTCCGTCATTGCTGGCGGAGCGGTGAGCTCTTACCTCGCCTTTGCACCCTTACCCGCGGTCCGCGCGCCGAAGCGCCCGGTGCCGCCGGCGGTGTGTTTTCTGTGACACTCTCCGTTCCCTTCCGCTTGGGCGGAAAGGACCCCCGCTGTTCACGGGGCACCCCGCTCTGTGGAGTTCGGACTTTCCTCATGGCACCCGAGAGCGCCACGCGGCTGCCCGACCTGCATCGTTAATGTGGATTGTTAGTTAATGTTACACTCATACGGGGATCTTCTCATCGATCCCCAGGTTCGCCAGCCTGTCGGCCTCCCGGTTTTCTTCCCGGGGGATGTGCGTGACCGAGCAGGGAAACGGGAGGGACTTCATCAGCGCGACGGCCCGCGCATGATGGGATTTCAACCCGCTGTCTTTGACGCGGTACCTTCCGTTGAGCTGGCGTACCATAAGTTCGCTGTCCGAATGGATGATCATGCGTGCGCACTCAAGGGAGGAGGCTCTCTCCAGGAGAGTCTCCATGGCGGTGTATTCGGCGACGTTGTTCGTGCAGACGCCGATGTAGCCGTGAAGCGAAAGAACGGTCTCCGACTTCTCGTCTCTGACGAGTATGCCGATCCCCGCCTCCCCCGGGTTCCCACGGGACGCCCCGTCGGTGAAGGCGCGCAATATCATGCCGGGGAGGTGTTCCCCACCGCGATTTCGTCCGAGACGATGATGCGCCCGCAGTGTTCACAGAGGTAGATCTTGCTGTGCTGCCTCAGCTCCAGGATCTTCTGAGGCGGGACGCGCGCGAAGCACCCGCCGCAGGCCCCCCTGCGGACGGGGACGACGGCCATTCCTTTTTTTGCCTTGCGTATCCGTTCGTACTGGGCGAGATCCCCCTTGACGACCCTGTGGACGATCTTCTCGCGTTCGTGCCGCAGCTTTCCCTCTTCCTCTTCCGTGGTCTTCGAGACTTCCGCCAGCGCGGCCCGTTTTTCCGTGAGCACGGTCCCGAGTTCGCCGAGGCTCAGCTTGACGGTCTCGATGTCCGACCTGGCGAGCGTCGCCTTTCCTTCGAGCATCTCCATCTCTTTTTCGAGCCGGACGATGGTGTCCTGCGCCGAATCCATCTCCCGTGTCAGCGCGTCATATTCGCGGTTGTTCCGTACCTGAAACTGCTGTGCCTTGTACTTTTCGGCCTTCTCTCTGAGCGCGATGATCTCGCCGTCCGCGTTGTCCCGCTGGGTGAACGCCGTTCTCATCGTGTTCTCGAGCGCCGCAAGCTGATCCTTCAGCGCGGTCTCCTGTGCCTCGAGCTCCCTGATGCGGCCGGGGAGGTCACCCTTCAGCTCTTCAAGTTCATCAAGGTTGGAATCGATCTGTTGCAGCGCATACAGTTGCCGTAGCTTTGTTTCCAATGAACGCTCCTTGGTAATTGTTACATATGCCCCCTGACCGGGTTCGTCGACTGTGATGCCGCACGAACCGGAATGCGTTCGCCGCGGCTCTGAATCTCCCGTCGCAGCCGCGCGACGACCGACGCGACGACCGGAATTTCTGTCTCGTAGTGCCCTGCGTCCACGAGGGCGATTGTCCCCTCCGCCTCCTGGTACGTGTGGTACCGGACGTCGGCAGTGACGAACACGTCAGCGCCCGAGCGGACCGCATCGGGGAGGAGATCGCTTCCGCTCCCGCCGCAGAGCGCCACCTTCTGCACTGAGGAACGGGGGTCGCCCGTCCATCGGAGCGCCGGTGCCCCGAGCGCCGAGCGGACTGTTGCGAGAAATTGTCTGAGCGTGACGCTCCGCCTGAGCGAGCCGATTGTTCCCATCCCGTATTCCGCCGACGTGTTTTCGAGCGGATAGACGTCGTAGGCGACTTCTTCGTACGGATGGGCCCCTATCATCGCGCGGACGACCTTTCCGACCGTCCTGCGCGGCGCCGCCATTTCAAGCCTTACTTCCTCCACCTCTTCCAGCACCCCTTTCCGTCCGATGGCGGGGTGCGACGTCCCGGTCCCCCGGAACGTCCCTCTTCCAGCCGTTCTAAACGAGCAATTCTCGTATTCTCCGATTCTTCCTCCCCCCGCCTCCGCCATTGCGGAGGCGACCCTGTCGGCGTGGGAAGGGGGGACGAACGTGACGATCTTGTCCTCGAGCGTGAACGGGGATTTCAGGAACCCTTCTACCGTGACCCCGAGCGCGTCCGCCAGTGCGAAGCTCGTTCCGTCCCGTGTGAAGTCGAGATTCGTATGTGCCGAATACAGGGCCACGCCCTTCCTGATCAGGGCGGCCAGGCATCTCTCCCGGGGCGTCCCGTTCGTCACTGTACGCAAGGGGCGGAAGAGCAGAGGATGATGGCTGACGATGAGATTGGCTCCCCGCCTGATGGCCTCCCGAGCGATCCCCTCCGTGACGTCGAGTGCGACGAGTATACCCCGCAGGCGCGTTCCCGGATCGCCGGTCTGGAGCCCGACGTTATCGCGTTCCCACGCGATGTCCGGCGGCGCCCAGGCTTCCATGAACTCCTGTATGTCCCTCACCTTCACCGGAGGCTCACCCCTGAAAAATAAGTAGTCCCGCGATTGGGCGGGACTACGTTCGAACAGAATTCAAGACTGGCGAAATATGGTTCTTATCCGTGTATGGCCTGCGTTTGACCATGGGGTCCGTGCAGTCATTGAATCAAGTGCTGTTCTTCAATATACGGAGGGCGGGCTAAAGATGCAACATTTCACCGCGTACTCCCATCAGCGGTCCCGGAACGGGGCATCGACGTGTCAAAATCGAGATCGCGCAGCCGGGCGATCTCCTTTTCCACAAGCCCGACGTTCCTGTCCATCCCTTCGACCATGGCCCGTTCCCCGGGTGTGAGCGTTTGTCTCAGGAGGATATCGGTGCTGATCTTGATCGCCGCGAGCGGATTGTTGAACTCGTGGCACACCGTGACGATCAGCTCCCGTATCGCATTGGTTTTGTTCTTCGCGATGAGGTCCCCCTTCGCCCTTTCGGAGATCTGTTTCTTGAGGCGGACCCGCTCCAGTATGTTGACGATCGTCCGGGGGAGGACGGAGTCGACCGCCTCGTCCTTAACAAGATAATCCTCCACTCCGTACTTCATGGCTTCGATGGCAAGCCGGAAGTCCCTGTTCGACGTCAGAAAAATGATCGGGATATCAATGTTCTTTTCTCGGATCTGGCGGGTCACCTCGAGCCCGTTGTCCTCGGGGAGGTGGTAGTCCATCAGAATAAGGTCGATTCCGGGGCTCTTTTCCAGCACCTCCAGCGCCCCCCGGCCGTTCTGCTTCCACAGGATGTCGAACTTCGTTCCCTGGTATTTCGAGAGGAGGTGCTGTGCGACCGCCATGTAACTCGTATCGTCGTCGACGAAGAGGACCCGTATCGGGGAAGGGGAGGGCATTCCCCAGTATAGCATTTCAGCGCGGAATATGCAACCGACCCCGTCCCGTCGCTTTGCGACCCGACATCACAAAAGACGGGCTTTTCGAGTTGATTTTGTCCGATTCTTTCTCTATTATCGGTCGTTGTACAAGCTGCCTGGCTGCACAATGCGGCAGAACGAGGTTCCACCCCCTTCGGAGACCTGATGACCAATCCGGTTACAAAGAAAAGCACCATTCTGGTCGTTGACGACGAGGATGCCCTACGGACGGTGTTGAGCGGAGAGCTTGCCAACGAAGGTTACGACGTGAAAGCCGCGGCGGACGGCGATGAGGCCATCGGTGAAGTCGAAAAAGTCTCCTACGATCTCGTGCTGCTTGACATCAAGATGCCGCGGGTGAACGGTTTTGAAGTCCTGAAGTTCATCAAGGAAAAGCACGCCAAGACGAAGGTCGTCATGCTGACGGGGTTTGCGGATCTCAAGAACGCGATCGAGTCGAAGAAGCTCGGAGCCGACGATTTCGTCAGCAAGCCGTACGACCTTGTTGACCTGCTGACGACAATCGAGCGTGTCCTGAGCGAATGACGCCCCTTTCAGCATGGGAAAGAAATACAACCTCCTGATCGTCGACGACGAAGAACCTCTCAGAGTACTGCTCGACAGCGAACTATCTGAATCGGAGGAATTCTCCGTAGACGTCGCCTCGGACGGCGGGGAAGCGATAAACAAGATCCAGGCGAAAGTCTACGATGTCGTGCTTCTGGACATCCGCATGCCCCGCGTGACGGGCATCGAAGTCCTCAAGTTCGTCCAGGAATACTCCCCCACCACGCAGGTCATCATCCTCACCAATTACGCCGACGTCAAGACCGCCATCCAGACGATCAAGATGGGGGCGTACGATTTCCTCGCCAAGCCGTACGACATCGACGAGCTGTTCAACACGATCCACCGCGCAATAGAACGGAAGCAGCTGTTCATCGACAACAAGCTGATGAAAAGCGAGCTGACGAGGAAAGCGGGGAGTTCCGAGCTTATCGGCCAGGCCCCCGTCTTCCTGAAGCTCATCGAAAGCGCGACCCGGTTTGCCGAAAGTGATTCTTTCGTCCTCATCCAGGGAGCGAGCGGGACGGGGAAGGAGCTCATTGCGAGCCTGATCCACAGGCGGAGTCCCAGGAACAACCGTCCGTTTGTTGCGGTCAACTGCGCGTCGATTCCCGACACTCTTCTGGAAAGCGAGCTCTTCGGCCACGAGAAGGGGGCATTCACGAACGCCGTGGCGACAAAGCAGGGTCTTGTCGAGGTGGCGAACGGGGGGACGCTGTTTCTCGATGAGGTGGGGGACATCAGCCCGGCGATCCAGCCCAAACTCCTCCGGTTCCTTGAAACCGGCGAGTTCCGACGCGTGGGGGGAACGAACCTCCTCACGGTGGACGTCCGGGTCGTGTGCGCGACGAACAAGGATCTCCGCGAGGAGGTGCGCGCAGGCCGGTTCCGCGAGGATCTCCTCTACCGGCTCAATGTGATCACCCTGCACGTCCCGCTTCTCCGCGACAGAAGGGAAGACATACCGGTCCTCTCGGAATATTTCCTCCAGAGGAAGGCGAAGACCAAAAACGTGAAGAAACTCTCCCCGGCCGCCAGCCGTGTGCTCATGGAGTACGATTGGCCGGGGAACGTTCGGGAGCTCGAGCACGTGCTCGAGGGTGCGGTTCTTCTCTCCACGGGGGAGACGATTGAGGTGAATGACCTGGCGATGTACTTCCACCGGGCGGACAGGCCCCCCCTTGCGGCCGACGCCGGGTCCGCAGGGTCGGGAGAGGATGCGGGGTCCCTCGAGGACCTCGAACGCGAGCATATCGAGAGGATGCTCCGGCAGTACAATTTCAGCAGGACCAAGACCGCCGACGCCCTCGGCATCAGCAAGAAAACGCTCTATCTGAAGATCAAGAGGTACGGATTGAAGGTGGAGAACTGAGAAGTCACCCTCCCGTTGACTTTGTGCCCCTTTTTTCTTTCCTTTGTTGAAATTCTGAGCCCTCAGGCCCTGTGTTGCTTTTCGTGGACAGGGCTTTTTTCAATCTATGAGGCGTATGGCGAAATTCCAGGGAGTCGATTACCTCGACCTCGACGGTCTCCTCAGCGCTGACGAGCGGCTTGTCCGCCAGACCGTCCGTGAATTCGTCGACGACAGAGTCCTCCCCGTTATCGAGCATCATAACCGCGCAGGCACATTCCCCCTTGATATCGTCCCCGCCATGGCGGAGATGGGGTTCTTCGGCGCGACGCTCCCTCCCGAGTACGGCTGCGCGGGGATGAACAACGTCGCCTACGGACTCGTGATGCAGGAGCTCGAACGGGGGGACAGCGGCGTGAGGAGCTTCGCATCGGTCCAGAGCGCTCTCGTGATGTATCCAATATTCTCCTACGGGTCTGAAGAGCAGAAACGGCGCTGGCTCCCCGCTCTTGCGCGCGGTGAGAAGATCGGCTGTTTCGGGCTCACGGAACCCGACTTCGGCTCGAACCCGGGGGGGATGATCACGCGTGCGGAGAAAACCTCCGACGGCTACGTCCTCAACGGTGCAAAGATGTGGATCACAAACGGGTCAATTGCCGACGTGGCGGTCGTCTGGGCGAAGCTCGACGGGGTCGTCCACGGATTCCTTGTCGAGAAGGGGACGCCGGGATTCAGCGCGCCGGAGATGAAGGGAAAGCACTCGCTCAGGGCCTCCGTCACATCCGAGCTCATACTGGACAACGTGCGCGTGGCCGCGGAAAGCATCCTCCCGAAAGGCGACGGTCTGCGGCTTCCCCTTTCCTGTCTCAGCCAGGCGCGGTACGGCATTGCCTGGGGCGCCGTCGGGGCTGCCATGGCCTGTTATGACGCGGCGCTCAACTACGCAAAGACCCGGATACAGTTCGACAGGCCGATCGCCTCGTTCCAGCTCACGCAGGCGAAGCTCGTCCACATGGTGACGGAGATTACGAAGGCCCAGCTCCTCTCGCTCCAGCTCGGGCGCCTGAAGGACGCGAACCGCGCACGCTTCCAGCAGATTTCGCTTGCCAAGAGGAACAACGTATACCACGCCCTCGAGATCGCGCGCGAGGCAAGGGGGATACTCGGCGCGAACGGCATTCTTGATGAATATCCCGTCATGCGGCACGCCGCGAACCTCGAATCGGTGAGCACTTACGAGGGAACGCACGAAATGCATACGCTTATCGTGGGAGAGGACATCACGGGCGTTCCCGCGTTCACCTGAACCCACCCTTCACTCACACACCGGGAGCACCCGTGGCCAAAGGGAAGATTATCGGCGAAGCGCTCACCTACGATGACGTGCTGCTTGTGCCCGCCCGATCCTCGGTCCTTCCCCGCGACGTCGACGTCAGGTCCCGTCTCACGAATCGGATCACGCTGAATGTCCCTCTCATGAGCGCCGCAATGGATACCGTCACGGAATCCGCGATGGCGATCGCCATGGCGCGCGAAGGAGGGATCGGTGTCCTCCACAAGAACATGACGATCCCGCAGCAGGTGGAAGAGGTCGACCGTGTCAAACGGTCGGAGAGCGGGATGATCCTCGACCCGGTGACCGTCCGTGCCGACCGGCGGGTCAGGGACGTCCTCGCGCTCATGAACAAGTACCGGATCTCCGGCATCCCCGTCGTCGACGAACAGAGAAAGCTGATCGGGATCATCACGAACAGGGACCTGCGTTTTGAGCCCGACGAGGATCAGCATGTCTCCGACATCATGACGAAGGAGAACCTGGTGACCGCCCCGCTCGGGACGACGCTCGAGCAGGCGCAGCGGATTCTCCAGAAACACAAGATCGAAAAGCTCCCGGTCGTGGACAGGCACGGGATCCTGAACGGACTGATCACGTTCAAGGACATACTCAAGAAGATCAAGCACCCGAACGCCTGCAAGGACGAGCACGGGAGGCTCCGCGTCGGCGCCGCGGTGGGGGTGACCGCCGACACCATGGAACGGGTGACCGCGCTCCTGAAGGCGGGTGTCGATTTCGTCGTCGTGGACACCGCGCACGGACACTCGCGGGGCGTGATCGAGATGGTGAAGACGATCCGCAGCAGGTTTCCCCGCATCGATCTCATTGCCGGCAACGTCGGCACGGCAGAGGCGACGCGCGACCTCATACGGGCCGGCGTGGACGCCGTCAAGGTTGGAATCGGGCCGGGATCGATTTGCACGACCCGGGTCGTCGCGGGCGTCGGGGTCCCCCAGGTGACCGCGATATTCGAATGCGCGAAAGCCGCCGCCCGCACGAAGACCCCCGTTATCGCCGACGGCGGGATAAAGCAGACGGGAGACATTGCCAAGGCGATCGCGGCGGGAGCCGATGCGGTGATGATCGGGGGGCTCTTCGCAGGGGTCGACGAAAGCCCGGGGGAGATGGTCCTCTACGAAGGACGGAGCTACAAGTATTACCGTGGGATGGGCTCACTCGAAGCGATGAAGCAGGGGAGCAGGGACAGGTACTTCCAGGATGCGGAGGATGACATCGCGAAACTCGTCCCGGAAGGGATCGAGGGGCGGGTTCCGCACAAGGGCCCCCTCGGCGACACGATGTATCAGATGGTGGGCGGGCTCCGCGCCGCCATGGGGTACTGCGGCGCGAAGAACATAGCGGAGCTGAAGTCGCACGGCCGGTTCGTGAAGATGACGGACGCCGGCCTGCGCGAAAGCCACCCGCACGACATCGCGATCACCAAAGAAGCCCCGAACTACCACGGGTGACGAACCGTGACACCCACCGGAGGCCACTGCCGTCCGTGAGCCGCGAACGCGTCGCCGCACTCCGATCGGGAATGAAAGAGCATGCGCTCGATGCCCTCGTCGTCTCTTCCCTCGCAAACATCAGGTACCTGACGGGCTTCAGCGGTTCGAATGCCCTTGCGGTTGTCACGGCCGGAAAGGCATTCCTCATAACCGACTCCCGGTACGCGCTTCAGAGTGCGGAGGAGGTGAGGGGATTCCGCAGGATCATCGGACGGAGGGGGCTCCTCGGGGACGCCGCAGCGCGCGGAGCGCTCCGCGGATGCCGCACGGCCGGGTTTGAATCCGATTCGCTCACGTACGCGCAATACCGCTCACTCCGGAAACTTTTCTCCGGCGTCCGGTTCAAACCGGCTCCGGGAATTGTCGAGGCTCTGGCCCGTATTAAGGACCCTCAGGAAGTTGCCGACATCGCGGAGGCCGCCGCAATTTCGGACCGGGTCTTCTCCGGCGTCCTGGGCCTGCTCCGTCCGGGGATGACGGAACGGGAGATCGCCTCGGAAATCTCGCGGCTCAACGTTGGCCTCGGGTCGGAATCCGACGCGTTTGATATCATTGTCGCGAGCGGGCCGCGCGGTGCGCTCCCGCATGCCCGCCCTACGGATCGGCGTATCAGAAAGGGAGATTTTGTCCTGCTCGACTTCGGCTCGACAATCCGCGGCTACTGCTCCGACATGACAAGAACTCTCGCCGTGGGGAACGCTCCCCGCCGGCTCCGCGAGGCGTACCGGGCGGTCCGGGAAGCGAACGAATCGGCCGTCGCCGCGGCACGGGGAGGGATGAAGGCCCGCGATCTCGACGCCGTCGCACGCGGATCCATACGGCGCTCCGGATTCGGCCGCTATTTTGTGCATTCACTGGGCCATGGCATCGGACTCCGCGTTCACGAGAGCCCGCGCGTTTCCCCGCTGAGCCGTGAGGTCATGGAATCCGGGAACGTCATCACGATCGAACCCGGGATATACATACCCGGATCCGGAGGGGTGCGGATCGAGGACGACGTCCTTCTCGGGCCCGGCGGATGCCGGATCCTGACAAAGTCACCCCGCGAGCTCATCGTCCTCTGACAAACCCATGCCATTCCAATCAATTCCGCAGAGAAGGGTCCTCGTCATTGCGTACTATTTCCCGCCGATGGGGCTGAGCGGCGTCCAGCGCACGCTCAAGTTCGTCAAGTATCTCCCCGACTTCGGCTGGCTTCCCACCGTGCTCACCGTCGATCCGCGCGGGTACTTTGCAAAGGACGAGTCGCTTCTTGCCGAGCTCGAAGGGCGGAGCGTGACTGTAGTCAGGACTCCGCATTCGGGGCCGGCCCGCCTCACGGGGAAAAGAGACGTCGTCGAAATACCCGCGGAATGGATGCGGAAAATGCTGAGCAGGCTCAGCGACACGTTCTTTATCCCGGATAACAAGATCGGGTGGCGGCGCAAGGCCGTGGCGCGCGCTCTGGCGCTCCACAGAGAGACCCCGTTTGACATGATATTTGCCACGGCGCCCCCCTTCACGTCGTTCCTGATCGGGCGTGACCTGAAGAGGAAGATCGACAGGCCGCTCGTGCTTGACTACCGCGATCCCTGGGTGGACTACCCGTTCAAGTTCTATCCCACGCCGCTCCACCGGCTCGTGAATGTCCGGATGGAGCGGAAGGCGCTCCGTGCGAGCAGCCACATCGTCACGACGAACCGCCGCGTCAAGGAGCAGATACTCAGGCGTCACCGGTTCCTCACATACCATGATATCGACATTATCTCGCAGGGATTTGATCCGGCGGACTTTGCGGCCGCCCTGTCGAGCGGCCCGAAGAAGCCCGCCCCGGCGCCGCAGGGGGAACGCCGCATGCGAATAACATACGCGGGGGTGTTCTGGGAGGACCGGATTCCGGACTATTTCCTCCAGGGGCTTCATGACCTCTTCGCGGAAAAGCCCCGCCTGCGGGGGCGGATCGAAGCGGTCTTCGTCGGAAAGTTCCGGGATGAGAACATGAAGATTGTGTCGCGTCTCGGTCTCCAGGACTGTGTTCGCGTCCTCGGATACCTCCCGCACGGCGACTGCATAAAGGAGCTCTGCGCGTCGGACGTTCTCTGGATGACCGTGGGGGATGACGTCGGCTCGCCGGGCAAGGTCTACGAATACATCGGGGCGCGCAAGCCGATACTCGGGCTTGTGCCGGACGGGTATCTGAAGACCACGATACTCGAGGCCGGCGGGACGGCGGTGCCGCCGACGGACGCCGGGGGGGTCAAACGCGCGCTCGAAGAATTTCTGATGCTCCACGAGAAGAGGCAGTTGAAGGGACCGGGCGAGGACGTCGTGGAGAAATACGATCGCGTCGCGCTCACGGGCGCGCTTGCGAAACTTTTCGAATCACTGTTCGAGCCATGACATGAATGTGCTCGTCATCGGTTCAGGCGGCCGTGAACATGCGCTCGTCTGGAAGCTGTCGCAGAGCCCGCGGGTGAAGCAACTCTACTGCACTCCCGGGAATCCGGGGACCGCCGAACTCGCGCTCCCGTTTCCTTCTGATGCGGGGGATTTTCCCGGTCTCATCGCGGCGTCGCGCAGGCTCGGGATCGATCTGACCGTCGTCGGGCCCGAAGCACCCCTTGCCGCCGGCATCGTCGATGAGTTCAGGGACGCCGGGCTCGCCGTATTCGGGCCTGCGAAGCGCGCCGCCGA
>Ga0182019_10000485_pt1 | contig 19700 bp, 12 predicted proteins | sample 812E2MmetaG_FD_120483 | JGI IMG/M metagenome (GOLD analysis project Ga0182019, IMG submission 120483) | Permafrost microbial communities from Stordalen Mire, Sweden - 812E2M metaG | ecosystem: Environmental > Terrestrial > Soil > Wetlands > Permafrost | place: Sweden: Stordalen | collected...
CGCGAGATCCGGGTCATCCCCAATTTCATCGAACCGGACAGGCCGGACCGGAACCGCGGCCAGTGCTCGCGGGAGGCGTTCGCCCCGCACGGGGAGGCGATCCTGATGCACGCCTCCAATTTCCGCCCGGTCAAGAGGGTCGCGGACGTCGTCCGGATCTTCGCCCGGGTCCGCGCCCGGATCCCGGCCAAGCTCCTGCTCGTCGGCGACGGGCCCGACCGGCCGATGGTCGAGCAGCTGGCGGCCGCGCTGAATCTCGGCGCCGACGTCCACTTCCTCGGCGAGCAGGACCAGCTGGAGCCGCTCTTTTTCTGCGCCGACCTGTTCCTCCTGCCCAGCGAGCAGGAGAGCTTCGGGCTGACCGCCCTCGAAGCCATGAATTGCGGAGTCCCCGTGATCGCGACCGATGTCGGAGGATTGCCCGAGGTCGTCGTCCACGGCGAAACGGGCTTCTTGTTTCCCGTCGGTGACATCGCGGCCATGGCCGACAAGGCCGTCGAGATCATGGGCGACGCGCCGGCGCGCGAACGCTTATCCGCGCAGGCCCGCCTGCGGGCCGTGCAACATTTCGACGCCGCCCGCATCATCCCTCAATACGAGGCCTATTACCGGGATCTCGTAAGCTCGTAGCCCATGAGCTCACTGGACTGGATCGTCCTCAGCTCCTTCCTCCTCTTCGTGGCCGTCTACGGCATCTGGCGAACGCGCGGCCAGAAGGACATCCAGGGCTATTTCCTGGCCGACAAGACCATGCCCTGGTACGCCATCACGATCTCGGTCATGGCCACCCAGGCCAGCGCCGTCACGTTCCTCTCCACCCCGGGCCAAGCCTATGTGGACGGGATGCGGTTCGTCCAGTTCTATTTCGGCGTGCCGATCGCCATGGTCGTCCTCTCCGTCACCTTCGTCCCCCTGTTCCACCGGCTCAAGGTCTACACGGCCTATGAATTCCTGGAGCAGCGCTTCGACCTGAAGAACCGCGCCCTGGGGAGCCTCCTTTTCCTCATCCAGCGCGGCCTGGCGGCCGGGTTCACGATCCTCGCCCCGGCCCTGGTCATCTCCGTCATCCTCGGCTGGGATTTCCGGCTGACGATCCTGATAACCGGAGGCCTGGTCATCGTCTATACGACGATCGGCGGGACGCGGGCAGTCCAGAAAACGCAATTCCTGCAGATGTTCATCATCACCGTGGGCATGGGGGCGGCCCTCTACATGATCTTCCGGCGCCTGCCGCCCGACATTTCTCCGGCCGCGGCCGTCCGCGTCGCCGGCCGGCTCGGCCGCCTGAACATCGTGAATTTCGCCTTCGACTGGAAGGACCGCTACAACGTCTGGTCGGGGCTCATCGGGGGGGCCTTCGTCGCCCTCGCCTATTTCGGGACGGACCAGTCCCAGGTCCAGCGCTACCTGTCCGGCCGGTCGGTCGCCCAGATCCGGGCCGGGCTCCTGGCCAACGGCGTCCTGAAAATCCCCATGCAGATGATCATCCTCTTCATCGGGGCCATGGTCTTCGTCTTCTACCAGTTCGTCACGCCGCCCCTGTTTTTCAACCGGGTCGAAACCGCCGCCCTGAAAACCAGCCCGTACGCGGACACTTACGCGGCCGCGGAATCGAAATTCGCCCTGGTCCACGGCGAAAAGAGCGAATCCCTCCGCAAAATGCTGGCCGCGATCGACGCCCGGAGCGACGCGGACCTCGACGGGGCCCTGCGCGAAGTCCAGAAGGCCAAGGACGCCGAGCTCGGCCTGCGGAACGAGACCATCGATCTCATCAAGAAACGGAATCCCCTGGCCGAAACGAACGACACCAATTACATCTTCCTGAATTTCGTGACCACGTATCTGCCGGCGGGGCTCGTGGGGCTCATCCTGGCCGCGATCCTCTCGGCCTCGATGTCGGCCTCCTCCGCCGAGCTCAACGCCCTGGCCTCGGTCACCGTGCTCGACATCTACAAGCGGATGATCCGGAAGGACGCGCCGGACCGGCACTATCTCCGCGTCTCCAAGATGGCCACGGTCTTCTGGGGGATCTACGCCATCGGCTTCGCCCAGTTCGCGAATCACGTCGGCTCCCTGATCGAAGCCGTGAACATCCTGGGGTCGCTTTTCTACGGCACGATCCTCGGGATCTTCCTCGTCGCCTTCTATTTCAAGAAGGTCGGGGGGAACGCCACGTTCATCGCGGCCATCGCCGCCGAAGCGACCGTCCTGGCCTGCTTCATTTTCACACCTATCCCGTTCCTCTGGTTCAACGTCATCGGGTGCTTGATTCTCATCGGTCTGGCGAATTTGATAAATCCCTTTATCCCGAGTTTGACGCGGCTAGATGCCAGGAATCCTTATAATGCGTTGTAATCAATAAGGATAAGCCATTTTTCAATCAAATGGGCGCGTATCTAAGCATTATTCCGCCGACAAGACCGCGGGCAAATGATCTATCTTCAATGTATTGAGGATGTTGCGGGCCTTGGCAGTGCCCGGAGTCGTCTGAAATACGGTCCCTTGGGGGGCCAACAATTGACCAATCTTTATCGAGCGCAACTCCTCCCGAATCCGGGGCCATGGGGAATCGCCGGCTCGTTCCGCGACACGTTCGAGGAGAAGCGCCAGCACACAGAGAAAGATATGAGACCGGATCCGATGAGTCAGCCTTCTCTGCTATCTTTCGTTGCTTCTCGTTCGGATCGCGGAGCACGAGACGGATGAGACCTGGGACCGAATCCGTCCGATCATGGACCGCTGTCATCTTGGAGAATTTTCCTCAAAAGATGGGCGCATTTTGCAGCGCACGGAGCTGACTGCGGAACAGGTTAACATCTTGAATCGGTTGAAGATACCGCCTCCGCCGGCAGTCCATAACGTCCAGATTAACGCCTAAAACCGTAGGCACACGCCACTTTTTTGCTTTCCCGGCAATCCCATGATAATCTATCAGTTAGGACGGGTTGCTAGTCTATGACTGTCGAACCCCAGATTTAGCGCTGCGGTTGGAGGCAGGAAATGAATGATAAAAATATGGATTATGGCGTAAGCGATGTTGTCAAATTTATTAAAGAGGAACTCGATCGAATAATCACTCAATATCCAACCCAAAGAGAAGGAAGCATTTTAAGTTTTGCGCAAGCTTTTGAAATATGGTTCCTCAGGCAAGAAATGGGGATCGAATATTCAGAAGCAGCTAAATACATCCTTGATGCATCTAGAGATGCAGGGGTAGATTTTATTTGGATCGATGACAAAAACCGAGACGTGGCCGTCGGGCAGTGCGAGTATGATGTAAATTGGGAACGAAATGCTGGCAATGTTCAGAAGGCAATCGATACGTTTAAAACATTTCGTTGTTATTTGTCCTCCTCTGTTTTGCCTGAATCTTTGAATGAAGCATCTCAACGATATTGGCAACTGGCAAAGCAAAGGATTGCTAATGGCTTTACGTTGAAATATTACTATGTGACTCCAAAATACTTCAGTCAAACTCAAGAATATAGAATAAGAGAGAAAAGCGGAATCCCTGATTATATTTTCATTACGCATGATACTTTGATTGAAAGGGCTATTGAATTCCTTGATGGTCAAACGGGAATGTGTAACTTCAAAATCAGGTTCTGCCAACCCCCGCTAAAAATCGTATATGATTTTGGCGCAGTCCATATTTTTCCGGTGAAGCTGAAAGAGATTCATAGAATTGTCGAATATCATAAAGATAGCGGCAGATTGCGCGCTTTATTTGCATCAAATGTAAGAGCATATTTATCTACAAAACGACGAAGCAAAGAAATTGGCGAGGCAATAAGATCGACAATTAAGAAGCGCCCAAATGAATTTCTAATTTGTAATAATGGCATAACATTACAATGTGAAAAGGCTTTGGTAAACGATGAGAAAATAACGTTAGAGAGAGCTTCGATAAGCAACGGATGTCAGACAGTCATGAATATAAATGCTTTTTTCATCGAATATCCAGATGCCAATCCTGATGCAGAAGTATTGACTACGGTCGTAGAGCTAAGAAAAGAGTCTTCAAGGCTTGCTGGAGAGATTGCGATTGCCAGGAATTTCCAAAATCCCGTTGATAATCGGGATCTAATGTCAAATAATTATCGGCTCGTTTGCCTACATCATAGACTCCTTGCCGAGAGGATTATAGGCTCTGATAGAAAATATTACCTGCTCCGAAAGCAAGGCGAGAAGCAGACAATTCTTAAAGAAGAGCCGCACGCAAAAGGGCAATATTTATGGATAGATTCCGATGAATTGGCACGTTGTATTTCAGCCGTTATTAGGCAAGAGCCATTCCTTAGCCGTCAAGGAACAAACGATTTATTTGGGAAACATTTTTCAAAAATATTCCCAGATATAACTGATCCGAGTCATACAAGGTGTAGATATAGTTGGTGGCTATTTCGACTTTTCCAATATTCGATTGATCCTAAGGCAAAATGGAGAGGGATCAAGGACAATCAAATTAGTAATCAGAGAGATTTTAAGTCCCCAGCCATCTATTATGCGGTGTCTTTGATGGCTAGAAAAATGAAAGAAAATTATCGGGTTGATGAAAGTCTTGAAAAGAGATTAGTCGAGAAGGCTGAGAAATGGTGGTTCAAATCCCGAGCAACCGATTCACAAGAATTTGGGGAAATAATAAATGTATTAGCTGATGATACGTTTAGATTGCTATATGCAATTGCAAGGACTTTGTTAGGAAAGAAATTGCCGAACGCAAGGGAGCCATATAATTCTTATGAAGAGATCTTTAAGGGGAACAGTTACCCAGTTTTTATTTCAGAAATAAGAAAGGGTAAGATGAAGAAATACCAAAGCCGATTTGACTCTGCTATGAAAAAACTCTATTTGCTATTATGCGGTAATTGAGAGCTAAATTTCCGAAATGATAGATTAGAGCTGCTGGGTAAACTACTTCTCATTCTCAAGTAATTTCCTGCTCAGAGTATCACTTTTAGGCTTCCAATCGTTCTATGCTTTAGGGGTAATGCTTGAGGGGTTTGTCCTTGGCACAAAACCTGCATTATGTACCTCGAAATGCAATTTACTGCATCCGGAGAACGATCATGATGAAATCGCGACGAACGACCATAGCGCCGGCAATTGCTGTCGCGCTTATCCTCTTATCGCTCAGCGGGTTGCGGGCTGATCAAGCCGCCGCCCCGCCGTCACAATCCCCGCCTCCCGCCCAATCCGCCCCCACCACCAAACCCAGCTCCCTCACCCTCGAGGACGCCGTGGTGCAGGCGGTCCGGCGCAACCTCGGCGTGGAGGTCCAGGTCTATAGCTTCCAGCAGTCCGACATCGCCGTGACCCAGGCCAACGAGAAGTTCATGCCCTCGCTCTCCTTCGACTTCACCCAGGAGGACCAGAACTCGGCCTCGTACTCCTGGATCCAGTCGGCCGACATCATGACGACCAAGTCCACGGTCTACACGGCCGGCGTCTCCCAGTCGATCCCGTTCGGCGGCAAGCTCTCGCTCCAGCTCTACGGCGACAAGTACGACTCCAACGCCAACTTCCAGACGATCAACCCCCGCTACGACGGCCAGCTCTCGTTCTCGTTCACCCAGCCGCTCCTCAAGAACTTCGGCTGGAACACCAGCCGCCGCGAGATCCTGGTCGCCCGCAACAGCCGCGACATCGCCGAAAACACGCTCAGGAGCACCCTTCTCGACACGGTCTATGAGGTCGAGCAGGCCTACTGGAATTACGTCTTCCAGATCGAATCGCTCAAGGTCGAGCGCCAGTCGCTCGGCCTGGCCGAGGCCCTCCTCGACAAGAGCCGCAAGGAGATCGCCATCGGGACGCTGGCGCCCAAGGAGATCCTGAGCTCCCAGTCCGAGGTGGCCAGGATCAAGGCCGACATCCTCCAGGCCGAGATGATGGTCAAGGACTCGGCCGACCAGCTCCGCGGCCTGATCAACGCGCCGCTCGACCAGACCCCGGCCGACATCCTACCGACCGACACGCCGGGCTTCGTCAAGCGCGACGTCAGCCTGGACGCCGAGTTGGCCACGGCCCTCAAGAACCGGCCCGACCTCCAGTCGGGCACGCTCGGGATCAGGAACAAGGAGCTCGACTATTCCTACGCCCGCAACCAGATGCTCCCGCAGCTCGACCTCCAGGCCAGGTACTGGAGCCCGGGCCTGTCGGGCGACCGGATCCTCTGGCAGGACGACAACCCCCTGACCGGTATCGTCCTGGGGGTCGTGCCGGGCGGGGCGGGGCAGGCGATCAAGGACGCCTTCGGCTTCAGGTACAGCAACTGGTCGGTCGAGCTGACCCTGACCGTGCCTTTGAGCACGATCTTCACCCGGGCGGCCGAAGGCATCGCCAAGGCCGGACTCGAGCAGCAGCTCGCCCTGATGAAGCAGACCGAGCAGAAGGCCTACCTCGAGGTCCGCTCGGCGGTCCGGGCCGTGGAGACGAACTACGAGCGGGTCGGCGCCCGCCGGACGGCCCGCGAGCTCGCCGAGCAGAAGCTCGAAGCCGAGGAATCGAAGCTCAAGGTCGGCCTGAGCAACAACTTCTTCGTCCTCACGTATCAGAACGACCTGGCCGTCGCCCGGACGAACGAGCTGCGGGCCATGATCGACTATATCCTGGCGATCGCCAGCCTCGACAAGGCGACGGGCGTCAGCCTCGACAAGCGGAACATCCGGATCGCGGACGCCGCCGAGGACAAACGGTGAGAAAGGTGAGAAGCGAGATGAACAAGGCCATGAGAACGACGATGACGATGAAGAAATTTATGGCGGTTGCCGCGTGCGCGCTGGTGCTGTTCGGTTTGGCGGCGCAGTGGGTCGCCGCGCAAACCGGCGCCGAGGGCCAGTCCCAGACGATGAAGCTCCTGACGCTCAAGAAGGCCCAGCTCTCGCTCGAGAAGACCAAGGGCGACTTCGACCGCTCGCTCAAGCTCATGGAGCAAGGTTTGACCTCCGAGCAGGAGTTCGCCCTGGTCAAGACGGCCTACCAGCAGGCCCAGGTGGACTTCCAGCAGGCCCTGATCAACTTCATGGGCAGCGAGGCCCGCATCTCGGTCGCGAGCGCGGTCAAGTTCCAGGACGCGGGCGGCAAGAAGTTCGTCCGGGTCACGCTCCGCTACTCCAGCAAGGAGCTCAAGCAGCTGGACAACCTGAATATCAAGGCCGAGGACTTGTTCCCGATCGATTTCATGAAAGAGCTCAAGGACGTCTCGGTCTCGCTGAAGTCGGAAGCCAAGATCGTCTCCGACCCGTACGAAAAGGTCATCACCGCGCTGCCCCTCGAAACCGAGCGCGACGTCACCTTCCAGCTCCTCAAGGACGTCGAGAACCTCGACGTGAGCATCTTCTATTCGGGCAAGACCGAGACGACGTCGGTGTATTTGCAGAAGGGTGTCAGCGCCAACATCGTGACCATCAACTCGGCCCAGTTCTCGCAGGAGGCCGATTTGGAGAGCACGGCGACCTACGACCTGTCGCTCGAGAAGTTCTCGGGCGAGGCCAACGTCTTCAAGCTCGAGGTCGTGAACCTGCCCCACGCGATCAACTACGAGTTCTCCGATCCGACGACGAGCGCGCGCCTCTCCCAGATCAAGTTCACCGAAGGCGTCACCAGCATGAAGCTCCAGCTTAAGCTCTTCCTGCCCAAGAATCCCGACGCCCAGGTGGTGATAGACAAGCCGCTCGAGCTCTACGTCCTGACGCTCGAGGCCGAGCGGGCGCAGGTGCTCCAGGATATGCTCGCCAAGAGCCCGGTGATCGGCCCCAAGGAGATCGACGCCATGAGGGCCGGCAGCGTCCGGCTGATGCTCGTGCCGCGCGGTGTCGGCAAGATCGAGGTCCAGGCCGTCAACCTCTACCACGAGATCAAGGTGGGGGAGAACGTCGAGATGGAGGTCCGGGTCAAGAACGCAGGGACGCGCAAGCTCAATAATATCAGAGTGTTCGCCGACCTGCCGCTCAATTGGCGGGCCGAGATCGCGCCCGACCTGATCGCCTCGCTCGAGCAGAACAAGGAGCAGGTGGTCACGATCAAGTTCCAGCCGCCGGCCGACGTGGCCGTGGGCGATTACGAACCCAAGATCAAGACCGAGTGCAGCGCCGACAACCGCAAGGTGGAGTCCGAGGACAAGATCGTGCGGGTGCACGTCGCGGCCAAGACCAACTTCATCGGCATCACCCTGCTGGTGCTGCTGCTGGTGGGGCTGCTGGTCGGGATCGTGGTGTTTGGGATCAAATTGACGAGAAGATGAATATGTGTCATCCCGAGGCTTTGCGAGGGATCTCCCTAGGGAAATCGAAATGAAGAGGAGATCCCTCGCTTCGCTCGGGATGACACGTAAGGCCAACGCGATTGCTTCGCCCTTCGGGCTCGCAATGACACCCTGGCGCACGCGATTGCCACGTCGCTCCGCAAGAGCGTCGCTCCTCGCAATGACAGATATGAAATTGACCTTTTGAAAAACAGGAGGAATACATGAGCAACCCGAATCCGATTCTCAAGGCGGACGACCTGTCCAAGCGATACGAGGACGGCGTCCTGGCCCTCGACCACCTCAATCTCGAGGTCCGCGGGGGCGAGGTCTACTGCCTGCTCGGCGCCAACGGCGCCGGCAAGACGACGACGATCAACCTCTTCCTGAACTTCATCCCGCCCACCACCGGGACGTGCTTCATCCAGGGGATCGACGTCAACAAGGACCCGCTCGAGGCGAAGAAACACGTGGCCTTCGTCTCCGAGAACGTCATGCTCTACGGCAACTTCACCGCGCGCCAGAACCTCGACTTCTTCGCCAAGCTGGGCGGTAAGCCGAACCTGACCAAAGAGCAGTACTACCAGGTCATGCGCCGGGTTTCGCTCCAAGAGAAGGCCTTCGAGCAGCGGGTCAAGACGTACTCCAAGGGAATGCGCCAGAAGCTCGGGATCTCGATCGCGATCATCAAGGACGCGTCCGGGATCCTGCTCGACGAGCCGACGTCCGGATTGGACCCCAAGGCCGCCGAGGAGTTTCAGGAGATCCTGGCCGAGCTCAAGGGCGAGGGCAAGGCGATCCTCATGTCCACGCACGACATCTTCCGCGCCAAGGAAATCGGCGACCGGGTGGGCATCATGAAGGAAGGCCGCCTGGTCATGGAGCGGACGCGCGAAGAGCTGCAGTACGAGGACTTGGTCAAGATCTACATCGACTACATGAAGTCCGAGCCGCTGACGGCCTGAGACGGGCGCCCTCGCACCGCCCCCGCCGCTGCGCACTCTGGAGTCCGACATGTTGAAAAATATCCTCCGCAAGGAGCTGCTGGAGAACATCCACAGCTACAGATTTCCGCTGTTCGCCCTAATCTGCGTCGTCCTTATCCCGCTGGGCATGTCCGTCAACAACGCCCAGTACGCCAAGCGGCTGAAGGATTACAACGAGCAGGTCCGCCTGGCCGACGAGGCCCAGACCGGCCTCAAGATCCAGGACCTGATGGCCGGCCGCGTGACCATCAAGGGCTTCCGCCCGCCCTCGCAGCTCTCGATTTTCTCCCAAGGCCTCGAGAACGCCCTCCCGCGCTACTACCAGTTCGGCCAGGACGGGTATTCGCAGGGCGAGTCCTCGAGCGGCGACGAGACGCTGGCCTCCACGCAGGGCAAGTTCGACTTCGTCTTCCTCATTCAAATGGTCATCAGCCTGGTCGGGCTGCTGTTCGCCTCGGACATGATCTCGGGCGAGAAGGAATCGGGGACCCTGCGGGCCATGCTGTCCAACAGCCTGCCGCGCGACGCCATCCTCCTGGGCAAGATCGCAGGCGGGTATCTGGCTCTGCTCGCGCCGTTCCTGGTGGCGCTCGTGATGGGAGTGCTCCTCCTGCTCCCGGGCGGGTTCCCGGTTTTCGCCGACGGCACGCCCGCGCGCATCTTGGTGATGGCCGCGGCGGCCGCGCTCTTCATCCTGATTTACTACGTCATAGGGACCATGGTCTCGGCCACGTCGGCCAAGGCGCGGACCTCACTTGTGGCCATCTTATTGATTTGGTGCGGCTTCCAGCTGGTCATCCCCAAGCTGTCCGACATTGCGGCGGCACTGATCTATCCCGTGCGGACCGATACGCAGGTCTCGCTCGAGAAGTCGCTGCTCATCAACACGCTCGAGACCGAGTCGGCCAAGGAGCTGGGGCGTCAATTCGATTTGATCTTTGCCGGCGCCAAGCCCGATGCGTCCAACGACCCGAACTCGCCCGAATCGAAGAAATGGGCGCCGATCCGCGACGACATGCAGCTCAAGACGCGCGAGCAGAAGGCCGCCCAGCTCGCGGCCATCGACGAGACGTTCCTCCAGCAGCAGCGCCGCCAGCGGAGCCTGGCCGCGGCCCTGTCGCTCATCTCGCCGAGCTCCGCCTTCGGCCGCCTCGCGGCCGACATCTGCGGGACGGGCGACCTGGCCCGGACGAAGTACATCGAGGCGGTCCGCTCTCACCAGAAGGCGCTCGACAACGAGCTGTTCAGCAAGGTCAAGCGGACGCTGATGATGCACGACAACGGCCGGACGACGATGATGTTCAGCGCCGAGCCGGTAGACCCCAAGAAGCTGCCCAAGTTCGCCATCGCGGACGCCTCGCTGGGCGAAGCGCTCAAGGCCAACGCGGCGAGCATCGCGGCGCTTCTGTTCTGGCTGATCGCGCCGTTCGCCTTCGCCTACGTCCGGTTCCTGAAATACGACGTTAGGTAGGGGGACGAGCGAGATGTGTCATTGCGAGGCCTCTTGGCCGAAGCAATCGCGTCCGGCCCATGCGATTGCTCCGTCGCAAAGCTCCTCGCAATGACATTGAGGCTTCGATAAAGGAAACGACATGAGCGGCAAACGCGACCGCGATCACACGTTCCGGGCGATCTTCCGCAAGGAGCTCCTCGAAGGCTTCGTCACGCGGCGGTTCCTCGCCGTGCTCCTCCTGTGCCTGATCGTCTTCCCGGTCGGCAGCTATATGAGCCGGCGCGACTACCAGGCACGCCTCCAGAACTACCAGGAAGCCCAGCGCCTCTACGAGAGCACGAAGAAGACGGTCGGCGACATCCTCTTCAAGCCGGGCGGGGCCAAGGGCTTCCGTGCGCCGTCCGGCCTCAGCTTCCTCTCGACGGGCCTCGAGATCGTCTTGCCCGACGCGGCCGAGACCGTCGCGAAGTTCAATTCTTCCTTTGCCGAGATGCGCCTGGCCAATGGCCAGGGACTCGACAATCTTTACAGCTTCTTCCACGGACCGCTCGACTTCTCCTTCCTCGTGACCGTGGTCATGACCTTCCTGGCCCTGGCTTTCTCCTACAATGCCGTCTCGGGCGAGAAGGAGAGCGGGACGCTCGGCCTGATTCTATCGAACTCGGTCCCGCGGTCGCGGATCGTCACCGCGAAAGCGGCGGCCCAATTCCTGATGCTGGCCGTGCCATTCCTGGCCGGCGTGGCGCTGAGCCTGGCGCTGGCCCCGCCCCTCGCCGAGGCGGCCGGCGCGGCCTCGCCCTGGCCGGCCGTCTTGACGGCCGTGGCGTTCTCGCTCCTGACCATCGCCGTCTTTTTCAACCTCGGCCTGCTCGTCTCGAGCCTGACTCGCCAGGCGGTGACCTCGATCATCGTCCTCCTCCTCGTCTGGACGGCGCTCTTCGCCATCGTGCCGCGGCTCGGCGTCATCGCCACGCGCCTTCTCGCCCCGGCGCCGTCGGAACAGGCCTTCGCTCAGGAGAAGGTCCGCATCCGCTTGGGCAACGAGAAGGACTGCGAAGCCGAGGTCGATCAGCTCATCAAGGAGAATCCCCTTCCTCAAGGACGCGGCACGACCGGTCCGGAATGGCAGAAATTGAACGCGGATTTCCGGGCCAAGCAGGAAACGATCCGGGCCAAGTTCCAAAGCGACCTCAAGGCCGAGATGGAGAAGGCCCGCCAGACCTACGAGCGCAAGCGCGACGCCCAGATCCGGACCTCGATGCTCGTCTCGCGCATTTCGCCGGTCAGCTGCTACGTCCGGCCCATGGCCGAGATTGCAGGCACGGGATGGCTGGAGTACAAGCGCTTCACGGAAGTGGCGGACCGGTTCCTGCGGTCGCTGAACGACACTGTCTACGGCAAGAACGTCTATCAGCGGATGCAGAGTGGGGACATGATGTTGTCCTTCACGGGGAAAGCCGACGACCCGGCGCCGCGCATGCCCGACGTCCGGATCCCGTTCGGCGACGTCGCGCGCGATGTGCTGCCGGACTTCGTCCTGCTCCTCCTCTTCAACGCACTCTTCTTCGCGGGGGCGTTCGTCGCCTTTCTGCGCTACGACCCGAGGTAAGGCCGAGGCGATACCATGAGACACTCTCCCTTCGGCACCATCTTCCGGAAAGAGCTCCTCGAGAACATCCGCAACCAGCGCTTCCTCCTGGCCTTGGGGTTATGCGTCGTGCTGATCCCACTCGGGTTCGCCGTCCAGTACACGGACTATGCGGCCAGGGATGCGGCTTACCGGGATGAGGTCCGGACCTTCGAGGACGGCCACAAGCTGCTGTCGGACTTCATGCAGGGGGCCTCGGTGTTCCGGCCGCCCTCGCCCCTGGCCCCGATCTCGGCCGGCGTCGAAGCGCTGCTGCCGACGTCGATCGACACGGTCGGCTTCGTCGGAGAGAACGGGCCGACGCTCGGCTACGCCAACTCCAACGGCCTAGGCGACCCGTTCCGTTTCCTCTACGGTCCGCTCGATCTGGCCACGATCGCGGCGGTCGTCCTGTCGATCCTGGCCGTCCTCTTCGTCTTCAACGGCGTGAGCGGCGAAAAGGAGCGCCGGACGCTGGCCCAGGTCTTCGCCAACGCCGTCCCGCGCTCGACGCTTATCACGGCCAAGATGGCCGCGGCCTTCGCCCTGATCGCGGCCGCGTTCCTCGTCGGGCTGCTCCTCGGCGCGTTGACCCTGGCCCTCCAAGGCTTTGAGGTCTGGGGAAAGTCCGCGACGCTCGTCCCGTTCTTGATCGCGGCGGGCCTGTCCCTTGTCTACATCTTCGTCATGGTCAACCTGGGCCTGCTCGTCTCGACGCGCGCCCGCAGCTCGCTCTCGGCCATGGTCACGCTGGTCATGGTCTGGGTCGCCCTGTTCATGCTGGTGCCCAAGGCGGCGGTGATCGCCTCCAAGATCGTCCGGTCGGTCAAGTCCCAGCAGGTCGTGGACCTCGAGAAAAGCCAGGCCCGCGCCCAGCTGGCCAAGGAGAGCGAGGGCGAGATCGACAAGATGCGCAAGTCGATGCCCGGCATCAAGGACATGACCATGGATGCCTTCTTCAAGGCCCGGCGCGAAAAGAACCCTCTCATCGACGAGTACCAGAAGAAGCAGGACGAGATCCTGAACGCATACCGCGAGCGGATCGACACGGAGATGGCCAAGCTCGACGCGTTCTACGGTGCGCAGCGCGACGGTCAGACGCGGTTGGCGAGGAATTTGTCGCGGCTGTCGCCGGTCAGTTGCTTCCTCCACGGCGTCACGGAGATCGCCGGCACGGGGCTGGCCGAGGTCGGCCGGCTGAAGGAAAACCGGACCGCATTCGCGAGTTTCCTCGAGAACGAGATCAGCCGCAAGGAGAAGGTACTCCGCTTCGAGAACATGGCCATGAGCAACGATGAGTTCGACGGCGATCCGCCCGCGCCCAAGTTGGTCTATCGGGAGGGGACGTTGCGCGACGAGCTCGCGGGCGTCTGGCCGGACATGGCGCTGCTTTTCTTCTACGGGATCCTGTTCTTCGCCGGGACGTACGTCTCGTTCCTGCGGTATGACCTGAGGTAGGGGGGGCGACATATGTCATTGCGAGCGAAGCGAAGCAATCGCGTCCGGCCTATGCGATTGCTTCGCACTCCCCGCGCTGCGCGCGTCGTGCTCGCAATGACACATGGCCCGATGAGGCAATCTCGTCCGATGAGACTTGGACCGAGGTGAGCCCATGATCGGCGTCATTTACAAGCGCGAGATCCTCGACCATCTGAAGTCGGCCAAGTTCCTGATCGGCTTCGGTCTCACGATCGCGATCACCGTCGTGGCCACGATCATCAACGTCCAGGATTACGGCCGGCGGCGGCAGGATTACGCGAACGCGGAGCGCGACCTGCCGCGAAACAAATTCGAAATCCAGATCTTTCGGCCGCCCGAAGTGTTGAGCGTCCTCGTCCAGGGCAAGGACCGCTCGCTCGGCAACAAGGCGTCCGTCAACTATCTGAACATCCCCGACCGGCTGACGGGCTACATGTCCGAGCGGAGCACGCCCCGCCCCAAGTCGCTCTCGGGGTTCGGGTCGGTGGACTTCGCCTTTCTGGTGCGCGTGATCCTAAGCCTGCTCGTGATCTTCCTGGCCTACGACGCCGTAGCCGAGGAAAAGCAGTCCGGGACGCTTAAGCTAGCCCTGGCCAATGCCCTGCCGCGTTCGAGCCTGCTCATCGGCAAGGCCTCGGCAGGGCTGACGGTGGTCCTGGGGTCGCTCGTCGCGGCCTCGGCGGTGTCGGTTCTGATCATGATGGTCCACCCGGCGGTTGATTTATCGGGGGCGGACGCGGCGCGGATCCTGAGCCTGGTCGCGGTGTCGGCCCTCTACCTGACCGTGTTCTATATGCTGAGCCTCCTGGTCAGCACGGTCGTGAAGCGGCCAGCGACCGCGCTCATGGTCCTGCTTCAGCTCTGGATCTTCCTCGTGGTCGTGTATCCCAATGTCGGCGTGAGCATCGCCGAGAACTTCTATAAGCTGCCGACCGACCGCGAGATGGCCGAGAAGAAGGTCGCCGCGTTCGCGCTCTACGGCGACGAGCTGAAAAAGGTCCAGGCGGCGTATTTCGGGGGAGACAGGACCCAGGCGACAGGCATGCGCTATCTCGAGCTCCAGTCGCTCAGGTCGCGCCTTTGGAACGACGTGGACCGGGAATTGAGCCTTCGCTTGAGCGGCCAGCTCGAGCGGGCCCGGTGGATTTCCATCCTCTCCCCGGCGGCGCTCTTCAACCGGGTCGCGGAGCGCTACGCCCGGACGGATATCGAGGAATACGACCGGTTCCTGGCCAGCGTGGAGCGGTACTGGAAGACGAAATATATGGACTTCCAGGTTCTTTTTTACAAGGACCTACCGGCATATCGGAAAGCATCCACGCCGCCCTTCGAGCACCCCACCGAGGGGATGTCCGAAGCCTGGGCGGCCGCGGCCCCCCAAATCGTCGTGCTGGTGCTGCTGGCCCTGATCTTCTTCGCCGCGGCCTCGACCGCGTTTCTCCGGAAGGACGTGAGGTAGGCCCATGCGAGCCATCGTCTTCCGTGAAATCCGGGATCACATCCAGAGCCTCCAGTTCGTCGCCCTGCTGCTGTTCAGCATCGCGCTCTTCTCCGCGAATGGGATTATCTTCGCCCGCAAGTTCCAGGCGGAGAACGCCGCGTATTCCGCGGCGGCCGCCCAGTTCGCGCCGAACACGCAATATATTTTCTTGACGCGGCAGCCCAACCCGCTCCTTTTCCTGGCCGAAGGCGGGGATCTCGACCGCCCCGCGTCGTATTACATGATGGCCAAAGGCTATTTCAGCGCCTCCGCGCCGCGGCCGCGCGACTACAAGCTGCCCGACATCCCCAAGCTCGACTGGTCGTTCATCGTCAAGACGGTCTTCAGCTTGTACGTTGTGCTGCTGGGATACGCGGCGGTCTGCGGCGAGAAGGAGCAGGGCACGCTCCGGCTCGTCCTGTCGAATCCGGTGGGGCGAGTGCGGTTCCTGGCGGCGAAATATGCGGCCATTTTGGCCGCGGCGCTGATCCCGCTGGCCGTGGGGTGCGTCATCAGCCTGGGAATCCTAGGCGTCAGCTTGCCCCAGATCCTGACCTGGGGGTTGGCCTCGCGCGTGGCGTCGCTGCTCGCGCTGAGCGCGGCATATTTATCGCTCTTCGCCTTCCTGAGCTTGCTTGTCTCCTCGGTCATGCGCCGCTCGTCGCTCGCTTTACTGTGCCTGCTCGCGGCGTGGGTTCTCTTCGCCGTCCTGATCCCCGACACTTCGGGCATCCTGGCCGAGAAGTTCGCGAAAGTGCAGAGCGACTACGACGCGGCGAAGAGCGTCGGGCCCATGATCGAGAAGGAGGTTTGGGCCAAGATCGGCGCCCTCCAGCCGCGGATCGATAAGGGCGAGCTGAAGACTGCGGAGGCGATAAAGGCTGAAGCGGACAAGGCCTTCGAGGAGGGCCAGGAGAAAGTGCGGTTCTTCGAGAAGAGCTACGAGGATTCGCTGGCGCAGCGGGCGGCGCTCGCAAGAAGCCTGGCCCGGATCTCGCCGGTCGCGCTTTTCCAGTACGCGGCCGAGGACCTGGCGGGTTCGGGCACGCATCGGGAAGAGGCGTTCCGAGAGGATCTGCGGGCGTATTCGCGAGAGTTCGACGCCTATGTTCTGAAGAAGAACGGCAAGCTGGTCGGCCAGTCGAACTGGTCGTTCAGCACTTCGGTCAAGCTCGCCGGCAAAGATATCGAGATCCGTTCGCCCCAGGCGGAAGCCTATCGCGGCGATATGTCGGATTTTCCGCGGCTCGTCGAACGGGCGCCGCGGCTGGGCGACGGGGTGAAGAGCGCCGCGGGCGACATCGCCGGACTGCTCCTCTGGAACATCGTCCTGGCGCTCGCGGCCTTTGCGACGTTTTTGAAAACGGATGTGAGGTGAGGCCATGATCGGGACGATCATCAGGAAAGAGATCGCGTCCAATCTCCTGAGCTACAAATTCTTCATCGTCATCCTGCTCACCACGCTGCTCCTCGCGACGAGCTTCTTCGTCTTGGCCAAGGACTTCAAGGGCCGCAAGGCCGACTACGAGCTCGTGCGGCCCAAGCCGGGCGAGGCGATCGCCGTGCTGCCGCCCAACCCGCTTTCGATCTTCGCCAAGGGCCTGGACGAAGCCATGACCCGGTCGTTCGAGATCGGCGTATATGGGATCAGCGTGCGCGCCGGCCAGAAGTCCGGCAACGCGATCTTCGCCTTCTTCCCGGCGCCGGATTTCGTTTACATCGTCAAGGTCGTCTTGTCGCTTGTCGCGATGCTGTTCGGGTTCGACCAGATCAGCCGCGAACGCGAGAACGGGGTGCTGCGGCTGGTGCTGTCGAACTCGGTGTCGCGGGCCAAGGTGCTGGCGGGGAAGTGGTTGGGCAACTACCTGAGCCTGGCCGTGCCGTTCGCCCTGGTCACGCTCATCGGGTTCGCCCTGATGAACCTGGACCCGCAGATCAGCTTCGGCGCGGCGGGGACGATGCGGTTTCTGCTGCTGCTCGCGGTGGCTCTACTGTATGTGGCCCTGTTCCTGAGCCTGGGGCTTTTGATCTCGGCGCTGACGAAAAAGGCGGCTTCATCGCTCGTCGTGCTGCTCCTGATCTGGGCCGTGGCGGCGTTCGTCCTGCCCAACATCGGGACGCTCGTGGCGCGGCAGATGGTGGACGTCCCGTCGGTCAAAGCGCTGAGCGAGAAGCGGCAGCAAACCTGGACGCGGGAGATCCTGTTGGCGATCGTCGAATCGCGGGGCAAGGGCGACGCGGCGTGGGACGCGTCGCGGAAGGAGCATTTCGGCAAGATCGACGCCGAGTTCGACCAGCTCGAGAACGATTATCGGGTGAAATTCGACAGGCTCGTCCGGCTGACGAAGAACATCAACCGCGTCTCGCCGGCGGCGAGCTTCGTCTACGCGGAGACGGAGCTGGCCGGGACGGGGATCGCGGAGGAGGGCCGGTTGAAGGAGAGCGTCGTCCGCTACAAGGACGCTGTCTTGAAGGAGAGCGGTCAGGGCAAGACCGACCACGCCGCGTTCAACTACAGGTATCGGTCGATCGGGCAGGTGATGGTCCAGGGCGGGCTGTTCGATATGGCCTGGCTGGCGGTGTTTACGATCGTTCTCTTCGCCGGCGCCTACACGGCCTTCGTCCGCTACGACGTCCGATAAATCGGTGACAGTAACCTGATTTCCGAATTAATTAGGAATTAAATCGGTGTCAGTATACGGATTTCCGAATTAGCCGCGGTGCCACCCGGAAGCGGGATGCGCCGGCGGACAGGAGATGGGCATGCTCAGCGCGTTGATAAAAAAGGAAATACGGGCGAATCTCGTCTCCTTCCGCTTCGTCGCTGTGGCGGCTATGGTCCTGATCGTGGTGCCGGTGGCGATCCTCGTCCTGGCCAACGACGCCGTGAAGAAAGTCGACGAGTTCTCCATGCGCCGGACCGAGACCGAGAACTACCTGAAATCCTATGCCCACTTCAATCGGCTGCAGAACGTCGTCCAGCCCGCGCAGCCGCCGTTGCCTGTGTACGCGCTGGTGCGCGGCATCTCGTCGGACGTCAACATCGAAGAGTTCGACGACGATCCGCTGCCGGTCATGTTCCCGCTTCTCGACCTGACCTTCGTCGTGGCCATTCTGCTCAGCTTGGCGGCGTTGATCTTTTCTTACGACGCCGTCTGCGGCGAAAAGGAGGACGGGACGCTCAAGCTGATGCTCGCCAACGGGCTCCCCCGCGCGAAAATCCTGCTCGGGAAAGTGATCGGCGGGACGGTGACGCTCCTGGTGCCGTTCGTCGTGGCGCTCTTCCTGGGCATGTTCGTCATCCTGCTCAACCCGCGCCTCGCTTGGAGTAGCGCGGATTGGATCGCACTGGGCGTGCTATTTGTCGGCGCGGCGCTCTACGTCTTTTTCTTTTTCGTGCTCGGCGTATTCATCTCGGCCCGCCACCAGTCGTCATCGGCCTCAATCATGACTTCGCTCTGTGCTTGGGTCATATTCGTCCTCGTCCTGCCCAACTTGAGCCCGTACATGGCCTTGCTCGTCTCGCCCGCGCCATCTCGCATCAAGATCGGACGCGAGGTGTTCCGCCTGACCGACGTTGATCGCGACGACCTGGGGCGGAAGCTGCAGGGGGATCGGCTGCGGGAGCTATTCAAGAAATATCCCGTGCTAGCCGAGAGGCTGTCCGATACCGAAGCCAAGGCGCGGGCGGACAGGGACCCCGCTTACAAGGAGGCGATGCAAGCCCGGGTGCGCGAAGTCCAAGCCGCGTGGGACGAGGCCAACCGCATCCAGAACGAGAAGGCGAACGCCCTCTGGGACGACCTAAAGCTCAAGGAGGCGGCCCAGACCAGATTGGCGAAAGCGATCTCCATGATCTCGCCGGCGGCGGATTTCACCTATGCGGCCACGGACCTCACGTCTACGGGGCTGATGAACCAGAAGTATTTCGACGATCTGAGCACGTTGTGGGAGCAGTCGTACGAGGATTACGTCAGGGCGCGGACCGCGGCCCTCCAGAAGCAGGATTCGACCGTCGACTGGTGGAACTCGCCCGTCGACGTGAGCGATATGCCGCGATTTCGGTACAAAGAAGAGGCGGTCGGCGCGCGGATTGCGGGCGTCCTCCCGCCCCTCGGCCTGCTGGCGGGCCTGGGCTTGCTGGCGTTCGCGGCCGCGTTCGCGTCGTTCGTGAAGTATGATGTAAGATAGCCGCCATGAGTCGCTTCGGCCTGATCGGGACGATCACCTCGGACCACATCATCGTCGAGGATCGTCTCCCCCTCCGCAACCTCGGCGGAATCCTCTACCAGGCGGCCGTTCTGTGCGGGTTGGGGGAGGACGTCGAGCTTTTCTCGAACTGCGGCGAGGAGCTGAGGGGCGAAGTCGAGGCGGCAATCGGCGGCTGGCGGACGCTCCGGCGGGAGGGCGTGACATTCGTCCCGGGAGCTGGC
>Ga0182019_10000488_pt1 | contig 19645 bp, 19 predicted proteins | sample 812E2MmetaG_FD_120483 | JGI IMG/M metagenome (GOLD analysis project Ga0182019, IMG submission 120483) | Permafrost microbial communities from Stordalen Mire, Sweden - 812E2M metaG | ecosystem: Environmental > Terrestrial > Soil > Wetlands > Permafrost | place: Sweden: Stordalen | collected...
CGCATCTGCGGCATTTGCCCGGTCAGCCACGAGCTTGCCTCGTCGAAGGCGTGCGACGCAATCATGGCCGTGCGCATCCCTGCCGCGGCCGAGAAGCTGCGCGAACTGCTCCACTGCGCCCAGTTCGTACAGTCGCATGCGCTGTCCTTCTTCCATCTCTCGGCTCCGGACCTGCTGCTCGGCCTGGATTCCGACCCGGCCAAGCGCAACGTCGCGGGGCTGCTCGAGCAACACCCGGACGCGCTGCTCGATGGGATCGCGCTGCGCAAGTTCGGCCAGCAGGTCATCGAGCGGCTCGCCAAGGAGCGCGTCCACCCGTCGTGGAGCGTGCCGGGTGGCGTCAACGCGCCGCTGGACCCCGACGCCCGAGAGAAGACGCTCGCCGAGCTCCCGGCGGCGATGGCGATCGTCAAGCGCACGCTCGCGCTCTGGAAGAAGACGGTCGACAGCTTTCCCAACGAAATCGAGTCGTTCTCGAACTTCCCCACGATGTACTGCGGTCTCGTCGGGCCTGACGGCTCGCTGCGGCTCTACGACGGAAACCTGCGCTTCGTCGGCTCCGACGGCAGCGTCATTGCCGATCAGGTGAAGCCCGACGACTACGCGACCTACATCGGCGAGGCGACGCTCAGCGACTCTTACCTGAAGGCGCCGTACTACAAGCCCGTCGGCTTCCCGGACGGCATCTACCGCGTCGGCCCGCTCGCGCGCCTAAACGTCGCCGACCGCTGCGGGACGCCGGACGCCGACACGGAGCTCGAGGAATACCGCGAGCGCCTCGGCCGCATCGTCCAGAGCGGCTTCCACTACCACTACGCTCGGCTCATCGAGGCCATGTACGCCCTCGAGCGAATGCAGGCGCTACTCGACGACCCGGCCATCCTCGGGACGATGGTCCGCGCCCACGCCGGCGTGAACAACCTCGAGGGCACCGGCATCATCGAGGCTCCGCGCGGCACGCTGATCCACAACTACAAGGTGGACGCCAACGGCGCCATGACCTGGGCGAACCTGATCGTCGCCACCGGCCACAACAACCTCGCCATCGGCCGCGGCATCCTGCAGGTAGCCAAACGATTCGTCGACGGCAACAAGATCCAGGAAGGCGCGCTCAACCGCGTCTCCGCTCTCGTCCGCGCCTACGACCCCTGCCTCAGCTGCTCCACCCATGCCCTCGGCATGGTTCCGATGGTCCTGCAGTTGCGAGGGCCGGACGGCCAGTTGCTGGACGAGGTCAGGACGGAGTAGTCCGTTCTAAGGGTGAGCCCGGCGATCGGTGGCCAGGCCGTCTGCGGCCGCGCCGACCAGCCCGCTTACTCAGACCGAGGCCTCTTGGTTCAGCGGTCCTTTTCTCTGACCCAACCCAGGTGCTTGCGCAGGGTCCCGACCATGCCTAGTTCGAACTGGCGCTCTTCGGTGTGCTCAGGAAGCGCGCTGAGCTCGCCGGCACTGAGGGACACATCGACGTGGGACGACGTAATCAAGATCACGTCATCCGCCGGCACGAAGACACGGCGCGACCCCGACCGGAGTTGCACCACGAGGCCGTGGAAGATGTCCTCTTCGTCGGAACCCAGGAGGTCGTAGAGCGTCCCCACCTCCTGGCCCTCCGACCGCACAGCCGTGTCCTGCGGAACGGCACGCCAGGCGATTGGCTGGTCCGTGTCGGTGTTGGATTCGGGGCTCGATTTCGGGTCCATATTTGCTCCTACCAGCCGTGAACTGGCCGCGTGAATGTCCAAATCTCAGCGCCGGCGGGATTGCCGCGGTCGAGGCGGGCGGCCGAACCGGTCCGACGAGGTCAAGCATTAGCCTCGAGCGGTGCGTTGGCCCATGAGCAACCTGTATATCCGGACCGCGACGCTGCCACTGCTCGCTGCGACGAGGAGGGTCTCGAGATTGATGCCGGTCACGTCTGCGACGTTCAGGATCTTGCTGGCGAGGTAGCCACCGACGACAGCACCGACGATGCCCACGAGGATCCCGGCAATGGCTCCTTCCGAGCCGCCCATGATCATGTTCGTGACAAATCCGCCGATCGCCCCGACGACGATCCACGCCACAATTCCCACGGCGCTGTTTCCTCTATTGGGCATGAATCGTCATGCCCTTCGGTAATCGTGGGCTGGATCTGACGCCGGCGGCGAGGATGAGAACCCGCCCGGCCCGCTTGGCGTAGATCCGGGCGCATACATCCTCGAGGCTGAGTTTGAGGACCAGGCTACGGACAGAGTACGGCCGGCCCGGTACGAGTGAGTCATATGGCTCCTGGAACTGCCCCCCTAGCATCGCAACATCGGTGTTGTCGTTTGACTGCCGTTCCTGAGGTCGGATCCAATGACGCAAGCTCGCGAGCACTGTTCCCGCTGCAGTAAGCGTCTGGTGAGCTCGCGCTTCGATACCACCTTCCGACTGCCTGACCGGAGCGAACGTTTCTGCTTCGGACTCTCGGGCGGCCTGTGCGAAGACTGCCATCAGCTGTACATCGATCCCGAACTGGTCGAGCTGCTCGACCTGGGCCAGGGACGCTGCGTCTTCGCCATCGAAAGCGACAAGGTCCTTCAGGAGAAGGCCACGGCCGGCGCCAACTAACGCTCGCGGCGAGGTCCGGCGCGCTCGAGCGAGGTCGAGCACATGCCTCGGTGACAGTGAGTTCGTGGCCGCCTTTCTCGTCGGTGACCCCTGCCTCAGCTGCTCCACTCATGCCCTGGGCCTGGTTCCGATGGCGCTGCAGTTGCGAGGGCCGGACGGCCAGTTGCTGGACGAGGTTCGGACGGAGTAGTTCGTCGTCGGGGTGGCGCGGCGAGCGACTGAGTCGAGGACCGATCCTACAGTCGGAGCTGCTCGACCTGCCCCGCCGCATCTACGCACTCGATGGTGGAATTGAGCGAGACGAAGTCGACGTCCAGAACGCAGCCTTCGCCCTCCTTCGACCAGGCGAGGCGCAGCCGGGTGTCGGCCGAGTCGAGGATCCGGAACTCTCCGTCAAACGCAGGATGCGTGTTTCTCAGCCTGATCAGGCGCTCCAGGCGACGCACGACGCCCTTGTCGGCTGCTGCGCCGATCTCCTCCACGGTGAAGTTGTGGCGGTTGATCTCCCTGCCTTCGCCGGTGCGGGCGACCGCCTCGACGTCGTTCTGACCGGCAAGGAGACCGACGTAGTAGACCTGCGGCACGCCGGGAACGAAGAACTGAATGGCCCGGGCGGCGATGTAGGCGTCGTCGTCGCAGCCTAGAAGTGAGTAGTAGGTACCCCTGATTTGGTGGACGTCGAATCCATCGGGATCCTGGTGTTCGGCCGAGACGACCAGGCTCAGGTTCGCGCCACGATCCAGACATGCCCGAACCAGACGACGCACGTCCTCGGGCGCATACAGGCCATCCATGTCGGGCTTTACCGGGACTCCGTCATGGCAGTCGAGCATCGTGAACTGTTTGGCGGATCGGGACAGCAAGTACGGCCGGAGACGTATCGGAGACCGGATGATCAGCGCCTCGAGGATGGCGTAAGGCAGGACGAAGTCGTAGGTCCAGTAGCCGTGTTTCGACAAGCGCTCCTGAATCGCCCGCGACGCATGAATCTCCGGCAAGAGCGCGATCCCCTTCGCATCGGCTATCTCTGTGATCCAATCCAAGAACTCGAAGATCTCCGGCTCCACGAAGAAGCAGCTGGTCCCAAGCTTCTTGACCAGATATCCGACCGCATCGAGCCTGACGATCTTGACCCCGTGGCGCGAGAATTGGTCCAGGAACTCGGCGATGAGGCGGCGGAACAGGGGCGACTTCCAGTCCAGGTCGATCTGGTCGGATGGGTCCTGCTTGCCGAATGAGGTCCAGACCCTCTCCTCCACTCCTGATGCCCCGGTCCGGAACGTTGAATACGGTCTCGTGCGTCGAAGGAATATCCTGTCGATGTCCTTCTGGACCGGTTCGCCGTCCGGCCAGATCTTCTCGAGGGTGAGGAACAGATCGGCCCACTCCGACGCCCGGCCGTTCGCGAGAAAGTCCTGGAAGAACGGCGACCTGCTCGATATGTGGTTGACCATGAGATCGAGCAGGAGGTCGTATCGGTCGCCCAAGCGGCGGATGTCCTCCCAGGACCCTAAGGCGGGGTCGATCTCGAAGTAAGTCAACGGGGCGAAGCCCCTGTCGCCGGACGAAGGGAACGGCGGCAGGATGTGAATTCCGCCTTCGAAAAGGCCGGGGAAGAAGCGATCCAGGACCTGCTCGAGGCCTTTGAGGGACCCGCCGAGCGAATCCGGGTAGGTGATGAGCTGGACCTTGTTCTTGATCGTCATCGCTCTCGCCGCTCAGTCCGCCCGGACAATTTCGTAGTCGTTCGTCACCACGAAGTCGGCGAGATAGCGATGGCCGGCGATGATCTTGTGCTCGACCCTGAGTACGCCCTCGACGAAAGGGTCTCGCACTTCGTTGCCCCGATTGCGCCTCATCCGGTGCTCCAGCGTCTCGACGCGGTTTCTGGCAATGAAGATCCTCACGTCTACGTGCCTGAGCAGCGAAACGTACGTCCCCTCGACGATCACGACCTTCACGCCGTCAAGATCGAGGCACTCGGTCGCAACGGAATCGGCGGTGTAGTCGATCGTGGGCTTCTCAATTGACCGCTCGCCCGCCAGAGCCGAATCAACGTTCGCTTGAAGCAGATCGAGTCGGACCTCGACATGGGGACCAAGCCAATCCTGATCCTGACGACGCCGAGTGTCGTTGGTCTTGGGCGGGAGCCTGAAATAGTCGTCCTGGCCCAAGATTGCTGAGCGAACGCCCGCTTCAAGCAGCTGCTCCGCGAGAGCCGCCGCAGTTTCCGACTTGCCTGAACCGGACTCGCCGGCGACGGTGACGAGCAAGCGCCCCGGGCGCGCGAGCTGGGGTCGAATCGCAGCGGCGATCGTCGACGCAACTCGGCGGTGATTGTCGTCAACGACTATTACGTCGCCCTTCACAGGTTCCTCCAACACCCGTTCATTTCGCGCCTGCGAGACAAGCTTTGACGGCCGCCGTCAATTCAGTGGCGCGCGCGTCTACGAGCCCACCCATCTGATTGCTGAGATAGGCAAAGCCAACGCCATACTCGTCGTCGGCGAAGGCGAGCTGGCCTCCGGCACCATCGTGGCCAAAACTCCGGTCGCCCAGGAGGGGTCGGGCGGGAGGCGAGTTCAGCATGAATCCGGTGCCCCAGCGTTGGCCCATGTCGGGCGGCCCGAACAGTTGCCGGCCGGACGACTGGACTCTGATGGCATCGTCGATCGATGAACGGGAGAGGATCCTCGGGCCGCCTATCTCGGATACGCAACCGGCGTAGAGGCGAGCGAGCGAACGCGCGGTGCTTATGCCGTTCGCAGCTGGAACCTCCGCAGCTTGTATCTCCGGGTCATTGAACGTCACGCTGCCGTTCTCGAGCGGGAAACCGAAGGCGCCGCCCATCGAAAGGCTCCGCATGGCCACGGGCCCGGCGAGGTGTTGCGCAATAGCTCGAACGGCCGGGGTGTCCTCGTCGGGAAGGGGCGGTTCCATCCAGGCCACCGACTCGCGGGCCGAGGCAGGCAAGCCAATCCAGGTGTGCAACCCAATCGGATCGGCAAGGGCCGCGCGAAAGAACGCCCCCGGTCGACTGCCGGTGATGCGCCGGATCACCTCGCCGACAAGCCAGCCGTAGGTTAGGGCGTGGTATGAATGCGTTGATCCGGGAGCCCAGAGCGGTGATTGGGCCTCGATCGCTCTGATCACCGGCTCCCAGGCCAGAACCTCGGGGCGCGTCAGATACCGGTCGACCACGGGAAGCCCGGCGCGGTGGCTGAGCAGCTGTCGTACGGTAATCGCCTCTTTGTTGTGCTGTGCGAACTCGGGCCAGTATCGCGCTACAGGCGCGTCGAGGTCTAGACGGCCGTCCTGCACGAGCAGGTACGCACAGATAGCCAGGATGCCCTTGCTACAGGAGAAGATGACGGCCGCGGTGTTCTCTTCCCAGGTGCGACCGGTTCGAGCGTCCGCAACACCGGCCCAGATGTCTACCACCGGTCGACCGGCCACGTAGACGACGCAGGCAGCACCGAGATCACCGCGTTCCGCGAAGTTGCCGGTGAAGGTGTCCATCACCGGACCGAACCCGGTGTCGACGTCGCCGTGCACTGCAAGGGGATGAACGGCCCACTCAGTTGGGCTTGTCACAGCCTGGCTCCTTCGCGGTCCGCGTCAGCTCTCATCACCCCTTGACCGACCCTTGGAGGAGCGCCGAGATGACCTGGCGCTGGAAGGCGACGAACACGAGCAGGGTTGGCAGGAGGATCAGGAGCGAACCCGCGCAAAGCAGGGGGATGTCGGTGGCGTAATGACCCTGAAAGGCCCCCAGGGCGCCGGCCGCCGTCCGCTGCGTCGGATCCTCGACGAGGACCAATGCGAGCAGGAATTGATTCCATGTCCACACGGACATGAGGATTCCGAGCGACGCGATCGGCGGCCGAGCGAGCGGAACATGGATCCGCCAGAAGAGGTCCCATGTGCCCGCCCCGTCGACCCGGGCCGCCTCGCTGATCTCCGGCGGCATCGTAACGAAGTGCGCTCGCATCCAATAGACCGCGAACGGCATGTACAAAGCGATCAGAGGCAGCGCGATCGCCAGGCGTCCGTTCAGGATGCCCATCTGGCGCTCGAGGTAGTAGAGCGGCGTGACGATTCCCTCGATCGGGAGGGTCAGCCCGAAGACGAAGAGCAGCAAAAGTAGCGGAGCGCCCGGAATCCGCAGATGACCGATGGCGAACCCGGCCATGGTGGAGATCACGAGTGACACGGGTACCGTCAAAAGCACGATTGAGACGCTTGAGAAGAGCAGCGCGCCCATGTTCGCCACGTTGAAGGCGTCGATGAAATTGCTCCACTGCGGGTTCGCGGGCCAATCGAGCCCTTGGGGGACCGACCCCGATGGGTGCAGTGCGGTGGTGAACATGCTGACGAACGGGATGATCGTGACCGCCATGAGCACGATGAGAATCAGCCGACCTGAGTAGAGCTCGCTGCGGTCGACTTTCATTCGCCGTTCTCCCGGCTCAGCCACTGGATGGGAAGGATCACAAGAAGGATGAGGACGATCAGCACCACGGCGAGCGCAGAAGCGACGCCCACAGCTCGTGCCTGGAACGCAAGCACGTAGATATCGAGCCCCGGGACCATGGTCGCCAGCCCCGGTCCGCCGCCCGTGGTCACATAAACGATGTCGAAGCTCCGCAGAGCTGCGATCACCGTGATGGTGACGCACACACCGATCTCCTGCCGGAGGCTCGGGAGAGTGATCGCCAGGAACTCGCGGAACGCTCCGGCGCCGTCGATCCTCGCGGACTCGTACAGCGCGGGATCGATCTTCGTCATGCCTGTGAGAAGCAGCAGCGTGCAGAGTCCGAGCAGCACCCAGGTGCCGATGAGCCCGACCGCGGCCAGGGCGGTATCGAAATCGCCCAGCCATGCTCGAGTGATGCCCTCAAGCCCGATGGCGGTCAGAAACTGGTTGCCGATCCCCGAAAGCGAGAGGACGACGCTCCAGACGATGCCGGCTGCCACGAGTGGGATGACTTGCGGCAGGAACAGGACCGTCCTGGCTACGTTGCCCAGTGAGCCGGTAGCGCTCCGCCGGATCACAGAGGCTACAACGAGCCCAAGAGTCACCGGAATGAGGCTGAAGAAGATCATCAATCGGAAGGAGTTGAAGATCGTGTTGAGCAGGTCCGGATCCGTGAGCACGTTCTCGTAGTTGGCCAGACCTACCCAAGCGGGAACGTTGAAGCCGTCCCAGCGGTACAGCGAGTATTTCACCGTAAGGGCTAGCGGGAGCAGCACGAACAGACCGTAGAACGAGAGCGCGGGCAGCACGAACAGCCAGCCGAGCAGGGTTTCCCGGCGGGCCCTCCGACTTCGGAAGGTCCGCCGGGACTGCCGCTGACCTTCATCGGTCTGAGCATCCGATCGGGCGAGGATGATCTCAGGCATCGATTTGTCAGCGGCACTCATTACTGGGCGAGTTCTTTGAGGTACTCAGCCTGGACTGTCTTGAGCAGGCCTGCTGCCGTCTCCTTGCCTCCGACCATCTTCTGCAACTCGGGCGTCCAGCCCTGGGCGAAGATGGAGCCGGTGGCGTTGGCGATGAAGTCCATGGCGCCGTTGGCCTTGGCAACAGAGGCGCCCTGGGCCAGGGTGTCGTTGATGACCGAGCCGGTCGGGCCCGGGGGAACCGTCAGGTCGGACGGGCCGCCTGGGGTGGAGCCACCAACTGCCACGTCGATCTGGCGGGCGGTCGGGTTGGTCGCGACCCAGTTGAGGAAGAAGGCCGCGCAGTCGGCATTCTTGGCCTTGGCAGCGATACCGTAGGTCAGCGGGGCGGACATCGCGGCGACCGAACCGCCGCTCGTCGCCGACGGGAAGATGAAGAACCCGACGTTACCCGCCATGTCCTTGTCGTACGCGGCGTCCTGCCAGTCGCCGTTGAACATGAACACGCCCTCGCCCTTGCCGAAGCGGCTGTTGGCGGCCGTGTACTCGATGGCGTTCACGTCCTTGGGGAAGTACCCGGACTTGACCCACGTCTCGAGGTGCTGCGCGGCGGTCAGGTTCGTGTCCGTGTCGATAGTGGCGCCCTTCTTCTGGAAGATCCAGTCGTTGATCGGCCCCGTCGGGCCGTACGCCGCCATGAGGTTCTGAAGCGGGAATGCGAGGCCGCCGCCACTGGCGGAGGCGTTCCAGGCCATGATCGGCTGGAGTCCCGCCGTCTTGGCCTTGGCGAGCAGGGCCTCGAAATCAGCGACCGTCGCCGGTGGGGTGGTCATACCGATCTGGGCCGCCAGCTTCTTGTTGTAGAAGACGCCGGTCATGCTGTAGTTCAAGCCTGCAGCGTACAGGGAGCCGGCGCCACGGACGCCGTCCGTGCCGACGCGATTCTGTACGAGGTTTGCGGCCGGCCACTTATCCCAGCCGAAGGACGTGACGTAGCCGTCCAAGTTCTTGAGGAGCCCGTCCTTGACAAGTGAAACCATCGACGGGAGCCGGACCAGGTCCGGCGGGTTGTCGGAGGAGAGCAGCCGCGGGGTCGCGTTCATCAGGTTGGTGAACTGATCCTGGCTGATCTTCCAGGTCACGTTTGGGAATTGCTTGGTGAACTCATCCGAGAGCTTGAATGGGATGTCAAAGCCGGTCTCGAAGTATGCGGTGAGCACGACCGGAGCCGTACCGCACGTGATTCCGGCCGCCGTTGGGGCCACCGTGATCGCGGGAGCGGCCGTAGCCGTCGCGGGTGCCGTTGTTGGCGTTGCGGGCGTAGGGGTCGAGCTCGAACTGCACGCACCGGCGACTAGCGCCAGGGCCGCGAGTCCTCCCAGAACCCTCCGGGATTGGCTAAAGACTGGGAACACTGGTCTTCTCCTCCTTGGGCAGTTGGATCCAGAACGCGTCGCCATGTTCGTCAACCCCTAGGCAGAACCCTCCCTGGTTGGCCCCGACGTGGCGCGGATCACAAGATCGGGCGGCAAATCGGTAGAGGTGGGAATGTCAGAACGTTGCTCGATTTCCTTGAGCAGCAGCCGGGCGCCAAGGCGTCCGGACTCAAAGAGCCGCTGCCGGATCGTGGTCAGTCCGACGTATTCGGCAGCCTCGATGTCGTCGTAGCCGACGATCGAGAGATCCCTGGGAACGTCGAGTCCCATTTCGTGTGCAGCGGCAATGACGCCGAGGGCCTGTGTATCGCTGGCCGCGAAGATGGCAGTGGGGCGGTCGGGACCGGAAAGCAGGCGGCTCGCCAGTTCACGGGCCGCGTATCGGCCGTGGGCGCCGAGGGCTATCCATTCCGGACGAGCGGCCAAGCCGGCGCCGGCGAGGGCTCGCTCATAGCCGGTGAAGCGGTCGTGGCTCGACGTGAATCCGAACGGATTCTCGAATTCGTCGCCGATGTACCCGATCTGGCGATGCCCTAGCTCGAGAAGGTGGCGGGCGGCCAGCTCACCACCGGCTACGTCGTCGCCCATGACCCGTGGAAGAACACTGAGCGTCGGCGAGTGAACATCGATGGCGACGACGGGGACGGCTGCCGACGCGAGCCGCGTTACGTCCTCGGAGCGCGGGGGCAGCGAGATCAGCAGCATGCCGTCGGTGCGTTGGGCCAACGGAAGGCTTCGAAGGTATTGATCGCGCTTCTCGACCGTCTCGACGTTGTAGATGACCAGGTCGAACTCGCTGTCGCTGAGGACGGCGTCTACGCCGCGAAGTCGCTCGACGGCTTGTGGCCGGGTGAGGAACGAGGTGACGACGGTGATCGTCATGGTCCGACCCAAGCTCAGACGCCGGGCCGACATGCTGGGTGTGAATTGCAGCTCGTCCATGACCTGCAATACCCGCTTCCGGGTGGCGTCAGTGAGTCTCTCGCTACCGTTGAGAACCCTTGACGCGGTGGCGATACTCACGCCGGCAGTTCGGGCGACATCTCGGATCGTGACCGTCTTCGGCATCTGCGCCTCGTGATGTAACCGGTCCCATGGGTGGCAGGAAGGAACCAACGTTGTCAACGAGTTGAAGCGGCTCGGGGAGGCGGGGCCCTCCCTCTGGGGATGCGGCAGAGGAAGGGGGCTTCCCCGAGGAAGGGCTTTCGGGCAATTTGTATGGGCAGCGATCCCATCCATGTAACCGGTTACATGGACCAGTCATCCAAGAATACCAGCGCTGTCAACCCAGTCACCGATCCGTCGCGAGGCGGCGACGCGACCTCGGGGATGAGTCGAACCTCATTCCCCGCCGTGATTACAAAGGCCGGCCGATGCCGAACGCGCTGCCGGCCCGCTCGCGTTCGACGCCCGCACGCTCGCCCCCGGGCCCGATCAGATCCGACGGTTCGAAACCCCGCGGCCAAGCTCCATCAATTTCCTAGCTGGCCGAGCCCACATCGAAACAGCCGGACGGGATGGCTCCGTCCGGCTGTTCTTTCCGTATGTCGAAATATCGAAGGGACGCTATTCGAAGCGGCGCTGGAGCACGGCATGAATGGACACAGCCGCGAGAATGACGGCGCCGTACACGGCTCCGGTGTAATAGCCGGATAGCCCGACCGCAATGATCCCGGCCTCGATGGCCCCGATCATGAATGCGCCGAGGAAGGTGCCGTAGATCGTGCCGCGACCCCCGAATACGGAGGTGCCGCCGACGAATACGGCTGCGAGTCCCTGCAGCAGATAACCCGAGCCCAGGTTCGGGTAGAAGTTGGTGAGGGAGAAGGCATTCATCAACGCTGCAAGCGCAGAGGCCATCCCAACGAGAACGAACAAAGTAATCCGCGTTCGCTTTATGGGAATGCCCATGAGCTGCGCGGCCTGAGGGTTATCGCCCACGACGTAGGCGTTCTGACCAAGCCGGTGGCGGTTGAGGAGGACCCACGCGAAGACCGCCAGGGCGATCAACCAGAAGAATTGGATCGGGATGGTCCCGATCTTGCCGGCGAGGAGCCCGTAGGAGACGGACGACGTAGTGTCGACTAGCGGGTAGCTCTTGCCGTTGACGAGGACCAGCGCCAGGCCGGCGAACAGGAACTGAGTCCCGATCGTCACCACAAGAGACGGAATGCCGATGATCGTGACGATCAGGCCGTTGAACAGACCGCACAGAGCGCCCGAGGCGATGCAAGCAATCACTCCGAGCTCGACGCTGCCGGTTGCCTGCCACGTGAAGACGAACCCAACGAGGCTCAGCGACATGATCGAGATGAACGAGAGATCGATGTCACCTGCGATGATGACCATCGTCAGGAAGAGCGCCACGATTGCGAAATATGGGGTCGTCTGGGCAAACGCGAGATAGATTCGGTCGCTGAGGAAGGTCGTGGGAGCGCCGATGATGAAGGCGGCCCAGAGCGCCACGAAAGCGACGGTGATGCCGATCTGGGAAGCCCAGGAATTGGTGAATGCGGTTATCCGACTGCGCCCCCGAGGTCGCTGGACTGGGGCCTCGGCAGTGGTCATGATCGCTCCTCGCCAGTTCCCGTGGTCGGCTGGGGCAACTCCTCTTTGTTCCGGTAGCGCTCGTTCTCGGTATAGGCGCCTGTAGCTGCGACTTCGCGCATGATGTCCATGAGTTCCGCCAGCGAATAGCGTGACGTCACGAACTGCCCTGCGACTCGACCGCGGTCCAGAAGTACGATCCGGTCGGAAACCGAATAGACGTGGAAGATGTTGTGATCGATGAAGATCGCCGACTTCCCGGCGGCCCTGATCCCTTCCACGAAGTGCAACAGCTTCTCGGTTTCCTTGAGCGAGAGGCCCATGGTCGGTTCATCGAGGATGACGATCTCGGCCCGGAAGTGCAGCGCTCGGACGATTGCGAGGCCCTGGCGTTCGCCACCGGATAGCCCCTTGACGTTTGTGTTCGGGGTCAGGATGGCAGAGGTGAAGCCCATCGACTCGCCCATGAGCTCTTCCGTCGACCGACGCATCTCGCCGACCTTGAGGAAGCCCAGCGGGCCAGCGACCGGACGGCCCATGAAGATGTTGCGCCAGAGGGGCAGCTGATCGGCGAGGGCGCGCTCCTGGAAGACGGTCTCGACGCCCAGCGCGCGAGCCCTCTGGACGTCCATCCCGGTGACTCGCTGGCCGCCGAAGTAGATCTCGCCTTCATCCGGTTGGTGGACTCCGGTGATGATCTTGATGAGCGTCGACTTGCCGGCGCCGTTGTCACCGAGCAGGCCGACGACCTCGCCGGTCGCGAGCTCCAAGCTCACATCCTGCAGAACGCGCACACCCCCGAACGACTTCGAGACGTGGCGAAGCTCCAGGCGCTTGACGCCCTGCGCCGGGGCCGAGGCGGCGGGCTCTAGCGCGGCGAGGACTGGATCGGTCGGTAGAGTCGGCTGACGAGAGCTCGCGCGCTCGTCAGCCGACATGCCGTCCGCGGCAGGCGGAAGAGACATCTAGCGGATTTGCTGAGTAACTAGCGGCCCGACGGCGTCGATGTTGGTCTTGTCGACGAAACCGGCTCCGGTGTTGATGAACAGCCCGCCAAAGCCATACTTCTTCTCGAGGCAAAGCTGCTCGACGCCGAAGAAGCCCTGGAGCCATTCCTGCTGGTCGATGACCAGGCTGACGTATCCGTCCTTGATCCCCTGGACCGTGGACGGTGACATGTCGAAGCCGGCGGCAAAGAGGCTGCCGGGCTTCAGGTTGGCGGCCTTCATGTAGGTCGGGATGGCGGACGTGAGGTTGCCGTGGTCGATGAAGATCGCCTTGGTGTTCGGGTGAGAGGCGATGTAGCCGGTGAAGATCGCCGTTCCTGCGTTCGGGTCGGCGTTCGTGGCGGTGTTGATCTCGAAGTAGTCGACCTTGAGCCCGGCGGCCGTGAGCGCGTCGGTGATGCCCTTGGTGCGCTCACCGCGCCCCGCTTGCGCCGCGAGACCCCAGACGAAAACTTCGTCGCCCGACTTCAGGCTGCCGCGCTTGATCGCTTCGTTGGCGAGGGAGGCGCCGGCATCGTGAAGCACCGCACCGGTGTAGCCGAGACCGTGGGCGGCTTCCGCCTTCGGCAACTCGGTATTCATGACGGTGACGTAGATGCCCTGCTTCGTGGCGTCATCGATGAGCGCATCGAAGGAGGCGTCGCCGGGGTGGCCCATGACGGCGATGCCGTCAGGCTTGGTGGCGACGGCCTGCTGGAACTGGGTGATCATCTTGCTCGGGTCCCAGTCGGACCAAAGGTACGAAACGTCCGGACCGAAGGCAGCCTGGGCAGCCTTGGCGCCGTTGTAGACGACCGTCTCGAAGCTGCCACCCGCCGTCCCACCGGGGAAGAAGGTGATCTTCATTCCGCTGCAGAACTGGCCTGTGGTGGTCCCCGCGCCTGCGGCTACAGTCGGAGCAGCGCCTGTATCTGTCGTTGCAACCGCACCAGGTGCCGTCGTGATTACAGCCGCGCCCGGGCTGGGCGTTGCGCTATTGCCGCAGGCGGTTGCCGTGATTGCTAGGGCCGCCAGCAGCAGTGGCAGTCTCGTTGAACGTCTGGACATTGCTCTTGCACTCCTCAAGGTGACCGGGAAGCCGAAAACTGGGGCCCCGTTTGACCGTCCTCGTCGGGCAGCGCCTCGTCGTAGGGGAGGCACGTCCCTTCTCCTTTGGCGTCGTCGGGCTTGGGGCGTGAGCCCGGAGGGTGGTTTCGGAGATCGCCAGGAGCCCGCCGGAGTCACGGCCGACCGACGACCGGGAGCAAGCAAAGAATCGGCGGACTCGCACCTGCTTGCCCGTTCGCCAACTCCTCGATCCCGGTTCCGGTCGACGATCGGCAAGGGAAACAAGCGGGTGCACTCGCGGAGCTTCCAATTTTCGGGCCTGGCGCAGTCCTCCTCGTGGCGCCGGACTCGCAGTCTCCGCCGAACTGGGCCGTTATCGTGCCGCTCTCGTTGGCGGCATGATAACGATAACATCTGGAGCCTAGCATCGGCGCGAGAAGGGAGTCAAGAGACATTGACCGACCTCGCCGACCCTGGGAACCGAAGCGACTGCGGCTATGCACGCCGGCTGGCCGAGGTTCGTGCCAGCCTCCATAAGCGGGCGGGTGCCTCCGATACCCTGAGCACGCATAGAGGCCATCCGTCCATGAACGTCAGCGCCATCGATTCAACCAAGGCAAGCCTCGCTCGGGCAGCCGCTGCAACACAAGCGCCGGCCACGAACCCGGCCCAGGCGGCAGCCCGCAGCCCCGGACGAGAGGCGCCCGCAGCCCCGGCCGCTCGACCGGCAGCTGCGCCGGTCTCAACGCCGGCCGCCACGGTGGCCATCTCGGGCATACCGGCGACGGTGAAGCCCGAAGACCGCTCGCTGTATATGCAGATCCTCAAGTCCGTCGGCGGCAACGTGAACGCGGCCCTTGCCGCGCTGGCTGCGGCAGAGGCCAAGGAAGCCAACAGCTAGCCGCCCGCGCGCGATCAAGCCATGAGGCCGGTCCGGCCCAGGTGCACCGGCGCGCGAGTGAGAGCCCGCCAGTTGGGCGTGGCGGAACGGAACCAGGAAACGAAGCTCACCGCACGACCTGCCGCGTACTGTGTGCCAATGACCGATCTCAGTCAGACCGTCGAGCCTGGCGACGCTCTCTGCCGAAATGCGTGACGGATGAAGGTCCAGATTCGAACCGTTCGCGGGAATATCGGTCGCGCCACTCATCCGGTCCGCATGCGCAGCGGGCCTGTCTTCAGGGCGTCCTCTTTCGGCCTGGTAGCGGTGCTGGCCGCCCTTGCCCTCGCCGGCTGCGGCGGCGGGACGACCGCATCGTCTGCGGTCGGGTCTCCCCCCACATCTAATACGGCGAATCCGACGCCCACGCCGGCGCGCAGCACGATACAAGTGCACGTCCCCTTGCCGAACACGACACCTGGGACGTTCAGCCCGACCGGTTCGATGGCGACTGCCCGTGCGCAGCAGACCGCAAGCCTACTTTCGACCGGCCGGGTGCTAATTGCAGGCGGCGGCGCAACTGTCGAGGGCGCAAGAGCCGAGCTGTATGACCCGACGCCTGGGACTTTCAGCCCGACTGGTTCGATGCACACCGGCCGGTACGGCGCGACGGCCACGGTGCTGTCAAACGGCCGCGTCCTCATCGCCGGAGGCTGGAGCGAGGATCCCGATGCGCCGGTGCTCGCATCGGCTGAGCTCTACGACCCCGCGAGCGGGACTTTCCTCGAGGCCGGGCCGATGACGACGCCGAGGGCAGGTCATACCGCGACTCTCCTCTCCAACGGCCGCGTCTTGATAACCGGAGGCCAGACCGAGGGCAACAACGTCTTCTCGGCCCTCGCTACCGCCGAGTTGTACGACCCAGCGACTGGAACATTCAGCCCGACGGGTTCGATGACCGTCGCTCGCGTCAACCACACGGCCACGTTGCTCCCCGGCGGCCGCGTCCTCATCGCCGGAGGCGGCGGTCCGATGGGCGTGAGCGTCGGGTCCGGCGTCGGCAGCGCGCCCAGCCTGGCTTCGGCCGAGCTGTACGACCCGGCAAACGCAACCTTCGGCGCGATCGGCTCGATGGCCGGCGCCCGCTTCTGGCACACCGCTACGCTGCTCCTCAACGGCCGCGTCCTGATCGCCGGAGGCGGTGATGGCACCAGGCCTCTTGCCTCAACCGAACTCTACGATCCGGCGATCGAGTCCTTCTCCAAGAGTGGTTCCATGTCGGCCGCCCGCTACCTACAGACCGCCACGACACTCGCAAATGGCTTCGTGCTCGTAGCCGGAGGTTATGCCGACAACGTGGGTTCTCTGGAATCCGCCGAGTTGTATGACCCCAATGCCGGCTTGTTCAGCCCGACAGGCTCGATGAGCGACTCGCGTTTCGAGCACACTGCCACGCTGCTCACCGACGGCCTGGTCCTGATCGTCGCAGGGGGCAGCACGGATGAGTCGATCGACGACGCCGCCCGGCTCGCTAAAGCCGAGCTCTATCAGCCTTAGGCTCGCCCAGAGGCAAACCCCAACGTCAGCGGGCGAGATGGCCTTTGAGACGGCCCAACCTGGGGAGCGATAGCGGCCGGCAGCGACTCGCCGGAGCCATAGCCGTACCACAATTCGGATCGCCGCGAGGCCTCGGCCCGCTGCCTCCCGAGCGGGAGTAACTCAGTTGGCAGAGTGTCTGCTTCCCAAGCATCCCGATGGGTCGAAACGCAGGGCGGCGGCCATGCCCCCGGTCACACCGACCTCAGACTGACGGCGGCAACGAGCTGATCGGCGCCAAACGGCTTGGGAAGGAAACGGAAGCGGGCGGCGCAGCGGTCTGCTCAGATGGATGGCCCCAATTCCCGAAGCAGGCCGATACGCACTCCGTAGGCCCGATTGGCCGACTGGCGGATAGATCAGGAATCCTTCTCATTGTCCGCCGGCACCGGCGCAGGCAGGCTGTGAATACGCGCGGCCCCAGGGCCCTGTCGCGGACACCTCCTCAGCGACCGGCGGTCGGGCGCAACGGGGGAGCTCAGGCGCCCATCCCGATGGCAAGGGAAAGTGGCTAAACCCATGGACACAACTTCGGTCTTACGTCGGTTCGTCCTCGGACTCGGAACGAGCGCGATGCTCATCGCAACACTCGCCGGCCCGGCCGTTGCGGCAGACACGGTCACACAGGGAATCACGACAGGCGTCCTTTCGGCGAGCGTCGCGAACCTGACGCTCCCAAGCGTCCCCTACCAGAACTTAGCGCACGACGTCACCTCGACGATGACCCTCACGGTCGACGACAGCACCAACTCAAACGCCGGCTGGGGCGTGACGATCCAGGCGGCGGGGTTCGTCTACACCGACGGAGCGGGGACCCCCAACGCCACCTACGACATCCCGGCGGCCGACTTCGCGGTGACATCGGCGGCCGACCCATTGACGCTCGCGGGCCATCTCGCGAGCAACGTGGCGGCCACCGGCCCGGAGGTTGCGACGACGTTCGTTGCGGGTTCGCTCTCGAGCCCGCGCAGGACCCTCGAGGCAACCGCCGGCTACGGCCAGGGGACATATACCCAGGCCCTCGGTGTCTCGCTGACGATCCCGGCCATGAGCCAAGTAGGCACTTATGTGGGCTTGCTCACGGTCACGTTCGTCGCGGCTCCCTAAGCCACGAGCACTCTAGCCGACGCTGCAATGGACCTCGTCCGGTTTGGTCGCAACGTCACTCGCCCGCCTGATGCCAACCGCCAGATGACCAGCTCGTCCCCGCGGGGAGCAGTGATAGCCCTCGTCGGTCTCCTCGGTGTGCTGCTCTCGCCGAGCGTCGCCCTCGCCGAGGGCGACGTCGTCAAGCTCGCCCTGACGCCCATCGGCTCGCCGGGCCTCTATTTCGATCTCACTATGAGGCCCGGCGAGACCCAGAGCCTCGCGGTCCGGCTTTCCAACGCCGGCACAGCCGCGATCGCGGCACGGACGTACGCAGCCGACGTCTACACGATCATCAATGGCGGTTTCGGTGGGCTTCTGCGCGACGATGCCCGGACCGGAACGACCAAGTGGCTCGACTACCCGACCGTAGTCCTTCAGCTTCCGGCCGGCCAGGGCATCCAGAGGAAGTTCACGGTCGCGGTTCCCACAGATGCCGGACCCGGCGAATACATCACGAGCCTCGTTCTCGAGAACGACGAGCCCATCTCTGGCGACGGGAGCGTCTCTCTCGACCAGATTGTCCGCACGGCGATCGCGGTAGTGGTCACCGTGCCCGGCAAGCGATCGCCAGGGCTCGCGATCGGCGTGGCGACCCACGAGGTCGTCGCGGGTAGGTCGGTAGTCTCGATTGCCGTGGAGAATACCGGCAACGTCCGGCTCAAGCCGGTAGTCACGTTCGCGCTGCTCGACGCGACAGGAGCCCAGGTGAGCCAGGCGAGCGTGCAGATGGACACGTTCTACGCTCACACGAAGACTTTCGTCGAGGTATCGCTTGCGGCGCTTCTCTTGCCCGGAGCCTACGCGGTGCGGCTCAGCCTCGATGACTTGGCACAGGGTGTCCGGGCGGACTCGGCGGCGATCTCGCTCATCGTCGATGCCAATGCCGAGGCACCAACGGGCGGGGCTGTTGGAACCAGCCCGGCAGGAGTCCGGCAGGATCGTGGCGAGGGACAGGTATCGCTCGCCGGTTTGGGACTCGCCCTCGTCGTGGGTCTCGTGCTCGGCGGAGCCCTCGCGGGCTTGATGATTCTCGTCGTATGGCGCCATAGCCGGCCGAGGACCAGGCGGACGTAGCTTCGCCCCCCGGGTCGCGTTCGTGCCGTCTCAGAAACCCGGCGGCACCGTTGAACTCCCCCAGGCGCTGGGTGCGCGCACCGGCTCCATCGCTGAGCCCCGAGCCGGCCCTACAGCCGAGCTCGGAAGCGTTCCAGGCCGGGCGTCCGCACCGATATCGGTCTAGCGTCGACTCGCAGGCCTCCGGACAAGTTCCCAGACCCCGATGACCAGACCACCGAGGACGCACACGCCACCCACAAGCGCCCACATGGACTGGCCGCTCATGGCACTCCCGGCGACCGCACCCGTGCCCTGGCCGATCCAGAGCAGTCCCACAAGCAGCAGGACAGCAGCGACAGCTATACGCGACCTGCGCATGGCAGGTACCTCCACGATCGATTGGGCCTCGCCCGGTTACCCGCATCGATCTCGCTTGTCGTGTACGACTTCTCCGACGCCAACGATCGGATATGCGCATGCTACCGACCGCGTGGCGAGGCATCGGCCGAGGAGCCGCGTTGCAGCCGACGTTGCTGAGGCGCCCGCCCGCTGTCGACCGCTCCGAAGACAGCATGCCATAAGGCACCGAACCCTGGCCCTTCCGAATTGACGGCAGGTGTCGGCGCCGTCGAATTCCTTTCTTTTGCGCGCGGCGATATGAGAAACTTCGACCCAGGATTCGACGCCGCAACTTGTCCAGCCGCGCGAATGCGCCGACCTCGAATCCCATCGACGTCCCGGGCACGGCCTTTCGAGAATGCCCGACAAAAGGACTTGGCCGAGTGAACGACAGATCCGCCCAGAACGCTTCGCCGCCGGGGCCCTCTGCCCTCGGGCTCGGGCTGGACGCAGCCCTCGCTGGTGCAATAGCCGGAGCCGTAGGGATCGCCGCGAGCGAACTGGTTGCCGGGCTGATTCCCGGAACCCCGTCC
>Ga0182019_10000490_pt1 | contig 19624 bp, 17 predicted proteins | sample 812E2MmetaG_FD_120483 | JGI IMG/M metagenome (GOLD analysis project Ga0182019, IMG submission 120483) | Permafrost microbial communities from Stordalen Mire, Sweden - 812E2M metaG | ecosystem: Environmental > Terrestrial > Soil > Wetlands > Permafrost | place: Sweden: Stordalen | collected...
CTCCTTGCTGGTCTGCCAGCCGCCGGTGAGCACGACGGAGCGCTCGACGGTCGCGCCCTGCTGGCGGTAGACATGCTGCGCATAGGCCAGTCTCAGCGAGTCCAGATCCTCGCCGGCGAGCAGGACCCTACGCTGCGATCCGTCGATCGTGACGGTCACGAGCCGCTCGTGGATGGCGCTCACTTGGCCGCGGGTGCCGTTCTCGACCCGTGGCTGCCCTCCGGGCGGTACGGCGCGGTAAACGCCATGAGGTCGCCTTCACGCAGGCCGTAGTGGACGCCGGATAGCGGGATCTCCTGGTGTCCGAGTTCGCCCCGCTGTGCGCGGAGGTGTTGTGCGCGGGCGTTGAGCCGGTCGATCTCCGTGTTCGACGCGTCAGCGATCAACGCGACCTCGCGGATATCGCGCCCCTCAGTGAGCGTGGCCCATGCTTGTACGGCTTGCTCTGCCGCCTGGTCGCGTGTGTCTGTGAGGTGAAGCTGGCCGCGTGAGGCGTAGTGCGCCGTCGCGCGCTCAGGTTCTCCCGCGCGTAGTGCTTGCCATGCGCGTTGGTCGGCGGGGTTCTTGGTGCGGTGGATGTCCGTGAGTTCGGCGCTGGGTGCGTGCTCGGTGAGCCGGTCGAACATACCGCCGGGGCCGATCGAGGGGGAGCTGCTTGCCGTCGCCGTCGCCGTCGCCGACAGCGATCAGCTTCGCTCCGGAGCGCTCCACCAGCTCGGTCAGCGCGTCGAGGCGCTTGTGGTCGACCATCCCCGCCTCGTCCAGGATTACTGTCGTGTCACTGCCGACGTGGATGGCCCCCGTGTTCGCGCGGGCGACCAGTGCGTCGAGTGTGAGTGTCTGCCCGGCGAGCGCGGGGCTGTCGGCACCGAGCCGCTCTGCGGTGGAGCCGGACACCGCGACCCAGATCGTCTCTCGCCCGGCGGCCTGCTCGGCACGGGCGACCGCGCCGATCACCACACCCTTGCCGGTCCCGGCGGGGCCGACGAGGACCGCGGCACGCTCGGGACCCGTGAGGATTTCGAGCGCGTGGTGCTGCTCGGGGCTGAGCGGTCCGCCGATGCGCTCCGCGGCCTCACGGGCGGCGTTATCGCGTGCAACGTCACCGACGTGTCGGCCTGCCGGCTGGGCGAGCTGTCTGGCGCGGCGCTCGATCGCCTGCTCCTGGGCGCGCACCGCCAGGGTGGTCATTCGCCCGTCCTCCAAGGTCAGGACCCGCCGGTCGCGGACCATCTCCCGCGCGACGGCGAGCGCCTGATCCGGTGCCATCTCTCCGGCGGCTTGCTCCAGCACGATCGCGCGCAGGTCGCGCTCCTGGAAGACGGCGTGCTGCTCGGTCAGCTTCGCCTCGACACGATCCTCGATCGCGCGGGCGGCCTTTGGGCGCTCGGATGCGCCGATCAGTCGCACGGCCTCGTCCGGGCCGAACCCGTGATCGCGAGCGGTCTGTGTCCACGCTCGTTGCAGGTCCGAGCGTGTGGTCAGCTCCTTGGATCTGCGGTTCTCGAGCGCGAGGTTGCGAAGCTCGCCGCGTTCGGGTGCGCGGCCGTAGCGGGCACGGAAGCGCTCCGCCGCGCGGGCGACCTCACGCGAGCGACCGGAGAACGCCTCGCACAAGTCTCGGGAGACACCGGCGATCTCGAAGTACCGGCCATCCTTGCCGGTGCCGTGTTCGATCGTGTACCCCTCGCACGAGCTCGTCTGCGAGCGCGGAGCGGTAGAACGCACCGAGCTCCCGTGCGGAGCGGAAGATCGGCCGGGAGGCGACCGCCACGATCCGCTCGTCCTCGCGGACCGCGCCGGTGATGACTACATGGCTGTGCAGCTGCGGGTCCGGGGCCTGGGCGCCCGCGACGCCGCGGGCGGTGGTGTGCCGGTACTCGGTCGCGATCACGTCCTTGGCGTGCTCTTCCACCACCTGGCCGCTGTAGCGGCGCCGCACGACGGGCACCTGCTCCCGCAGATAGAGGATCGTTTGCTCGACCGCCCTGGCGTGGGCTTGCTCGATCTGCTCGCGCTGCCACGGGTCGCCGAGAGCCCAGACCGTCGAGACGGACTTCGGTGCGCTGAACGTCACGTCGATCCCGTCGCCCCGGCCGCCGCCGGCACCCTCCGGACGAAGCCACCGGCCGGTGCCAGGGTGACGGCCCTCCATCAACGCGATGAAATCCTTGCCGTCCACCGGTCCGCCGGGCTGAACCCCGAGGCTCTCCAGGGTCTCGGCATCGGCCAGCCAGCGGCCGGGGGACTGCGCCATCTCCCCATCGGGGGTCAGGTAGTAGTCCCCGCGCTCGGGCTCCACGGTCTTGCTCTCCAGGTAGCGCGCGTACCCGCCACCCCGGGACGCACCTATGCTCGCCGCCGTCATCACATGGGTGATGACCCTGAGCGCGCCAAACCGGCCACGAAATTCGCACAGCGCTCGCTGTGCGATGGCACAGCCGTGCATGTTGTCTGTACTGCTGTGGGAGCGAAGCGACGTGAGGCCGCTCGGGAGGGCCGTCAGCCCGCTGTAGCGAGTGAGGTGGCTACGGCTGGTTCGCTGTCGAAGGCCCGGTTGGACGACCGCTCGCGTAGAGCCGAGCGAGAGGCGCGGGCTGGGCCGCGAACTCGTTGGCCGGTCCGGGCGGGTTGGGGTCACTAACCCACAACACCAATTTCTATGCCCAGACGTCGATGAGCACCATTCGCAAATCTACAGCCACTCATCCGCCGCTCACGCCCGACGACGTGCTCGACGGCCGCGATGTCGCCGAGCTGCTGCACCTCCCGATTTCAACGGTCCTTGAATACGCGCGGCGCGGACTGCTACCTGGACGCAAGCTCGGACGGCGATGGATCTTCCTGCGTGACGAGGTCGAGGCGGCAGTGAGAGGCCGGTCGGTGGACAGGTCGGCGGCGTGAGGCGCTCAGAAGACCGTGAGGCCGTAAAGCTCGGCGATGCGCGTCAGCGCAGGATCATCGCGTGTGATGGGTCGTCGCTCCTGCTCTTCGAGCGCTGCGTCCTCGAACAGCGCCCAGCACTCCCATTCGGATGAGAGCCGCGACAGGTAGCGAATGCCGGCGTACTTGAGGCGATCGTCTGCGTCGCGCTGCTCGTAGGCCCAGCGGCCGATCCAGCGCGTGATGCGGCGGTCTCCGCCGCGCACCGTCGGGACGTCGAGGTCGCTGTACCCGTAGTAGGCGAGCAGCTCGCCGAGCTCGTTGCGGAGAAGCGCACGGGTCTCCGCTGCCTCGACATCGAGAAAGCGGACTACCGGGATCGCCTTGCTCGACGCAGGGACAGCACGGACCGCAAGACGGCGGTGTCGCCAGTCGGCCGGAACCTCACCGAGCGCCATGAAGCCCTCCTCGTCCGCCGCTGCGCTCAGACCGGGGTCGGGCCGGAAACGGGAGAGCGTCTCGCCAAAGCACGCTTCGACTGTCGTCGCGAAGTAGCAGACACGGTAATCACCGGTGGGACTGTCGAAACGGTTACCGGTGGTGCGGTTCTCGAGCAGGCCGGGGTCCAGCGGGTCGCTGAAGCGAAGCGGGTCGGGTGAGCGCCCGACGCGCCACAGGCCGCCCTTCGGAGGCTCAACTATCTTCGGTCTTTTGGGTGGCACTCATCCCCCGGCTAGGAACGCCTTGGCCGCCACGAGTACGTCGCGGAAGTCTCCTTCGCGGATGCTCTGCGCTGGGGATTGGTCGTCGAGCTGCGGGTTCAGGCCGAGGAACCATGCGCGGACGGTGTGGGGCGACTCCTCTGCGAGCAGCAGCTGGAACGTCTGGTAGGCGCAGCGCAAGCGCTGCTCATGCTCTGCTCGCGGAGCACGCTCCCCGGCCGCCCAGCGCGCGACTGTTCTGGGGTCGGACACGCCCGCTACGTGCGCAACCAGTTTCTGTCCGAGCACCTCCTGGAGATATCTGACGACGTCGGCGATGTTCGACTCGACGGCCTTCCGGTGGGCTTGTTCTGGGGCTGAACGGAGCTTTGGCATGGTTCCCTCGCTCGTCGTGGCACTTGATCGCGTGCTCTTGGGCTTGGCGTAGTTGGATGTTAGCCGATGGCCCGGTTGTTGGCCGGTATTTTGGCCATGTTATTGGCACGTTCCGTTACTACTGCGCCGTCTGTTCAGCCGATGACTCACGGGCAAACGCTCGATTGACCCGGTCAAGATCATCGGGCCGAGCCTTGGCATGCATGTAGCGCTCCGTGGTGGTGATACGCGAGTGTCCAAGGAACTCCTGGACGAAGCGCGCGTCGGCATGTCGCGGGCGATGAGGCTGCCGGCGGCGTGGCGTAGGGCGTGGAAGCGCAGTGGGCGTAGCCCGGCGGCGTCGCGCGCTGCCTTGAAGCGGCGCCGGACGGCTGACGGATCAAGGCGACGGCCGAGGCGCGAGCAGAAGATGTAGTCCTCGCGCGATGTGTAGTCGCCGCGGGCGTGCAACCGTTCGAGGGCTTCCGCCGCTGGGTCCGCGAGCGGGAGGAATCGTGCCTGCCAGCTCTTTGTCGGACCCTCAACGCCGGCGGACACGGCGCGATGGACGACCATGCGGCGCGCGTCGAGGTCGATGTCCTCCCAGCGCAGCGCGATGAGCTCGCCGAGGCGCAGGCCGGTGTACGCGGCCAGGCGGAACAGCTCACCGTCCTGTGCGTCCTCGCGTGCGCGCCAGGTGATCTCCTCGGCGCTCAGGTTGGCCGGCTGCGCACCGCGGTGTGATCCGTCGGCTGCTGCGGAGGCGATCGTCTCGACCTCCTCCGGCTCGTAGAAGTCAAGCACCGCTGCCGGCGGTTCACGGCGCTTGGTTGTACCGGCCACGGGGTTTGACGGCAGGCTGTGGGTGTCAACGCGGCAGGCGAAGCCGAAGATCGCCGAGAGCACCTGGCGGTTCTTATTGACCGAACGGGGCGAGACGCCCTCGCCGTCAAGCTTGCGCAGGAACGTGGAGATCTCCCTTGTGGTGATCTTCTCCGCGGGCCGGTCGCCGAACGCGGCCATGAGCACTCCGGGGCTCTTGCCCTTGCCGCGGCGGTGCAGCGCTCCGGGCTCGGATGTAGCGGTAATCGCTCAGGGTGGACGGCTTCGCGCCGCGCTCGTGCTGTAGGTACTCGAGCCACTCCACCGTCACCTCACGGAAGGTGACGCCGCGCTCGCGACGCTCCCGCTCGCCGGCTTCGATCGCGAGCTCTTCCTGGTCGTACTCGGCGATCAGTTCGGCCATGCGCACCGTTGCGCGCTTCTCGTCGAAGTAGCCCTCCTGCACTCTCCCGCGCCGCGTAACCCATCCGCTGTCGTCTGCCGCCCGCTCAAGCCACGCTGGCCCCACGCGGCGCTTTACCTGTCGTCCTGCGCGTCGCCACTTGGCCTCGTAGACCGGCCTGTCCGCACGGCCCACAACTACGAGCGCACCGGTCGGATCGCCGCTCGCCGTCAAGGGCCATCGACTGTTGAGAGTACCACCTGAGTACCGCCCAGTGGCGAGTACCGCTTTGAGTACCCAACCAGTCGGTTCTGCCAGCAATAACGCCACTTTGGACGACGCTAACGCCCCGTATCTATTGGCTCCAGCATGACCGCCCCTGCTTTGCAATCAGAAGGCCACCGGTTCGATCCCGGTTTGGCTTCATAGGCAATCGTCTGCTGGTACTGAGTTACCGCGGGCCGCGGGGTTCTTTCATAGCGTGGTCAATACCTCTACGTCATTTCCGTCGCTCATGGCGAGGATGCTCGAGTCGAAGGTGACCAGGCGCACTCCGCGGCGACGGGCGAGTGTCAGTAGGTGTGCGTCGGTCACTTGCCGATAGCCGGCGATCGACGGCACGTCACTGTCGCCATTGAGACGTCATCGGTGAGGAAGCGGTGGTCGGGGTGCGCGCGCAATGTTGAAAGCTGTGATCGGACAGGTTGCCCATCCCGCCGAGCCGTTCGCCGTGAACCATGCGCGCATCGCCGCGTGGTGCACGTGCGAGTCCCAAGCCAGCGCGACAAGCGCGTTGACGTCCAGCAGCGCCACCAGGGAGCTTAATCCTCGTCGAGTGCTCGCCGCACCATCTCTGGCGCGATCGGCGGCGTACCTGCCGGAACACGGATGACCGGCAGTCCGCCGTCAGCCTCGACCCGAGCGGGGGTCAGCCCCCGCCGGGCAAGTTCCGAGATAACGGAGCCGAGCGAGCGGTGCTCCCCAACGGCGAGCTGCCGCGCAACCGCGACAACATCCTCGTCGATGTTCAGCGTTGTCCGCACAGATTGACGCTAGCGCATCATCGCATCAGGCAGCTAACGCTGAGGCGCCGGTCGGCCCTGCGGCTCGCGGCTCGTGTTCCGGGCGTAGGCGGTCGATGACGGACCTACCCCCGATGAGAGGAACCCCATTGCCTGCCCGTGCCCGTGCCCGTCTCGTTCCGCCAGCCGTTCGCCGTGGCGTTCTCGCGCTGACCGTGCTGCTGGCCCTCCTCGCGATCTCGGCCGCCCCGGCAGGCGCCGCTCCCTGGAGCGCGCCGGAAGAAATCTCGGTCCCGGGCGGTAGCGCCAGCTGGAGCAAGGTCGGGATCGACGCCGCCGGCAACGCGACGGCGGTCTGGACCCGCAGCGACGGGCTACATCTCTTGGCACAGGCGGCAGAACGCCCGGTCGGCGGCAGCTGGGGGGCGCCGACCGACCTCTCGGCGGCGGTCGGCAACGCGGAAAGCGTGACGCTGGCGGTGGATCCCGCAGGCGACGTCATCGTCGCCTGGAAGCAGCGGTTGGCCGGGAGCGAAGCGATCGAAACCAGCTACAAGCCGGTCGGCGGCAGCTGGGGAGCGCCGGAAGCGGTCGAATTCGGCTCCGCGGTGGTCGAGACCCCCGCCGTCGCGATCGACGCCGCCGGCGACGCGGTGCTCATCTGGCGACAGGGGGTCGGCGGCAACCACGTGATCCTTGCCACCTCGAGGCCCGCGGGCGGCAGCTGGGCGAGCCCGCTCGCGATCTCTAGCAGCGCCCTCAACGCCGAAGCGCCGGACGTGGCGATGAGCCCGAGTGGGACCGCGGCAGCCGTCTGGCAGTCCTCATCCGGAGCCACGTCCGTGGTCGAATCGAACGAGCTTCCGCTCGGTGGCAGCTGGAGCGGTGAAGAAGCGATCTCCGCTCCCGCGACCGTCACCGAACCGCCTCACGTCGCCGCCGATCCCGCCACGGGGGCCTTCACCGCGATCTGGTCGCGCAGCGGTACCGGGCTCGTCGCCGAAGTCGCCTCGCGACCCGCCTCCGGCGGCTGGAACGCGCCCGAATCGATCTCCACCCCCGCACTCGAAGCGCACGCGCCTGTAGTCGCCGTCGATTCGGCGGGCGACGCCGTCGCCGCCTGGTACCGGTTCGATGGCTCGGTCGGCTCGGTCGAAGCGGTGACGCTGGCGGCCGGAGGGTCCTGGACCTCGCCGGTGCGCATCTCCCCGGTCAACGCCGAAGCCGAAGCTCCACAGGTCGCGATGTCGCCCGCTGGTGCCGCACAGGTGGTCTGGTCCGGCTGGAATGAAAGCACCCACAACTACGCGACGCACACCAGCAGCCTGCTTGCGAACGGCACCTGGCAAGTCCCGAACCAGCTCAGCCTCGAAGGGGCGGAAGCCTACGGGCCGCACGTCGCGCTCGACCACAGCGGCCATTCGGTGGTTGTCTGGAACGGTGAAGTTACCCTCGGCGTCGAGATCGAGAGCACTTTCCGCGAAATCGCGACGTCGCTGGTCGTCACGAGGGCGGGTTCGGGCTCGGGCAGCGTGACCAGCGTGCCCGCCGGCATCGACTGCGGGGCCACCTGCACCGCCGCGTTCCAGGAAGAAAGCACCGTGAGCCTGACCCCCCAAGCCGCCGCAGGCTCGAGCTTCGCGGGCTGGTCGGGTGCCTGCTCCGGAACCGGGGCCTGCACGGTCACGGTCGGCGAAGCTCAGTCCTCCGTCGGCGCCGAATTCGTCTCGACCACGCCGGGCGGCGGCGGTGTCCCCTTGCCGGGGACCGGTGACGCCGCGACCACCAAGACTCCGACCACGAGCACCACCCCGGCCCCCCCGCTGAAGATCGTCCCGGCCTGCACCAGCAGGCGTGTCGAGGTCATTCACTGGCGCGTTCGCAAGGGCATACGCCTGCGCAGCGTCGCCGTCCGCCTCGACGGCGTCATCTACAGGAGCCTGCCCGGAGGGGCCCGCTCGACGAAGATCAGCCTCCTCGGCAGGCCGCAGGGCGTCGTCGGGGTCAGGATCGAAGGGATCGGCGCGCACGGTCGGCTCTACGCCGCCCAGCGCAACTACCACCCCTGCGTCTCCAGCCGCTCGCATCACACGCTAGGGAACAACGCGCTGAAGCGGTAGGACCGGAAGCCGGCCTGATTGAGCTCAGCAGCGAGCTGAGTGTTCGTGTGACTGTTGGCGTCGGGCGCGCGGCACATTCCTACCGCGTTCTTAGACCCCCCTAACCAGACCGTAACCGTGTGCAGGGAATGTCTGGGTCCGATCACGCGGAGCGCGCCTTCCCGCCGCCGTTCAGCCCCTCCAGACAATCAGCTCAACCCCCTAGCCCACTGAATGGCACTCAGCCTACGCCAGCCCAGATCCCCGGATGCCGAGCTCGACTCGGACGTTCGCGGTCCGCGTCGGCGACGCCATCGTGGCTCGGGCAGCGGGGCGGGTGCTCTGCGCGGGCGGTTCGCCGAGCAGCCCGTTCTCAACGGTGCTCTCGTCCTGCTCTGCGTCGCGGCGATCGTCCTGGCGATCTTGGCCGTCGGCCCGTCCTCCCAGTCGAGCGGCCAGACGACCCGGACCGCGACCGCGAAGCGGGGAGTCGTCCAGTCGACTGTGTCCGGTAGCGGCAACGTGCGGTCGGCCACCGAACTCGATCTCGGTTTCAAGACGAGCGGCACCGTCACCCACATCTACGTCAAACAGGGCCAGCAGGTCACCAGGGGCCAGCTTCTTGCGACGCTCGACCCGCAGAGTGCCGAAGTGACTCTCGAACAGGCCAAGGCGAACCTGCAGTCAGCCGAAGCGAGCCTCGCCCAGCTCGAAGAACACGAAGGTGAAAGCAGCTCCTCCCAGGGCGGGGCGGGAGCGGCGGCGAGTGCCGCCTCGCTCTCAACTTCGACCGCGGCCGCATACACGGCGGTATCCGAGGGCAGCCCAGCGCGATTGAGCGCGACCACGACGACGCCGACGATTACCACGACGACGCCGACCACGAGCGGCGGAGCGCCGTCGGCGAGCAAGCCCGCGAAAACGAAGACAACGAGCGCTCCCACGAGCACCACCTCCGCCCCCACGACGACGGGCACGAGCGGCCAGACGGGAAGCGAATCGAAAACCACGCAGAGCGCCGCCACACGGGAAGCGAACCTCGCCTCATCCGAAGCCACGGTCAAGGCCGATCGGCTGACCGTGAAAAGCGATGAACAGGCCGTTCAGAACACGAAGCTCTACGCGCCCGAAGACGGAACGATCGTCTCGCTCTCAGGCGAAGTTGGCCAGACGGTCTCCGCGACGGGAACGACCAAGGCCTCCTCAAGCAGCGCCAGCTCCTCGAGCAGCAGCTCGAGCTCCGCTTCGCCGAGCAAAACGGGCTCGACCGGCGGCTCGACGACGAGCAGTAGCGAAGGCTCCTCGAGCGGCTCCACGTTCATGGTGCTCAGCGACCTCGAAGCGATGCAGCTCGTCGTCGCCCTCAGCGAATCGGAAATCGGCAACGTGCACGTCGGGCAGATCGCGACACTGACGATCGAAGCGCTGAACGGGCGCAAGGTCGCCGCACACGTCACACGCGTCGCGCAGACACCGACGAGCACCAGCGGAGCCGTCAGCTACGACGTGACCTTCAAGCTCGACCAGGGCGCCGCGGGCCTCAAAGTCGGGATGAGCGCGACAGCCGAAGTCGTGATCAAGCAAGCCGAAGGCGTCAACGTGCCGACAAGCGCGATCAAAGGCGGCTCTGTCACCGTGCTCCGTGAGGGCAAGCAGGTAAGCGAACGGGTCACGACTGGGCTCGCCGGTGACAGCTCGACGATCATCCTGAGCGGCCTCAAGGCCGGCGAAACGCTGGTGCTCCCCTCGACCGCCACCAGCACGAGCTCGAGCGGCGCGTCCCCGTTCGGCTCGAGTGGCAAATCGCGCGGCGGCGGCCTCGGCAGCAGCCTCGGCGGTGGTGGCGGTGGCGGCTTCCCCGGGCCGCCCGCCGGCTTCCCGGGCGGCGGGTGATGCGCCCGCAAGCGCAAGGAGCGGGACGTCAAGCCCGCGACCGGCCTCTCGTCAAGCGTCCGTCGCGAACTACGGTCCTTGAGAGCCGGCCGCCGGCAATCGACATCAAGAAAGTCTCGAAGACCTACGAACTGGGACAGATCAAGGTCCGCGCTCTGCGCGAGGTCTCGATGCAGATCACACGCGGCGACTTCGTCGCGATCATGGGCAGCTCCGGCAGTGGCAAGAGCACCCTCATGAACATCCTCGGCTGCCTCGACCTGCCGACTGCAGGGCGCTACCTGATCGACGGCACCGACGTGCGCGACATGGACGAGGACGACCTCTCCGACCTGCGCAACCGCAAGATCGGGTTTGTCTTCCAGAGCTTCAACCTCGTCCCTCGCACGAGCGCGCTGGCCAATGTCGAACTCCCGCTCGCCTACGCCGGCGTCGAGCGCCGGGTTCGCCGCGAACGCGCCCGCCAGGCACTGGCCTCCGTGGGGATGACCAAGCGCATCGACCACCAGCCCTCCGAGCTCTCGGGGGGGCAGCAGCAGCGCGTCGCGGTTGCGCGGGCCCTGGTGACCAACCCGACGATGATCCTCGCCGACGAGCCGACCGGAAACCTTGACTCGCGCTCCACCGAGGACGTGCTGCGGATCTTCGCGGAGCTCAACGCGGAACGCCGGACGGTGGTGCTGATCACGCACGAGCCGGACGTCGCCGAACAGGCCAAGCGCGTTGTCCACCTCAGCGACGGGCGGATCGTTGAGGACGCACGCAACGTCGGCGTGCATGAGGCGCCTCCCGCGCTACGCCACCAGAAGCGGGGCCATCGCGCCGCGCCCGACCCGAGCGCGCAATGATCGCCCGCGAGACCTTGCGGATCGCCTGGGGAGGGATCACCGCCAACAAGCTCCGCTCCGGCCTGACGATCCTTGGCATGACGATCGGCGTCGCCTCGGTGATCGTCCTGATCGCGGTGGGCAACGGCTCCTCCAAGGCCGTGCAGTCACAGATCCAGAGCCTCGGCACCAACGTGCTGCTTGTGCAAGGCAGCGGTGTATTTCGCCGCTTCGCCGGGGTCGCCACCAGCAGCATCTCATTGACCAAGGCAGACGCCGAAGCGCTCCAGAACCCGAGCCTGGCACCCGACGTCAAGAGCGCCTCCCCCGTAGTCAACGCGAGCAGCGTCACGCTCGTCTCCAGCGGCACGAGCTTCGAACCCTCGACCTTCGTCGGCACCACCCCCTCCTACCTGACCGCACATAGCTACAAGCTCGCCGAAGGCGCGTCGTTCACCGCCGAAGACGTCGCCAAGCACCGCCGCGTCGCGGTCATCGGCCAGGAAGTCGTCCAAGAACTGTTCGGCGGCGCGAGCGCAGTCGGGCAGACGATGAAGGTCAACGGAAGCAACTACGAAGTCGTCGGCGTCCTCGCCAAGAAGGGAAGCAACGGAACCAGCAACCAAGACAGCGTCGTGATGGCGCCGATCACAACGGTGCAGACGTCGCTGACGGGCGTCGGGACGATCGACTCGATCACCGTGCAGGCGAAGTCGGAATCGGGCCTCGACGCAGCCGAAGGCGAGGTCAAGCAGATCATCGAGGAACGTCACAAGATCAAGAACACCGAAGAACCCGGCTTCAGCGTCCTCAACCAGGGCTCGCTGCTGGAAACGTCCAGCTCCACGAGCAGCGTGTTCACGACGCTGCTCGGCGAGGTCGCCGCGATCTCGTTGCTCGTCGGCGGGATCGGCGTGATGAACATCATGCTCGTGAGCGTCACGGAGCGGACCCGGGAGATCGGAATCCGCAAGGCGATCGGCGCGCGCCGCTCAGACATCCTCACCCAGTTCCTGACCGAGGCGGTGCTCGTCTCGCTGATCGGTGGCCTCACGGGCGTCGCCGTCGGCGTCATCGGCAGCCAGTTCGAAATCGCCGGTGTGCATCCTGAAATCGCCACCTACTCGGTGTTCCTCGCGTTCGGCGCAGCGGCCCTCTCAGGGCTGTTCTTCGGAACCTACCCCGCCGCGCGCGCCGCGCGGCTGAGCCCGATCGAAGCGCTGCGCTTTGAGTAATCCGCCCTTCCCAGACGAGGAGCCAGACATGTCGGAGCACCCTGCGGTCGACGAGACCCCACCTCTCTACGACGAGCCCGAGCAGGAGTGGCTCGAGGATGAGCCCGAGGCCGCGCCCGCGAGGCCGCGCCGCAAGCTGCTCTCGCCGCTGCCGGTGACGCTGTTCGTGATCCTGCTCGTCACGTGCGGCTTCTTCGCCGGAGTCGAGGTCGAGAAGGGGCAGAGCTCCTCCAGCACCCCCGGCGGGTTCCCCGCGGGCCTGTCAGCGCTTCGCCAAGCAGCCGGCGGAGCATCAAAAGGCTCCGGCACGGGGCCGGCCGGTTTTCCCGGAGCGAGCACCGGTGGCGCTCCCGCCGGCTTCTCGGCGGGCGGCCTGACGACGGGTGAAGTCACCTACGTCAGCGGCAGCACAATCTATGTGACCAACACCGAAGGCAACACGGTGAAGGTCAAGGCGCCCGCCGGGAGCACTGTCACCAAGACCGTCTCCACGAGCGTGCACTCCGTTCATCCGGGCGACACGGTGGTCGTTCGGGGCAGTCAGACCAAGAACGGCGGCGTGACCGCCGACTCGATCAGCGTCAGCCCATCAAGCGGATCGACGACCTCGACGACGGGAACAGGCGGATCGGCACAGCAGCTCTTCGGGGCCGGCTAGGCACGAATCAACACACAACGACAAGGAACAGCTTGCAAATGCAAAATCAAACACACCCTCTGCTGCGACCGCTCGGGGGCCGATCGTCGAGCGGGTTCATCGCCGCGCTCCTCATCGTTGCTGCAGCCCTGTTGCTGAGCGCCTGCGGCAGCTCATCGAGCTCCGGGGCGGGCACGAGCAGCGCCAAGATCACGGCCGCTGTCGGCTCGCCCACCGGCCGCTTCGCCTCGCTGCGCGAATGCCTCAAGAAACAGGGGATCGACCTCCCCGCTCCGTCTGGCAAACCCGGCGCCGGTGGCCCACCGAGCGGCGGCGCAGGCGGCTTCAAACCGCCGAGCGGAACCTCCGGCGCGAAGTTCCAGGAAGCGATCAAGAAATGCGGCGGCGGTGGCTTCCCCGCGGGACGGCGAGGAAACCTCAACAGCGTGAGCGCCAAAGCAGCGCTCGCCAAGTACGCCTCCTGTATGCGCGAAAACGGCGTCGATCTTCCCGCCCCCGACACCAGCGGCAAAGGTCCGCTGTTCAACACCAAAGGCCTCAACACCACGAGCCAGGCGTTCAAGAGCGCCCAGAAGGCGTGCCAGAGCGACCTCAAAGGCGCCTTCGGGGCCGGCGCGCCGCCCAGTGGCGGGCCGCCTCCCGGCGGCGCGGAAGGTCCCCCGGGCCGCGAAGGTGGACCGCCACCCGGCGGGGAAGGGGCCCAAGGCTGAGGGTTGTCACCACGACGGTGCCGAGCCAGGTCAGCCTGACCCGGTCGGTGTCGTCCTGGGGCAGGGGCAGGGCAGCGCCACGTAGGGCAAGAGTGGACGCGTGGTCGCCTCCGGTTTGGGCAGTAGCCCTGGCTTGCTGCCCAAACCCGGTCAAATCCCATCTAATCTGGGCCCGTCGGACTCCACCGCTATGGCCAGAAACCCTGTGTTTGCTTGCAGATTGGGTCGAGGACGCAGTTCGTCGCTACGCCGTGGCAGCGGTGCGGCCATGTGCGTGTGTATACAGAGTCTCGGGTGCTACGTCCGCACCGTTGGGCCACACGATCGTTCCGGCTTCGGCGTCTGAGCGCAGCTGTGCAAAGTAGGTCGGATCGCGCAGCGGCTCGAACACGCCCCCGTAGTCGAGCAGGTAAGAGAGGTCGACGTCGGCCGTCGTACCGTCCTCGAAGCGTACGTGGACCACGCAGCGGTCGAGCGGCTTGGCTTCGGTGAGTCGGGGCGTGCTGCGCATCGCGATGAATCGTAGAGCGTTCAGGCAAGCGGGTCGATGGGCACGAGTGGCTCCTGTCGGCGAGCGCGATCCCAGTTCTGTTGTAGCTCGATCTCGTGGACCCGCGCCCACTCGATCACCAGCCGCAGCCCCCGTGGGGGTAGGCCGCCGGCGATGATTCTCAAGTTCGCGATGTCGATCGTCGCCTCATCGTCACCGTAAGTGGCGTGGAAGTGTGGGCGTCCGCGGTGGTGCATCTCGTCGTAGTACATCCAGATCACAATCCCGTAGAAGGCGCTGATCCGCGGCATCAGACATCCCGCCCAAGGTGTCCGTGGATGGGCTGGGCGTAAGCGCTTCGTGTGCGACAGACGCGGAGTGATTGATTCCAGAGCATCGTTGCGCGCACACTAGTCACGGCTTGGGATGCTTTAAGCGATAGATCAGGTGCCATTCGGCGGGGGGCTTGTGATCACCAGCACGGTTCAAAGCGCCGGCCGTTGAGCGCGAGGTTGAAGCGCGCTCCGGAGATGCCTGCGAGCGCGTCCGCGGCGCAGAACCTCTGCGTGGTCAGTTTGTACTCCGCGTTCAGCACCGGCCGGCCACTTTCCAGATATGGGAGGTAGGCGCCGCATTCGGGCCAGTACTGGTTGCATTCCTCGCTCAGAGCACCGTCGAAGAATGCGTTCTCCTGCGGCGTCTGCTCGCTGTCGTTCTTCTGCAGCACGGCCATGTGCAGTGAGTGCACCTCTTCCGCGACCCACTCGTTGTATGCGAGCTGCTGCTCGAGCGTGATCGGGAAGCCGCTTTCGTTGAGCGCCGCTTCCATGTTGTCCGGCTCGACCGCGTCGAAGCCCTTTTCGCGACAGAGGCGGAAGCGGGCGGCCATGATCGGCTCGAGCGCGCCGAGCTGGCGGATGTCGAGCCACACCTCTCCTGGCCAGCCGTTGGGAGCGCCGAGCGTCGATTGTGGGAACTCGCTGTAGTCGGGCCGCCAGTTCTCCGCTGTGCCCACATCCACGTAACAGATGACGTGAACGTGTTCTGAGTGAAGCCGCGCGACCTGCGCCACGGTGGTGCTGAAGGCGTCGACGTCGTAGATCTTCACCCCGAGCCCAAAGCGGATCTTCCCGTTCAGCTGCCAGTACCAGGTGGGGTGCTTGGGCATGTGCCACCAGCCAGTGCTCGCCGCCGCCGCGGAGCCGCTCAGCGCCAGGGTCGCAAGCAGCATCGCCAGGAACATGCGCCTTGCCATCGTCCTCACCTCACACTTTGTAGTTGATGTCTGTATGCCGGCACGCCTCGTCGTAGTCCCGCAGCACGTCGCGCACCCGGTCGAGAGCGAGCGCTCGCGCGCCGAGAGTCAGCTCGCCCGTGCGCACGCGCGCATACTGCCTGGGCATGTGCTGGCTGAGGAGCGGCAGCGGGATCGCCACGCACTCCAGGTTTGTGAGCAGCCGCTCCTGCGCGGCCGCCACCGCGGGATCCGGCAGGTAGTAGCGGAGCCGGTCGCTGTAGCTGTAGCGGCGCGCGAGACGCTGTGCCTCGGGGCTGTCGAGGTAGTACTCGCACCAGTACTCGGGGTTCGCACACATGCGCTCCTCGATCACCTCGGGCAGGCGCGAGCGCTCGCCCGCGCCGATCAGTTCCTCCTCGATCGCGCTCAGTGCAAAGAGCGCCTCGCGCAGCGCGAAGGTGAGCGCGGGGCCGACCTTGAGGATCGCCCAGTGATCCTCGACGAGTCCGCGCAGGGACTCGACCGTCTGGTAGTCGGTCGAGTGGGCCTCGAAGATCATCGCCGGCTCGGAGTCGAGCACCTGGCGCAGGCCCGCCGTCCGCTCGCGCTCGTAGTCGAGCACGTCCATCTGGTCGAAGTCGACGCCCGGCTGCACGACGAGCGCGATGATCCGCGGCCAGCAGTGCGTGAGACCGCGCGCGGCGAGCGCTTTGCGGTGGGCAAGCAGCGTCTCCCTCGCCGCAGAGGCTGAAGTCGGCTTGACCGAGCCGCTCGCCTCTCGCTCCCCGCCGGGTACAGGCACCTCGGTGCCGATGACGTAGCGGAGCTCCCCCGACCTCGCTCCCGCCGCCTCCTCGGCCGCTGCCATCAGCTGCGCTGCACGCGCGGCGACCGTCGCGTCGCTCAGCGCAGCGGGATCGCCTGCGCAGAGGAACGTGCAGTCGAGGTGCAGCTTGGTGAAGCCCGCGTGGACGTAGGCGGCGACGAGCTCCTCCGCGTGACCCATCGCCTGCTCAGGCGCCATCGCGCGCCAGCGGTTCGGGCCGAGATGATCGCCTCCGAGCACGATCCGCTCGGAGGTAAGGCCGTGGCGTTCGGCGAGGCCGCGCAGCAGGTGGCGGAAGTCCTCCGGGCGCATGCCCGTGTAGCCGCCGTCCTGGTCGACCTGGTTGGAGGTGGCCTCGACGAGCAGGGTTCCGCCGGACTCGCGTGCGTGGAGCACGGCCGCCTCGAGCACGAGCTCATGAGCCGAGCAGACCGATGTCAGCCCGACCCCCTCGCCCGCCTTCTGGCGCCTGATGAGATCGTCGAGGGGTTTCGCTGCGATGCTCGCAGGCGCAGCCGGAGCGGCACCTCGGTCCCGGCCGTGATCCAGAGCGCTCGCCTCCCCTGCCATACTCTGCACACTCTTGCACAATACGCGCTGAAAGAGAGCAATAACGATCATGACCAGAATTTGCCTGGTCGGCGCAGGCAGCGTCGAGTTCACCCGGATACTGCTTGCTGACCTGAGTGATTTTCCCGAGCTCGCCGAGGCGACGGTGGTGCTCCACGACATCGATCCGGGACGCCTTGAGACGGCGGAGCGGATCGCCCTGGCGACCAACGCGGCGACGGGTGCCGCCTTCCGGGTCGAGTCCCATCTCGACCGTCGCGCGGCGCTCGACGGCGCCGACTTCGTGGTCAACGAGATCCAGGTGGGCGGCCTCGAGGCGACCCTGCGCGACTTCGAGATCCCCAAGCACTTCGGCCTGCGCCAGACGATCGGCGACACGCTCGGCGTCGGCGGCATCTTCCGCGCGCTGCGCACGATCCCAGTCCTGCTCGAGATCGCCTCGGACATCGCCGAGGTCTGCCCTGAGGCGACCCTGCTCAACTACACCAACCCGATGGCGATGCTGATGTGGGCCGTGTGGGAGGGCTCGCCGCTGCGACGCGCGGTCGGCCTCTGCCACTCGGTGCAGAACACCCACGAGCTGCTGGCCGAGACGGTCGGCGTACCGCTGGAGGAGATCGACTTCAGCACGGCCGGGGTCAACCACCAGGCGTTTGTGCTGCGCTTCGACCGCAATGGCGAGAGCCTCTACCCGGCCCTGGATGCAGCGATCGATCGCGACCCGGAGGGGCTCGGGCGGCGGGTGCGCGTCGAGATGTATCGCCAGCTCGGCTACTTCCCCACCGAGTCAAGCGAGCACAGTGCCGAGTACCTGCCCTGGTTCATGTCCCACGACTCAGAGATCGAGCGCTACCGGATCCCGGTCGATGAGTACGTGCGGCGCTCGCGTGAGAACATCGCCGAGTACGAGCAGGTAAAGCGCCGCCTTGACGCGGGGGAGCCGCTCGAGGTGATGCGCGAGGGCGAGCTCGCGCCCCGCTACATCCACTCGATCGTCACCGGCCAGGAGCGGATCGAGTACGGCAACGTCCGCAACGATGGGCTCATCCCCGAGCTTCCGGCGGGCTGCTGTGTCGAGGTGCCATGCCGGATCGACGCCGAGGGCGTGCACCCGCTGTCCGCGCCCGCCCTGCCGCCGCAGTGTGCAGCGCTCAACCGCACCTTCATCAACGTCGCCGAGCTGACCGTGCGCGCTGCGCTCGAAGGTCGGCGCGACCGCCTCTATCAGGCTGTCCTGCTCGACCCGAACGCGGGCGCGACCCTGACGATCGGCCAGGTGCACGAGATGGTCGACGCGCTGATCGACGCCCATGGCGAGCTCCTGCCCGAGGGAATCCGCGCGAACAGAGGCGTCTGAGTCGCGCGCTGCTCAGACGATCGTGACGGTCACGCCCGCCTCGCGGATCGCGGCCACCTCGGCCGGGTCGGCCCCGTCGTCTGTGATCAGCTCATCGACGTCGCTCAGATCGGAGATTCGCGCGAAGGCCGTGGTGGCGAGCTTCGAGCTGTCGGCCACCACGACTATGCGCTCGGCGCGCGCCATCAGCGCGCGGTCGCTCCCCGCCTCGGTCTCGTGATGGGTCGTGAGCCCCGCCTTCGAGGAGATGCCGTCCACCGCTAGGAAGGCCATGTCGAGGTTCAGGCCCTGCAGGCTCGCTTCGGCGATCGGCCCGACGAGCTCGTAGGACTCGGGGCGCACCACGCCCCCCGTGACGAGGAGCTTCAGGTTCGGGCGCACGGCGATCTCTGCGGCGATGTTCAGAGCGTTTGTGACGATCGTCAGACGCGGTCGGTCGACAAGCGCTCGCGCTACCTCCGTCGTGGTTGTGCCCCCGGTCAGCCCGATCGCCCAGCCGTCGAGTACGCGGCTCGCAGCCTCGTGTGCAATTCGCCGCTTCTGCTCTGGCTGGCGCGCGCTCTTGTAGCGAAGCGGTAGCTCATAGAGCACGCCGTGGGGAACGGCCCCGCCATGAGTGCGCTCGAGCATCCGCTGGTCCTCGAGCAGGCGCAGGTCGCGGCGTACCGTCGCCGGCGACACATCCAACGCGCGCGCGATCTCGACCACGGTGACCGTGCCGTCGGCCGATAGCTGCTCGAGGATTGCGCTCAGGCGCTCAGGCTGGCGCATTGCGCGCAGTCTATGCGCGGGATGAGCGTCTGGCGGCAAAGACGGAAAAGATTTGTTGTATTTTGTTCATCTCATGCGTATATTGCGCAGAAGTGAGCGTAACCAGTCAGGAGATTGCCAGCCAGCCAGAGATCTGGCGCCGCGCCACCGCGCTCCTACCAGCCGTTGCGGAGAAGCTCCCCAAGCCGGGACAGCGTGTCGCTTTCGTCGGCTGTGGGACCTCCTGGTTCATCGCGCAGTCGGCTGCGCAGCTGCGCGAGACAGCCGGTCAGGGAGAGAGCGACGCGTTCTCCGCGTCGGAGCTGCCGACCGGGCGAAGCTATGACCTCGTCGTTGCAATCTCCCGCTCGGGGACGACGACCGAGGTTGTCCGCTGTCTGGAGGCGCTGGCGGGCACGCCTTCGGTTGCGATCTGCGCGGTTGCGGACACACCTGTGCCAGACGCAGCGCGAGAGGCGATCGTGCTCGACTTCGCCGATGAGGCCTCGGTCGTGCAGACGCGCTTTGCGACAGCGTCGCTCGCGCTGCTGCGCGCACACTTTGGCGAGAGCCTCGTCGAGGCCGCCGAGGAGGCCGAACAGGTAATTGCCGAGCCCCTCCCTGTGGACCCCTCTGACTTCGAGCAGTTCGTGATGCTCGGCCACGGCTGGACCGTGGGCCTCGCCGCCGAGGCCGCGCTGAAGTGCCGCGAGGCGGGCCGGGCCTGGGCGGAGTCATACCCGGCGATGGAGTACCGGCACGGGCC
>Ga0182019_10000491_pt1 | contig 19575 bp, 17 predicted proteins | sample 812E2MmetaG_FD_120483 | JGI IMG/M metagenome (GOLD analysis project Ga0182019, IMG submission 120483) | Permafrost microbial communities from Stordalen Mire, Sweden - 812E2M metaG | ecosystem: Environmental > Terrestrial > Soil > Wetlands > Permafrost | place: Sweden: Stordalen | collected...
AGGCGGCCCTACAGCACCTGTCGCCCCGCCACGTCGGAATCCACAGGTCGCGTTCCATCCGGCACCTCTCCGCGATGCGGAGGCGCGGGCGGAATGGGCGGGGGAACTGCCACCGGAGGCTTCTCCGGCGCCACAGCAGGCGCAGGAAGATCCTCCGGGGTGCCAGGGATGTTCGGCTCCAGCAACTTGAGCAACTTGGCATAGGCCAGCTTGCTCTTCTCGGCCCAATCCGTGTTGACTCCGAGGCGCTCGATCATGAGCAGATTCTCGCGCTGCCAGCGCATCGATTTCTCAAGCAGCACGCGGATCTTCTTGTGTAACTCCTCCTGGTACACTTCCCGCGCTTCTCCCCGAAGCTCCGCTGGAATCGGGGCATGCATGAAGGCGTCGTAGAGCTGTTCGTAAAGCGAGCCGACCTGGAAGCCGGCGGCGGATGCCCAGGCCGGGTTTCCATACTTGATGGTTTCGATGTAGGCGCGCTGGGCTTGCAGGAGCAGGCTGGCCTTCTGGTCGAGATCCTTGTCCATCTGTGCTTCGGGCAAGCGCAATTCGATCGCCTGGAAGCGCTGGTGCGAGATCTGCGCCAGGTGGTACTGCGAGAAGGCCAGGTAGAAGTCGGTGGCGAGACGCTCCTCATTCTCGATCTTTTGCCGGAAAGACAGGACGGAGCGGAAGGTCTTCTCGGCGGTGTCGAGGTCTCCCAGGTTGAATTGCGCGAAACCCCGACGCGCAAGAGCTTCGATGCGATCGTCGGCAGACAGGTCCGATCGTTGCAAAACGCGTGCAAACACCTCGGCCGATGCGGGCCAGTTCGCCTGCTCGGCGTAGCACGCGCCCAGTTGGAAAGATGCGTCCTTGGCATCGGCGTGGGTCGGATACTTGTCGATGAGTCCCTTGAAGGCGTCGATTGCCTCTGCCCAATTCTTGCCGCCGATATGGGCCAGACCCATGTTGTAAAGTGACGGCCGCGCGTAGCCAGAATCCGGAAAGCCCTTGAGCAGCTTGGCGTAGAGCTTGGCCGCCGCGTCGAATCGCTTGTCCGATAGCGCCACCCCGGCCTGCTCGAAGAGCTCCGGCGCGTCGTATGCCTCGATTTGCGTACCGGCAGGCCCGTGGCTGGCGTCGATTCGGATGGGATCCATCTCGTACTTGACCACCGGCCCCGATTCGGGCCCAACCGCCGGTGGGTGGGCGCCAGATGTCGCACACGCGCCCATGCTCGCCGCGAAAATCGTTGCACAGCCGAGTTTCCACCAGTGACGCAAGAACAATGAAGGTTGCATGGCTTTCCTGCCTGATCGACAACTCATCCCTCGCCGCGGTTCCCAACACCCGTCGATAGCATAATAATAGCCTTCGCAAGGCAGCCGTGCAGCTACGACCACTCATCTCGGCCCAAGACATCGCCACACGCGTGGCGGCCCTGGGCAGCGAAATCGCCGCTCGGCTTCCCGAGGGCGCCCTCACCGCGGTGGGCATTTTGCGTGGTGCCTTTGTCTTCATGGCGGACCTGGTACGGGCGATTCCACGCGACGTCCGTTGTGACTTTATGGGCGTGCGCAGCTACGGCGCTGCCACCGAAACCTCCGGCGTTGTGCAAATCACAAGCGATCTCCGGCTGCCCATTTCCGGGCAGCATGTCCTTCTGGTGGAGGACATCGTGGACACGGGACTCACCCTGCGCTACTTGCTCGATTTGTTGCAGGCGCAGGCGCCTGCCAGCCTTCAGGTCTGCACCTTGCTCAACAAGCCGTCGCGGCGCCGAGTCGAAGTTCCGCTTGATTTTGTGGGTTTCGAAATTCCTGATCGTTTCGTGGTGGGCTACGGCCTCGACGCGGCCCAGAGGTACCGCAACTTGTCCTACCTTGCGGTCGTGGACCAGTAGCGGCTGACCCCCAATCGATCAGCCTACTTCTTCTCGCTGAGCAGGGCTTCGAGTTGCTGCTGAAGACGATGGCAACGCTGCAAGATCTCCAGGTACTGGGTCTGGAAGATCTTGACGTGGCGCCGCTCGCGCGCCTTCCGGTGCAAGGCATCGCGCACCTCGGAAAGCTGCGACACCAGGTCGGCTGCGCTCCGGAAGCGCGGGATCAAGGTGTGCAGCCGACTTTGGTCGACCATCTTGATCTCGCCCTCCTGCCTGTCCGTGGGGGGCACGAACAGCAGGGCGACCAAGCTGGGCACACTCGCCTTGATAGTCTTGACCACCATGCTTCCCGTGAGATCGGGTAGCGAGTCTTTGGCCACGAGAATCTGAGGAGGGGTTTGGGTCGCGATGTCGAGCGCCTCCCCCCCGCTCTGCGCGTGCTGCAGACGCCAGCCCTTGTCCGCGGGCAGGGCCTTCTCCAGCGCTGCGACCAGGTCGGGCTGGTCATCAACCACCAAGAGGTGAAGCTCGCCCAGCCGACTGGCCGCCGATGACGGTTCTCCGTCACTGGCCAAGAGTTTGTCCTCCAACTCCGTGGCCCGCCCGGACAGCTCCATCAGCTTGCGCACGAGATCATCGTTGGCCTCGGCGAATTCGGCCAAGAGTTGATCGCGCCCCAACGCCGTCTGGACGTCCCGGGCAGCCCTCAGCACCCGGTCGCGCAGGGAGAGAACCGAGTCGCGATTCTCCGGCATGACGTCCGCCGCGCCCGCACGAAACGCTGGCGCCACCACGTCAAAACTGGTCCGCCGGCTCATGGCGATGACCACGGTCAAGGGCGACCTGTCGCGTACAAAGCGAATGAAGTCGATTGCCCCGGGAAGCGACGGGGTATCGAGATCGCAAAGCACGACGGAGAAGAAACGATTGAGGATTTGGTCAGAAGCGCGCTCAGGTGAAGTCAGGGCGGTGACGCTCAGGCCGGTCTCGAGCAACACGCTCTCGACTGCTCTCAGCACATTTACCTCGGCATCTAGCACCAGGACCTCCTGGGCCGAGGATGTCTTAGCCTCCTGAACAGTCACGCCTATGACCCTAGGTGAGACGCGGGCAAAGGTCAAAAACTGCTATCACAGCGCGAAATCTAAGACAGCGTGGTACTCTGAAGCTCGGCAGAGTGTCGTCTGGCTCTGTCTCGCCACACATCGAGCAATCGGCAAAACCATGGTGAGTGTACTCGACAGGGTACTGCAAGCGGCCCGTCAGCTGGGTGCGTCCGACGTCCATCTGAAAGTGGGCTTGCCGCCCATCTTTCGTGTCAAGGGGGACCTACGCACAGTGGCCAACGTGCCTCCCCTGACCAAGGAGGCGGTAGAGGAGTTCGGGCAGAGCATGATGAATGCGCGACAGCGCGACATCTTCGAGAAGAACTGGGACGTCGACCTCGCCTACGCCACCGCCGATGGCTTCCGTTACCGGGTCAACGTCCTGCAACAGCGGGGATTCATGGGCGTGGTGATGCGTCTCATTCCGCCCAATGTGCCGCCCTTCGAACGCCTCAATCTGCCGCAAAAGGTCCTGGAGTTGGCCGATGAGGAGCGTGGCCTCATCTTGGTGACTGGGATTACCGGATCGGGAAAGTCCACCACCCTGGCCGCGATGGTCGACTACATCAACGCCAGCCGAGCGGTCCATATCGTGACCATCGAAGATCCCATCGAGTACGCGTTCAAGGACCGGCGCAGCGTGATCAACCAGCGCGAAGTAGGGTTCGACACGGCGTCGTTCGCGCGAGCCCTGCGCGCGTCGTTGCGCCAAGATCCGGACGTCATCCTGGTGGGCGAGATGCGTGACCTGGAGACCACTGAGATCGCGCTGACCGCCGCCGAGACCGGACACCTGGTGCTCTCGACTCTGCACACCGTGGACGCGGTCGAAACCATCAACCGAATCGTGTCCATATATCCGCCTCACCAGCAAACCCAGGCCCGCCTGCAGCTCTGCTCGGTCATCAAGGGCGTGATCTCACAGCGCTTGGTACCGCGGGCCGACGGCATGGGCATGGTGCCGGCGGTGGAGATCCTGGTCAACACGGCCCGCATACGCGAGCTGATCGCCGATGTGGAGCGCACGCGCGAGATCCACGAGGCCATCGCCACCGGCCGCGACCCCTACGGCATGATCAGCTTCGACCAATCACTGACTGAGCTGGTCAAGAACCGTTTCGTGACCTACGAAGACGCGGTTGCCGCATCGACCAACCCCGACGACTTCGCGCTCTACTTCCGTGGGGTCAGTAAAGGCGGCCAGGTTGGCCAAGATTTCAACGCCATGACCGGTCAGTCAGAAGGCGGCGGCACGATACCGCCGGGACAGTACAACGCGGATCGGCTCAACAAGTAATAGCGAGACGGTCGACGGGCGCGGTGACTCACGCTAGTCTGCACGGCCCATGTCAGCCTGGATTTCGCAAAAGGTCCGCCGCAAGTTTCTCGACACCTTCATCGCCCATGGCCATGAGGAGGTCCCTAGCTCGTCGCTGGTGCCGGCCAACGATCCGACACTGCTCTTCGCCAATGCTGGGATGAACCAGTTCAAAGACATCTTCACCGGCAAGACGCAGCGGCCGCGCTCGCGCGCCTGCAGCTCGCAAAAGTGCGTGCGCGCCGGCGGCAAGCACAACGATCTAGAGAACGTCGGTCGCACCGCCCGGCACCACACCTTCTTCGAGATGCTGGGCAACTTTTCTTTCGGCGACTACTTCAAGGCCGATGCTATCCGGTTCGCCTACGACCTTCTGGTCAAGGGGTATGCCATCGACCCCAAGCGCCTTGTGTACACCGTACATCACAGCGACGACGAAGCGCGCCTGCTATGGAAGAAGGTGGCTGGCGTGGGCGACGATCGAGTCCTGGGGCTCGGCGACAAGGACAACTTCTGGGCCATGGGCGAGGTCGGTCCCTGCGGCCCGTGCAGCGAGATCCACTACCACCAAGGCGATGACATCCCCTGCCCCGAAGTTGCGGCTGGCCGCGCCTGTCAGGGGCCGGCCTGCGACTGCGACCGCTGGGTCGAGATCTGGAACCTCGTCTTCATGCAGTTCGAGCAGCTGCCCGATCGCACGCGCCGGCCACTGCCCAAACCCTCGGTCGACACCGGCATGGGGCTGGAGCGCCTGTGTGCCGTGCTGGGCGGTTTCCGATCCAACTACGAAACTGATCTGATTCGGCCGCTGATCGCCGAAGTCGAGAAGCTGACGAGCAAGACCTTCGTGCCGGAAGACTACAGCGACGGCTCGACTGCGGTTTCCATGCGCGCCATTGCGGACCACGCCCGCACCGCCGCGTTTCTCATTGCTGACGGGGTTTTCCCCGAAAAGACTGGTCGCGAATACGTCTTGCGCCGGATCATGAGGCGCGCCATCTATCACGGCTGGTTGCTGGGACTTCGCAGCGGGAGCCATTTTCCTAGGCTCGCGGGCCTGGTGGTGGACATGATGGGGGACGTCTACCCCGAGCTGCGTGATCGCCGCAGCGTTATCGAGGCCATCACACGCGAGGAAGAAAACAGCTTCCGCGACGTGCTGATCCGTGGCATGCGCATGCTCGACGATGAGATGGCCAAGCGCCCTGACCGCATGATTCCGGGCGGGGTCGCTTTTAGGCTCTACGACACCTACGGCTTCCCCTTCGACTTGACTCGCGTGATTGCCTCTGCGAACCAGTTCACCGTCGACGAAGCTGGATTCGAGACCAGCATGAATGAACAGCGCCGCCGCGCCGAGTTCGTAGGCTCGGGCGAACTGGCGGTGGAGGGCGTGTTCCAGAGCATCCTTGACCGGGTCGGCCCGACGAAGTTTCTCGGTTACGACGAGATGACCGCCAAGAGCGCAATCGTGGCAATCGTGGCCGATGGCCAGGAGGTCACCAGCGTGGCGGCCCCGTGCAAGTCTCCCGTTGCCGTCATCTGCCGCGAGACCCCCTTCTACGGCGAGCAGGGCGGCCAGGTCGGCGACACGGGTACCGCGACTGGACCGCTGGGCGCGCTCAAGGTGATCGATAGCAAGCGGCCACTCTCGTCACTCGCCGTTCACATGTGCGAGATCGTGAGCGGGCGTATCCAGGTGGGCGACACCTTGGAACTAGCTGTGGACGTCGAGCGCCGCAACGCCATTCGGCGCAACCACTCGGCCACGCATCTTCTGCACTGGGCACTGCGCACGGTGCTGGGCGAACACGTGGCCCAGAAAGGCTCTCTGGTCGCGCCGGAGCGCCTGCGTTTCGACTTCTCTCACCTCGCGCCGCTTTCCCCCGAAGACAAGCAGAAGGTCGAAGACCTGGCCAACCTCCGCGTACTGCGCAACCTGCCGGTCAATACCGATGTGTTGCCCATTGCTCAAGCCAAACAGGCTGGAGCCGTCGCATTCTTCGGCGAGAAATACGGCGACACAGTGCGGGTCATGACCATGGGCGAGTCCAAGGAGTTCTGCGGCGGCACGCATGTGCAGCGGACAGGCGATATCGGGCTCATCAAGATCGTGGAGGAGAGCGGCGTGGCCCAGGGTGTGCGGCGCCTGGAAGCCGTGACCGGTCTGGGCGCGCTGGCACTCGTGCGGCGCATGGAGAACGAGCTCGGCGAGGCCGCGTCGATCCTGCGTGCCGCTCCCTTTGAAGTCGCCGCGCGGCTGGAAAAGCAGCAAGGCGAGTTGCGCGATCGCGAGAAGGAAATCGGCAAGCTAAAGGCGCAGATTGCATCCGGTGGCTCACGCGACCCCCTGGCCCATCGCCAACAAATCGGCAAGTACTGGCTGCTGGTGCACGACGTAGGCGTGGGCGATCCGAAGATCCTGCGCGAGACCGCGGACAAGCTCAAGCCGCGAATGGATCCTGGCGTGCTGGTCCTGGTGGGCGCGGTCGAGGGCAAGGTCGCGATGGTGTGTGCGGTCACGCCGGCCGCGCAGGACAAGCTCAATGCAGGGAAGATCGTGAACTTGCTATTGCAGGAACTGGGTGGCAAGGGCGGTGGCCGGCAGGACATGGCGCAAGGAGGGGCTGCCCTGCCTGCGGACACCTTGGGCGACATCGTGCAACGCTGGACCGAAAGGCTGCGGACTCTCATCGAATCCTGAGAGCCCGGCCTGCACTCGACCATTATGGACCCGTCGATCAAGGACGCACTCAAAGCGATCGTCGAGGCCATGCGCCAGCCGATGGCTGATCCGGCCGGCCTGCCCGACTTCGGCTTCGACTCTGGGTTTCTCGAACGCACCGCCCCTGCCCTCGAATTTCTATGGTCGCGCTACTTCCGTGTGCGGCTGCGCGGCCTGGAAAATGTACCCGCCAGCGGAGCCGCATTGCTGGTCGCCAACCACTCGGGCGGCCTGCCCTACGACGGGGCCATGCTCATCCACGCTTGCCACTCACTGCATCCCGCGCACAGACCCCTGCGGCCCCTGGTTGCAACTTTCGCCGTTCGATCGCCGTGGATGCGGCCGGTGGTGGCGCGCATCGGAGGCGTGCGCGCGTCGATGCGCAACGCCCTCGATCTCTGCGAACGCGGTGATCTGGTGGGTGTTTTCCCCGAAGGCCTGCGCGGCGTGGGCAAGCCGTACCGGGAGCGCTACCGCCTGACCAACTTCGGACGCGGTGGCTTCGTTCGGCTGGCGCGCACGGCCAAGGTCCCAATAATCCCGGTCGCCATTGTAGGCGCCGAGGAGGCCCATCCCGTGGTAGCCAAGTTAACGCGCATAGCTAGACATTTCGGCTTGCCCTACATCCCAATCACACCCACCTTCCCCCTTCTCGGACCATTTGGCCTGCTTCCGGTGCCAGCCAAGTGGAGCATTCAGATCGGCCAAGCGATCTCGCCCATGTCGCAGCCGAATCGCGACACGCTGGAAGTCGCAGAGCAGGTGCGGAGCGTTGTCGACCGCATGATTGCGGACCTGCTGCTTGAGCGGCGGTCGATTTTTTTTGGCTGAAGCTTCCGGCTTTGATAAGTGGGCGGAAACACAATCACATTCCAGGGTTTCAATCGCCTGGTCCTTGACTCCTTATCCTTGACTGAAGTCTGGAAATCGCCGAAGGTAGTAGATACGCTGGTATAGGACTTTTAGCGTGGCTTCGCTTGCATCATCACCCATGATCGCGGTCGGTCAGACGATCGGCAACTACACGATCACGGCCAAACTTGGCGAGGGAGGGATGGGCGTGGTCTTTTTGGCCGAGCACCCGGTCATCGGGCGCAAGGTGGCGATGAAGGCGATCCACCCCGAGCTGTCGCGCAATCCGGAGGTGGTATCTCGCTTCGTGACCGAGGCGAAAGCGGTCAACCAGATCGGCAACGAGCATATCGTCGACATCCACGATTTCGGCACGACGACCGACGGCGACTTCTACTTCATCATGGAGTTCCTGCAGGGCGAGGCTCTGTCGGATCGCCTGCGACGCGAGGCTCCGCTGGAGCCTGCTCGTGCTCTCGGCATCGCGGCTCAGGTCGCCGATGCCCTTGCTGCCTCACATGCGCACGGCATTATCCACCGCGACCTCAAGCCCGAGAACATCTTTCTCATCCACAAGGGCGGCACAACCGACTTCGTGAAGGTGCTCGACTTCGGCCTGGCGAAGCTGACCTTGGGCGACGACAAGGTTTCTCACAAGACACGTACTGGCTCGGTGATGGGCACGCCCTACTACATGTCGCCCGAGCAATGCGAAGGCAGGCCCAACATCGACCATCGGGCCGACGTCTATTCCTTGGGCGTTATCCTGTTCGAGATGATGACGGGCAAGGTGCCCTTCGGTGGCGAAGGCTATGGCGAGATCATCGTCAAGCACATCACCGCGCCGATTCCTTCGCCGCGCGCCATCAACCCACGCATCCCTGCCGCCTGCGAGTCCATTCTGCTGCGTGCCTTGGCCAAGAACCGCGACGAGCGATTCCGCGGCATGGATGACTTCCGCGTGGCTATGCTCGATCCAGAGCGCTATGCGCTGGCGCCCTCGATCGTGCCGACCCCTGGCCCGCTGGCCGGGTACGGTTCGGAGAGGGGGGCCTCGCCATCGCGGCTGGCCGACGGTCACGTCAGCGACGTGGTCCTGCTCGGTAATGACCCAGATTTGGGCGCGCGCGCGGCCCCGATGCCGTCGACCTTCCGCGATTCTGCTGTCGCGGTCGAAGCTGAAGAGGTGATTCCAAAATCGCGCACAGGCTTGCTGGCTGGCATCCTGGTGGCCGCCTTGGCCGCTGGTGGCGTCGCTGCATTCCTAGTGATGCGTGCCGGATCAAGTGAGCGGCCGGCGGTCGTGCAACCGGCAGTGACCAACCCGGCACCTGCGCCTGCGCCCGCGCCTACGCCCGCGGCCGCGCTTCCGGTCGTTCCCGCCTTGCCATCCAAGGTGACCATCAAGTTCCGCTCTGATCCGGTCGGAGCTGCAGTCGCCCGCAAGGACACGGGAGAACAACTGGGCGTGACTCCATTTGAGATCGAAGTCCCCCAGGGCAAGTCTCCCTTGGCTGTGGTCTTCAAGAAGGCGAGCTTCAAGGACGTGGCACGTTCCGTCGTTCCCGAGGAGTCCGCTTCGCTGGACGCGACGCTGGAAGCTACGCCGAGCACGCCAACTGCTGGTCACTCTCGCCCGCCACGGCCAGAAAAACCTGTTCCCCACGGGAAGGGCCACAGGCCCATGGACGAGGATGGCGTGCTGGCACCATCCTTCTAGACGTGTCCCGCCGAGAGCGCCCCACCGTGGTCGGCCTAGGTATAGTCTGCGGACTCGTAGAGCAGCTTGGCCAGGTCGGCGTCGGCAACGTTCCCTAGTCTGTCTCCGTTTGCGAAGAGGCCATGAAAGCTGCCGTCCTCACTAGTGATCGTACCCTGCGCTTCGGCGACGCCGCTGACCCAGAGATCCGGCGCGGCGAAGTCCTGGTGCGAACCAGCGCCGCCGGCATCTGCGGCACCGATTTGCACGTCTATCGGGGAGAATTTCACGGCCGGGTGCGATTCCCCGCAATCTTGGGTCACGAATTCGGCGGTGTAATCCAGGAAGTGGGACCAGACGTGCGCGGCTTTGCGGTCGGCGATCGCGTTGCAGTGGATCCTATCCTGCCCTGCCACGCTTGCCCCGCCTGCCTGGAAGGACACATCAACTGCTGCGCCACGCTCAAGCTGCTGGGATTGGATCTGAACGGCGGCTTCGGCCAGTTCGTGGCAGTTCCGCAAGCCAACCTTTACCGTCTAGCCGACAACGTGGCGATGAAGGTCGTGCCCATGGTCGAGATGTACGGGCTCGGTCACCATGTCCTGCAACGTGGACACGTGCAACCGGGCGAGACGGTGGCGATCCTGGGCGCGGGCAAGCTGGGACTGTCGGTGCTCGACGTGCTCTGCCACGGCGCTGGCGCCGCGTTCACCATTATGTGCGACCTGGCCCCGTTTCGCCTGGACACTGCGCGCGCCCTGGGCGCGGATCACGTGGTCGACATTCGACATGACGACCCTGTGGAACGCGCGCGCGAACTGACCCGTGGCGTGGGGGTTGATTGCGTGATCGAATGCGTGGGGCACGCCCACGAGATACCCGGCCGCGAGCCGCCCTTGGCCCAAGCCGTGCAGATGATCCGCCACGGCGGGCGCGTGGTGACCGCCGGCCTGGGCGAACAGCTCACGCCCGTGCACTTCAAGACCCTGGTGATGAAGGAAGGCGAGATCATCGCCACGCGCGTGACCGCAGGCGAGTTCCCGCGCGCGCTGCGCTTGCTGGCGAAGCGCCTGCTTCACCCCGAGCGGCTCATCACGCACGAAATGCCCGCCCAAGACGCCGCGGCAGCCTTTAAGTTGGTGGACAGCGAAGATCCCGGCACGATCAAGGTCGTGCTCAATATGCACGAAGGTGGGTGAGCGCATGGGGCCTGCGGCCGCCGCGTGAATCATGCTGGGCGGGGCCGCTACTGGACACGTGCCATCACCAATTCTGCCCACGGCTTCCATGTTGATTCTTGAACGCCACAGCGCGCCGTGGGCTGGGACTGCGCGGCCTTTTCAGACACCTTGAGATGCACGAGGACAGAAACGAAACAATCAGCCAGCCCCTTGACGGAACGGAGGTTTCAGCCTACACAAAACTCTGTACGGGCGTTTAACTCAGTGGAAGAGTGTCACCTTCACACGGTGGAAGCCGCAGGTTCAAATCCTGCAACGCCCACAAGCTAGGGTCTGTCGGAGCTATCGTGGAATTGGCCCGCCGGGTTCCGCGGCCATGGTCGCAATAGCATCGCGCACACGCTCGATAAGCGCCGGCCGGTCATCGATTGCGAGTCCGCTGGTGGGGATGGGGGCGCCGATGGTGACAAACACTTCGCCACTCTTCACGCGCAGGCTCCCGCGCGGCATGAGCGCGCGCGTGCCGCGCAGGGCGATGGGCACGATGGGCACACCTGCGTCCATGGCCAGGTGGAAGCCGCCCTTCTTGAAGGGGCCCATCTGCCCGTCGCGTGTGCGCGTGCCTTCGGGAAAAATCAGCACCGAGACACCGCCCCGGATGCGCCGGCCCGCCTCTTCGATGCTTCGGCGCGCAGACGCCGCATTCTGCCGATCGATGAAGATGAAACGGCCCGCCCACATGACCCAGCCAAGAAACGGGATACGCGCGAGCTGCTTCTTGGCGATCATGCGCACCCGGCGCGGAATCGCCAGGAAGAGGGACCATATGTCGAGCGCCGAGGCATGGTTGGCCATGAACACGTAGGGCTGCTGCGGTTCCAGGTTGGCTCGGTTGTCCACAATGATGCGCACGCCGGCGAAATGGGTCACCCAGCCTGACCACCAGCGCGCCAGATCGAGAACCCAATCGCCGGTGGGGTCGCGCATTCGCATGCACAGTCCCATCATGCTGCCGAATGCCGTCACGATCGCCACATGGGGAATTGTCAGTAAGGATCGCAAGAAACGCACGGCCACATGGTATCCTTGCTTTGTGGATTTCCGGAAGACCTACTACGTCCTTCCGAACCTTTTTACGCTGTCCTGCGTTCTGAGCGGATTTACGTCGCTGGCCCTGTCCGCCTCAGGTGACAATGAGGCCAACCTGTATCTGGCAGCCCTGGCCATCTGTTTCGGGTTGCTTTTCGACACCTTCGACGGACGGGTAGCGCGCCTGACCAAGACGCAGACCGACCTCGGCCGCGACCTCGACTCACTGGCTGACGTCATCGCCTTCGGCGCTGCGCCGGCTCTCCTAATGTACAAGTGGGGCCTCAACCACTTCGGCCTGCTGGGCATCTTCATGGCCGGGCTCTACGTGTGTGCCGGGGCCATGCGGCTCGCCCGTTTCAACGTCCTTTCCCGACGCGACCATGCTTCCGGCAAGGTCAAGCCTGGTAAGTTCATGCTCGGCCTCCCCATTCCCGCCGCGGCCAGCGTGCTGGTCTTCATGGTCATCGTCAGCCACAACGCCGGCTCGTACCAACTCGTCAGCGAGGGCTCGACCGCGCTCATCGTGCTGGTTCTCTCCGCCCTCATGGTGTCGCGTGTGCGTTTTCGCTCGTTCAAGGAGCTGCGCCTCAACCTCAAGACGGTCGGGATTCTCCTTCTGGTAGTTGGTGCATGCGCGGCCATCGTCATGGCTGGCCTGGAGAAGGCGCTCATCTTCCTATTCCTCGTGCTCGCCTACGTCGTGCTGGGCTTGGCAGAAGAGGTGATCTTCTTTCGTCGGCGGCGCGCCCAGGAGCGCAGCGAACTCCATACCCCGGCACCCGAAGCTGCGCCGGTGCAGGAAGAGGAAGTTCTGCGTGAGCTGGGCGCCTTCGATGGAGAGGACGAGGAGTCAGAGCAAGTCAAGGACCCGCTGGCCGGCCCTCACCACGCCTGAGCGCCTCCTCTTCCGAGATCAGCCTTGCTTCTCGGGCTTGGCCTGACTCTTGCCCGCCGGTGCCGACTTGCCACCGTCATCCACCTCGACGAACACACCGTACACGATTCCGATGAGGGGACCCAGCAAGGCCGGCACCGTGACGATTGCTTGCCCGTGCGTGACGCCCAGTGGTGCCAGAAGCTGCGCTGGCGCCTGCATCCCCCCGAACACCTTGCGAGCGACCCAGAAGAGGCCCATACACACAGCTAGCCCAATCACGCCCTTGACGATGGATGTCCAAATGGTTTCCTGCCGCCACGGTGGCTTGCCGCACACCAGGCCCACCAGAAACCCCACGACGCCGTAGACCAGCCACGCCGTGGCGCCCGCGCCCAGGCCGACACGCGAGGCTGCAATCCCAACGGCGGCCCCTACGATGCCGCCCTTTATGAGGCCAAGCAGAACACGAACCATTGCCCCAGTATACTCAGTTCTTGGCGACGGCGGGCGGCAGAACACGCAAGGCCGCAAGGCGGGGGCGGACGGCCTCCAGAAAAGCCGGCCGGTTGGCCACCGGCGGCTCGCGCGAGATGGTGAGCTTGCTGGGATCGATGAACACCCCAGCCTTGGTGACGCTGAAGTGCAAGTGCGGGCCGGTGGACAGCCCAGTGGTTCCCACGTATCCGATGACCTCTTTCTGCTGAACCTGCTTGCCCGGCTTCAGTCCCTTGGCAAAGCGGGACAGATGATAGTAGCGAGTCTGCAAGCCGCTACCGTGGTTGATCACTACCGTGTTTCCTGAGCCCGGCTTCATGCCGACGTCAACCACCTTGCCGCCTGCGGTCGCCCATACTGGCGTTCCCACCGGCGCGGCATAGTCGATGCCCAGGTGGGCTTTCATACGGTGCAAGATGGGGTGAAACCGGTGGCGGTCGAACTTCGAACTGATGCGCACGAAGCGCAGGGGAGTCTTGAGCATGCTCTTGGCCAGAGCCTGGCCCTTTTCATCGTAGTAGTGCCCGCGACCGCGCTGACCTGAAGGATTCCAGTAGAACCCGCGGAAGGTGCCAGCCTTGCCGCCGTACTCTGCGGCCAGCAAGCTGCCATACTTGAAGAACTGACCTCCCAGATACTGCTTTTCCACCACGACTTTCCAGTGATCGCCAGGGTGGGTGTCGATGTAGAAGTTGATATCCCAAGCGAACAAGTCGACCAGCAGGCTTGCCAGGGCGCCTGACTCACCCGCCTTGGAAACCGATTCGTACAGCGACGATTCAATCGTCCCCGAAACATCGGCGGTCTTCACCAAGAGCGGCTTCTCCTCCTTGCGCGCCTGCCAGATGCCGTCGGGCTTTTGCGCGACGACGTAGCGGAGCACTGGGGTAGGTGCGTATTCAAAGGCCGTCACCGTTCCCTCGTCATCGCGGGTGACCGCGTAGCGCTCACCTGGGCGAATCAACTTGGGGTCGACCAGTTTGGAGAGAGCCCGCGTCACCGCGCCCGCCGCAGACGCGAAACTCTCCTTGGCTAGCACGGTGCTGAGCGTGTCCGAGGGCCCGAACTCGCCTTCCACCATGTGCCCATCGCTGTCTCCGTTGCCGGCACGCAGCCCGGACGCCGGACCCGGTCGATCCGATCCCGCAGCCGAGGTCTGCGTCCCAGCACCTACCTGCTCTTTCCCCTTCCACGAGGCGCCGAGAAGCGATCGCGGAATCGACTCGTTGGCAAGGTCATTCCGGTTTTCGCCGAGTGTCTGTTCCGTAGACACGGGCTGCATCAGCTTGCGCACCGCCGTGTCGGCGCGAAAAAAGAAGAAGTAGACGTTCACCCCGGTGAGGGCGATCAGCAGCGTACCTAGGCCCAGGGAACTGCGGACATGCGACGACCGCCGCTTTCTTCGTTTGGGGACTAACGAACGGGCCACCCCATAAAACCATCACACCGACGGCAATCCGTCAACTTCATCATGATCTTTGGCTAGTTATTCAACGCAGAGGGCACAGAGGTGAGGGCGGAAAAGGAGAAAAGGGAGGATTGGACTGCGCAGATCCAACCCCTTCCGTTTCTCATCCTACTCGGTGGCCTACGTCTCTCTGTGTGAACTAGCTAACTTCTGGCGCGTCTCAGCATCTCGTCTGCGTGAGCTGTGGCCTCGGGCGAAGGGCTGGCGCCGCCCAACATGCGGGCGATCTCGAGGGCGCGCTCGGCGCCGGTCAAGACTGCCACGCGGATCGTGGTGCGCCCCTTGCTAGGTTCCTTGGTCACCTTGATGTGGTGATCGGCAAAAGCAGCGATCTGCGGCAAATGGGTCACGACCAGAACTTGGCGATGCGCCGCGGTCGACTTGAGCTTGCGACCAATCACCTCCGCCGTGCCACCGCCTACGCCTGCATCGACCTCGTCAAAGACATAGGTCAGCGCTTCGTCCTCTTTGGCCAGGGCTTGTTTCACCGCAAGCATCACGCGCGACAGCTCGCCACCTGAGGCAATCAGGTCGAGCGGCCGCGGTTCCTCGCCCCGGTTGGGAGCGAAAAGAAAACGCACCCGATCCTTGCCACGCGGGCCAGGCTCGTCGCGATCTTCGACCACGATGGGCACCCGCGCCCCGGCCAATCCTAGGTCGCGCAGGGTCTCGTCCATACGCCGGCCCAGGACACGCGCGGCCTTGCGCCGCTGCTCCGAGATTTGCTCACACAAGGCCATCATTCGCTGGATGGCCGCCTCCACCGCCGTCTTGCGCGCCGCCAACCCTTCCTCGAAAGAACCCAGCGCGGCCAGCTCCCGGCTGATCGCCTCACGCCGCTCAATGGCTGCCGCGACTGAGCCGCCGTGCTTGCGGATCAGTCGACCGATGAGAAAGAGGCGCTCCTCGATTTCGGTCAACCGTTCTGGGTCGAAGCGAATGCCGCTCGCATAGCGCCCCAGTTCGCCGGCCGAATCCTCCACCTGCGCCTGGGCGGAACGAAGGGTTTCCACCACCGGTACAAGCGCCGGATCGAGCTGTGCCAGGGCCGCGATCTCGCGCACCACGCCCGCAATGCGGCCCGAGACCGCATCATCCGAGGAGTACAGGACTTCCTCGCCGCGCGTGCAGGCAGCCAGGAACTTCTCCGCGCCCTTGGTGCGTTCGCGCTCGGCCCGCAAGGCTTCATCCTCGCCAGGCTGCAACTCCGCCTGCTCGAGCTCGGAGAGTTGAAAGCGCAAGAGATCCTCGCGCTCGGCGCGCGCGCGCACATCCGCATCGAACCTGTCGATCTCGGCGCGCGCGTCGGCTAGTGCCTGGTACGCCTCGCGCGCCTCAACTAGCGCTGCGCCGTTTCCGGCAAACGCGTCCAGGATCGCGAGCTGGCTGTCGGGATCCGTGAGCAGGTGCTGGTCGTGCTGTGATGTTATGTCGACGAGCTTGCCCACGCTGGTGGCCAGATCGGCAGCACTCGCCAGGCTGCCGCCCAAGTGAATGCGGCCCCGGCCAGAGCGTGCGACCGCGCGTCGGACCACCAGCCCTTCCTCCACGGCCCGCCCCTCGGCGAGCAAGCGCTGGCGCACCTCCCATCCCGCCGGCAGTTCAAACACCGCCTCAACCCGCGCCTCCTCGCACCCCGCACGAATCATCTCGGCGCTGGCGCGGCCCCCGCGCAGCAGGCCCAGCGCCTCGACCAGGATACTCTTGCCAGCCCCAGTTTCTCCGGTGATGACCGTCAGGCCCGGTCCCAGAGGGACTTCGACCTCGTCGATGAGGGCGAAGCCAGATACTCGCAGCAGGTTCAGCATGACTAGAGTTTCGGCAACTGGGTCTCGCTAGTTGCGCGCCTCATGCCTTTCGTTCTCCCCAAGACAGCTTCTGGCGCAGAATGCCGAAGAACGAGCTGCGTGGTCGGAATACGCGCAGGGGCCGCGCCGCCTTGCGTACCTCGACCAGGTCCCCGGGCTTAACCTCTCGGGTCCACAAGCCGTCTACCGTCAGGACGGCGTGGTCGAGCGACACGTTGGTGACCGACAGCACCCTGTCGGCACGAACCACCAGAGGACGGTTGGTAAGCGTATGAGGACAGATCGGAGTCAGGACAATGGCCTCGAGATCGGGCGTGAGGATAGGGCCACCAGCTGACAGGTTGTAGGCGGTTGACCCCGTGGGCGTGGAAAGGATGAGCCCGTCGGCCTTGTAGGTCGCGATGGTGTCTCCGTCGAGAGACGCAGCCAGGTCCATCAAACGAGCTAGATTCCGTTGCGTGATGACCGCTTCGTTGAGCGCGCTGTGGCTCTCGGCCTTCCCGCCACCGCTGCGCAGGGTCACGTGCAGCCGCATCCTCTCCTCGATGCCCAGGCGTCCTTCCACGGCGTCGACAAGCGCAGCTCCGGCCTCGGACGTGGCGTATGGCGTGAGAAACCCTAGGCTGCCCAAGTTCAGGCCAAGCAGAGGGACATCGTGTTCACCAACCAGATCTGCGCCGTGCAGAAATGTTCCGTCGCCACCCAGCGCAACTAGGATATCGGCGGTGCTGGCCACCTCAGAGCCGGGCCCGCTGGGGAAGCCCGACGGAGGGGCTTCGCCGTCGTCGTCGACAAAAATGGCTGTGATTCCGCTGCGGCGCAGCCCATCAGCAAGTGTGGTGGCCAAGCTCAGCCCATCGGAGTTGCCGCGCCTAACGAGAAAACCAATACGCATCGCGCGGATTATTGCACGAACACGAGCGCCCGTTGCTACTCGCGTGGAAGGGTTTGGCAAGGCCGCGCGCGAGCGCGCGAGCGTAGCGAGCGGGTGTGGTGGGAGAGGTGCAGGTCCCGAAGTCCCCGAAGGGGGAAGCTAGCGGGGAGGTGGCGGCGGGTGTGAGACAGCAGGGCAACACGAACCCTCTCAGGGTTACTAGCCAGCCGGCTGGCCCAGCGCGAGCGGCGCGCCTTTGCACTACTGTGTTGGATTCGGACCGGGCAGTCGCGTCGCGAGGCAGCCCGGCCGCGACGAGAGCCGAGGGAAGATACTTAACGTATCTGACTGAGAAGCGAGGAAGCGGACGGGACCCGCAGCAGCGACGGCGACGGGAGAATCCAACACAGGAGTGCTAAGGTTGCATCTCGTAGAAGATCGTGATGCTCAGGCAGTGGAATTCACGGTCTGAACTCTGCGTCACTACCTTGTCGATAATGCGCGCCTTGGGATTGTCGTGGATCCACCGAGTGAGCACTTCTCCCAGCTCATCTCGGTCTTTGGCCTTCGTTGCCGTAAATACCTTAGCCCCCATCATAGCGTATCTCCTTCTGGCTTTTCAGATCGCCCGGTCCGTGGCACGAAGCTCTCTCGCAACCTCCGCGCATTGCTTTTGATACAACTCACTTCGCGCAGTGTAAAGAGTTTTTTTAGTCATGCTCAATACAAATATATAGATGCAACGTGTTGACCTCACACGGATCCTTGACCGCAGGCTCACAGAGTGCTTAATCTCCACTCCCCTCTGAAATCGGACCCTGGAGAAACTGCTTGGAGACACTGCTCGGACGCCCCTTGGAAGTCGAAGTTCGGGATTCCATCGAGAAGGCGATGAAGATCCTGAAACAAAAGATGTCGAAAGAAGGCATCCTCCAGGAGATCAAGCGCCGCCGCTACCACGAGAAGCCCTCGGTCAAGCGCAAGCGCAAGATCCGCGAGGCGCGCAAGCGGCGGCGACGCGAGGCCAAGCGGCGCGTTGTGCGCTAGCAGGCTGCCGGCCCTCCTGATATTCCCATGCGTGCATACCCGCGGGCGCGGGTGTTGGTGCAACCATGCAAGAATGGATCGAGGTCCAAATCGAGACCCACGCCGACGCGGCTGAGCTGGTCGCTGCCGCCGTGGCGCCGATCACCGGCGGCGTGGAGATGCGCGACGCAGAGACTCTGTTGTCGGCGGAGGCAGGTCGCACCTGCGTGGTGGCCTTGTGTCAGCCCGACCAATCTCAGTCGCTGCTCGGCGCCGTAGACCAGGCACTGGCCGCCGCGCGCGCCGCCGGAACCGCCGTCGATCCCGTGACCATTCGCAAGCGCGAGGCGCACGAAGACGAGTGGCGGGACGTTTGGAAGCAATTCTTCCGCGCCACCCGTGTCGGCCGGCGCTTCACGGTGCGGCCGAGCTGGGACGCGGGTCAAGCGCCTGCGGGCGAGTTCGTCATCGATCTCGACCCTGGGATGGCCTTCGGCACCGGGGCGCATCCGTCGACTCGGCTGGTGATCGCACTGGCCGAAGGGCTGCGTGAAGAGCGCGCTAGTCCGAACCGCATACTCGACCTGGGATGTGGATCCGGAATCCTGTCCATGGTGGCAGCACGCCTGTGGCCGCTGGCCTCTGGCCTCGCGGTGGACAATGATCCTCAGGCGAGTATTTGCGCGAAAGAAAACCTGCAGCGCAACCATGTCGTCAGCTTCGAGGTGCGAACCGATACCCTCGCTGGGGTGGCGGGCCGCTTCGACCTGGTCATGGCCAACATCCAGGCCGATGTCCTGACCGGGCTTGCGCCCGAGTTCCCGGCCCGGCTAGCCGAAAACGGCCTGATTATCCTATCGGGCCTGCTGCTGGAACAGGTGGAGCCGCTGCTCGCGGTCTTTTGCGATGTCGGCTTCACCCTGGATGCGCGCGCCGATGAAGGTGAATGGGGAGCGCTTCGCCTGCGTGTCTCTTGAGCGCGAAGCGCGCGGGGTGGGCAGGGTGGCGGGCCATCCCGAAGTCCCCGCAAGGGGCAACGTCGACGGGCTTTCCACTCGATCGATTGACTTCGCCCTGTGCCACCGGGGCGCTCTGTGGTGAAATGGTCACGCCATGCCTCGCGTATTTGTTCCGGCGCAGCTTCTCGACAGCGGACGAGTGACGCTCGACCGGGCCGCATCGAAGCA
>Ga0182019_10000492_pt1 | contig 19530 bp, 17 predicted proteins | sample 812E2MmetaG_FD_120483 | JGI IMG/M metagenome (GOLD analysis project Ga0182019, IMG submission 120483) | Permafrost microbial communities from Stordalen Mire, Sweden - 812E2M metaG | ecosystem: Environmental > Terrestrial > Soil > Wetlands > Permafrost | place: Sweden: Stordalen | collected...
GCACTTGCCCTTGGAATTGCTTTGCCCCTGGCAAAAACCTATTCCTATTCTTCTCCTGTTTTGCTGGCATTTGTACTCATGCTGATAGCCTTATCTTCTTTTGTCATTTACACATTCATGGATAAAAAGCTGGATGCTTCAATAGCCGAAAGTGTTAAGGGGAAGGCGGAGGAAGATGTTTTTGAGCTTAAGGATATTTTGTTTATTATCAAAAACAAAGGATTCTGGTATATTGCAATACTCTGCGTTTTGTTTTACTCAGCAGTTTTTCCGTTTTTATTTTATGCTACGGATTTGATGATTAATAAATATCATGTTAATCCAAATCTCGCGGGGTCAATTCCTGCATTACTGCCATTTGGCACAATCTTCCTTACCCCTTTATTTGGTACAGTTTATGATAAAAAAGGGAAAGGTGCTACAATCATGATCATTGGCTCATTTATTTTGATCTTCGTTCATAGTATCCTGACGATTCCATTTTTGAATTCATGGTGGCTGGCAGCAGCTGTAGTAATAATTCTGGGAATAGGTTTTTCATTGGTTCCTGCTGCAATGTGGCCTTCTGTTCCAAAGATCATTCCTGAAAAACAGCTCGGAACTGCATATGCTGTTATTTTCTGGATTCAAAATATCGGATTATGGATAATTCCGCTGCTGTTAGGAATAATTCTTAATTCAACAAACCCTGATGTAACACCAAATAAAGTTGCAGTAAAAGAGGCAGTTACCAGCGCTTATAAACAGGTATTATCAGACAAAACGTATGATCTTTCTATTAAAGAAATAACACAACTCGCTGAAAAAGCCAGTAGCCGTACAATAGATTCTTTGGTGCAAAATACTACCTATGAGTCTGTTCAGACTTCAATAGCAGATATCACAAGTCTGAAAAGCAGTATTTCAGCAAGCACAGTAAGCGCTCTTTCAGACATTAAGACTAGAGGAGATAAAGCTAAATTTGCAAGTGATATTGAAGCTAAAACATCGGAAGCAATCTATCCGGTTATTGCAAAATCGAGGTTGAATCTGAGATATAATTACTTCTTCGATTTGGTAATGTTTACAACTTTGAGTGTACTTGCTTTGATTTTTGCATTCCTTCTGAAGGCAGAAGATAAGAAGAAAGGTTATGGATTGGAGTTACCAAACATTCATAAGGATAACATATAAAGGGAAGGGGAGAATGGGAGAAAGAATAAATACTTTAGATAAATAAATTTCGAAGATCCTGCAAAGTGCGGCGGAATGGCTAAAAAATAGAGGAACAACTATGGAATCAAATGAATTTGAAAAATCGAAAATCTTTAGTTTCAGCGAATCTATTGATTATTCTGACGGAGGTATAGTCAGCAAAACCGTTCTCAAGAAGCAAACTGGGAATATTTCGCTTTTTTCTTTTGAGAAAGGGGAAGCTTTAAGCGAGCATACAGCTCCTTTTGATGCAATGATAACGGTTGTTGATGGAAACGGAGAGGTTGTAATAGGAGGTAAATCATTTGTTTTAACCGCAGGACAAACAATCATAATGCCTGCCAACATAACCCACGCTGTGAACGCAGTGGAAAAATTCAAGATGGTGCTGACTATGATCAAAAGCAGTTAGGAATCATATTGATCCCGACCCAAGCTTAGATTGCCTGGCGGATGAGATAGGAGTTCTTTATAGATTCTTTAGACTCCTTAATTAGTTCATACTTCATGGTTTCGGTATCCATAATAATCCCCTGGAAACGTCCAAGTGTACAGGCTCCGCTATTCAGATACCGTTTCTTCTTGTTCAGGTAATAGGTGTGGTGCGACTCAAGCTTATGTGTATGACCCAGGATAACAACATCATGGTCCTTCAGAAGTTTTAGTGCGTATGTAAGGTATTTAATAGTATTATATTTCTTGGGAATATGGTTTATCTCATCTTCGAGTGCTACTATTTTGAAATATATATCCATCAACCATTTGGAATGCGAGAATTTTTTTAGCATCGTTAATCCGAATTTGCCGATCGCACGCCCTAATTTGTTTCCGTTTAACCAGTCGGCATTATGTCCGTGTTCAATATGAATTGTCTGTCCCTGAGAATTTGTAATATCAAAGTGATCCACGGCGAATTCATTAACTAAGTCATGATTTCCCCTGATAAATATAAAATCATTATCCCTGAAATATCTCATCAGAATAGGGTTGGAATTTTTAATTTCTTCATAAGAATATTTTATCAATTCAAATACATCGCCATTGAGAATCACTTTATCGATTGAGTGGATATCTCTTATTCCTTCGATATGCATGATAAGGTCCATCTCATCCCATTGAAATGTGCCGAAATTATCACATGCGTCAATATGCAAATCAGATAAAACAAGAATATTCATAATAGTACATTAACATTACTGATATTTTAAAATATAATCCGAAACCGGACCAACTCCATTGCTGATTGCTGCCTTTTTAATGTTATTGCTTATGGAATTGTAGAACTCATTATCAGTCAGAAGCCTGTGAAGTACGTCCGGAAGGAATCTTGTGTTCTTTTCCAGTATTTCCATTGATGTAGATGCACCACATTTTGTTATTACGACTTCTGAAATGCTTACCAGTAAGTGAACAAAGTCAACTAAAAGAATTTCAACATCAACTCTTTTTTTGGTTTTTATCTTTTCTGCAACAGCTTTGGCAGGAGCGAGATGCCCGCCACCGGTTTTAAGATATAAGAACAGGTAATTTCCCATTATATCGCTTCTTTGTTGATTCTCAAAAGTAAGCTTAGGTTATTAACAGCCTGTTACGTAATTAATAAGAATATATTAATATTTAGAGAGTTAGATTTTAATGGGACAATTAATAGACATGAAGAATCTTCAGACGGAAGCTCTGCCTGTCTGAGTTTTACAGAGGATAACTTTATATCTCATCTGTAACTTTATTTCTTATGAACCAAACAAAACCACGCAGGAAAAAATAATTATTGAAACAAATATTATTGTAAATGAAACCTCAATTAGTAAATTCCTATTTGAGTTCATTTTATCACGGGTGAAATTCTGAACATTGTTATTCATATGATCAAAATTTGATATTTTAACTTTTCGTATATTAGGTAAAATTACTTCCAGAATGTTACAAATGTGTTCTGAGGATATTAATTTTTTGTTAAGTCGAGTATCCTATTATTGTTCTCGCCGTATTCTTTTCATGAAATAATGCTATAATGAGAGCCAGATTTATCAGAAACAAATAAACAGTAGTACTTAACATTAAATGTGACAAAAAAATAATACGGTTTCTACTGACAATCATGCTATTAGTTCTACCTTTAAAAGTCATAAGAACATTCTTTGCTGGTTTCTTAGAGGAAAGTAATTTGGTTCCTTTTTTATGGGAAGAAAGGCAAAGGAGACTAGCCTTATTTGACGCTTATTATTTGTATGATCAGTTTGTGTCCTGAACATATTATTTTAACTTCAACCCTAAGCTTTATAGTGCGGGTATTTATGAAACAACGAATTTTTAAAAACCAAATAGTTGCCAGGTGACCGGGTCTGAAGTATAGTAATTTAATTGTGTATAATATTAAATAAGATGAACAGCAAAAGAATATGCCCTGTAGAAAGGGCAGGAGGACTTGATAATTCACTTCGAAAATTATTCCAGAATCCGCAAAAAATACTCAGACCTTATATCAATGAGGGGATGACGGTACTTGATCTGGGTTGCGGCCCTGGCTTCTTTTCAATAGAAATTGCCAGAATGCTTAATAATTCGGGGAAAGTTATTTCTGCTGATTTACAGGATGGAATGCTTGAAAAAGTTAAGGAGAAGATCACAGGAACTGAACTTGAGAAGAGAATCGAGCTACATAAATGCGAAGATGTCAAGACAGGTATAACTGAAAAGGTTGATTTTATTTTATGTTTTTATATGGTTCACGAGGTGCCGGATCAGGATAAACTTTTCCACGAGCTTAAATCAATCCTTAAACCTGGTGGGAAAATATATATAATTGAACCGAAATTTCATGTTTCAAAAATATCTTTCGACGACATGATTAGCAAATTAGACACGATTGGATTTGATATAATTAACAGACCAAAGGTATTCTTCAGCAGGGCTGTTTTATTGACAATTAAAAATTGACAAATCCGACTGTACAATTGTATCGACCTTAGTCTTTTTTAAATGTATGATCAGGATGTTACGATAATGTGTTGTAGTAATTAAGATTATGTTAATTAGTTCTTCTACTTTTTACTGGCTATTGTCTTTTGTACATCCTGAATATGAAGAAATAATCGCTGGTCGTAAACAGGTTTAAGAGAATCGCTTTTTTCAAGGAATTTCAATGCTTCCTTGTATTTGCCCATTTTAAATAAACCCCAGCCTTTAGTACCAAGGTAATTGTAATTATCAGGATTTAATTTTAAAGCTTTTTCAACAAGTTGCATACCTTGAACAGGGTCTCTCTCTTTATCGATAAGAAAATATGCAAGACAATTTAATCTGTCCGGATTTTCTGGTTGCATTTCAAGCGCGTTACGGTAATGTCTCTCCGCTTTGTCGAAATTACCTGCAGATGAATAAATGTCTGCCAGGTTAAGTTCTATATCTGCATCTGATTTCGAATTGTCTCGGCAAACAGAAAGATATGTCCTAATATTTTGATTGGCTGATGCTGAATCATTTTCAGTAAAACAGAGAATTATCTGGCTTTCAAGCAACCCTAAATCACCAGGGAAATCCTTAGTTGCTTTCCTGATCAGCTCCTTTTCTTCTTTATATCTTCCTGCAGAATGATAAGCATTTATTAAGACCTGATAGAAATAGCTGTTAAGTGGTTTTACGTTCCAGCTTTTATATATGTCAAGAGTGGTTTCAAGTTCAGGAATTGCTTTGTTATACTGGTTCAATTCGTAATAAGGAACACCGACAGTAAAGTGAGTAATGGGAATCCGGTCATTTATTTCCAAAAGCTGCTTTGCATATTTTATTTCCTCAACTTTAGATTTTTCATGGTAACGGGCATAAAGCCAGTTTGCCCATATTCTCCACTCGAATGGCAGCTGCTCTTTTTTCTCATAGACTTTCAGACACCATTTTTCCGCCTGATCATATAATGACTCGTTAGCATAGGACATTGAAAGCCAAATATAAGCGTAAACAAAATTTGAGTCTATCTCTATTGATTGAGAAAATAATTTAATTGCAGACACATTATCTGATTTAAAAAACGCCTTAAAACCAAGAATGAAAGACTTATATGCCTCAACCGAGTTGGGCATAACAGTCTGAAATTCATTGGAAATTTCTTTCTTCAGTGAAGAAATTATAAGAAAATTTTTTATCATCAGGGAAAGTGAGTCAGTAAGCCCCAGAATACTTTTGATATCTCCATTGATCTGAAAGGATTTAAAAACCTCTTCTGTCTTTGAATCAATTAGTTGTGCACTTATCCTAATCTCACCACCGACTTCATTTATATTGCCAAAGATAAATACATTCGCATCCAGATTCTGAGAAACAGTTCTTGCAACTGATGTTGTTATCGAGGCGTAATTCGCGATACCTTTACTCTGGAGCAGATTGTTTGTTGATTCCGTTTGCCGGACTTTAAGATCGGGAGAATTAGAAAGTGATGCAATCAGGTTAAATTGAATTCCATCCTGCCAGATATTCAAGGTTGAATCATTTGTAATATTTTGAAATGGCATAACTGCAACTGAAATTCTTTCACCTGTAGCTCTAAGTTTATTCAATGTGTCCCGTTTGAAAATTTTTGGCCAGGCAAATAAAAATAATATTATTAATATTGTTAAGCCTGCGACTCCGGATATCCACCTGAGCTTATTTGGACCTGTTTTTTTCTTTTTATCTGTGAGTTTTTCTTCTTTAGCGTTCTCACCAGCTAAACCACCATTCCTTATCTGTTCTTGCGATGATGATTGAATGCTCTGCAACCCGCGAATAATATCATCAATGGCATTAGCTACTTTATTTATCTGGATAATATATTTGGTATTGTTGAGGTTCTTCTTTTCATCATCTTCAATAGTAAGTGGTTTATTTACCCCCGGTTCCTTATAAATAAATTCAATCGCCCTTAATGCTCCTCCCAGTTCTTTTTCAAGAAGGGATTTATCTTCCATGGCAAGATCGTGTATTTGAATTGGAAGAATCCTGTTTGCAACATTACCGCTATGAAGCTTTATCTTCAACCCAAACTGATCATTTGAAGCCTGCTCTGTGTATGCTTTGAATTCATGTTCCCAGGCAAATGATTTAGGATCACAATATATGCGAGAGATTATTGGAATAAAAATCAAACATTTAAGTTTCTCTTTCAGGGAAGCGTAAACATCATGTGTTTCTAATAATCCATCATGCGGGTTTATGTCAAAATAAACACTTACCTCTTCTTTGAATGTTGATTCGAGTTCTGTCTTCAGAGCCTCTGCAAACTTACTTACCCACCTGTCGCCTTTGTTATCTTTCTGACGGTAGCTGATGAAAATGTCGTATTCGTAGCCTGATATTATACTTGGCATATCGCTAAAATGATCTTCTGCTTTTCAATGTTCTGATAATATTCCTCTCAAAATTAATCCTTCTGTTGAATTGAGCAAATATTATTTACGCCTTATCCGATCTGGCCCTATCAATAAATAAAGGAGATAATTCATATATTATTGGGATTGGTTCAATTTTTTTAAAATAAGAATTAAATTGAGTAGAACCTACTTTCCCGGATTAATATATTATTAAAATATTACCACATTCCGATTAATAAATTATTAAATATCTGGTATTCTGAATAATATCTGGCGGTCTTATTCAATTTCTTTTTTTATTTGCAGAGTATTCCGAAGTGCAAAAAAAATGGAATCTTTTATAGAAATGCAGAAAATATATTTTCAAGATCAAATAACATATTATGCCTGAAGAAGTAGTTTTTTATGTAACAAAGTACGGGTATCTGGCGATTTTCATTCTGGTTTTTCTCCAGGAAATTGGAATGCCTAATCCATTTCCTAATGAACTGTTGCTTATTTTTTCAGGCTACTTGACATTCAAGGGAGTTCTCTTCCTCCCTTTTGTAATAATCACTGCATTATCTGCCGATTTCATAGGGACAAACATACTTTATTTTCTATTTTATAATGCCGGGGCATTTATAATGAAGAAAAAACCAGGGTGGTTACCATTATCCTCAGCTATAATGAACCGGCTGTCAATCAAAATATCGAAAGGAGGAGTGCTGAGTATGTATATTTTCAGGCTTACTCCTTTTACCAGAGGATATACATCGGTTATTACCGGACTGGTTCAGGTCAAGCCTAAAGTATTTTTGCCAATTGCGTTTTTTTCAGGAATAACCTGGGCTACCGTTTACGTTGTTATTGGCAGTTTAATTGGCCCGTCGTGGAATCTTTTTACTCAGAATATTGACTGTTTTGGAAATTATATGATAACTATGCTGGTTATTATTATGTGCACGGTTCTTCTTATATATAGCTTCAGGAAAAAAGGAAAAAACAAGGTAAATGCAGTTATTAATAATTCCTGAAACGTCTGAAATTATAAAGCTGTTTTTTAAATTTAATAATTCAATCTATGAAAATTCATGTGGTCTCTGAAACTCCGTTTATTATGAAAGCAACAGGTGTACACACTGCTTTCATGGATCATATTGAGCTATTAAAAGAGAAAAATGATATTGAAGTTGTAGTAAATGATGAAGGTACCGGTGATATTTTTCATGGTCACACTTATGGACTTTATTATATCTGGAAAGGAAGAAAATATAAGGGAAGAAGAGTCTTTACTGCTCATGTGATACCTGACTCAATAAAAGGATCCTTACCCTTCTGGCGGTTATTTATGCCATTCATCAGGTTTGGTTTAAGGATCGTATATACCTATGCCGATGTATGCATTGCTATCTCTCCAATGGTTGAAAAAGCAATTATTGATAGCGGCGCCAGGACAATGATAGTAAATATATATAATCCTGTTAACATTGGAAACTGGAAAAGAACTGATGAAAATCGAAAAAGGGGACGACAGATGCTGGGTTTGACTGAAAATGAATTTGTAGTTCTCGGCGTAGGACAATTAACAGGTAGAAAAGGAGTTGATGATTTTCTTAATATAGCAGAATCAATTCCTGATGTCAGATTTGTATGGGCAGGAGGCAGACCCTTCGGTGGTTTTACGGAGGGAATAAAAAGGATAGATGAAAGATTCAGCAATGCAGGAAAAAATGTAGTTAATGCCGGTCAGATTAACCTGGAAGATATGCCACTTATATATGCAGCAGCAGATCTGATGCTTTTCCCTTCATACCAGGAAAACTGTCCTCTGGCACCAATAGAAGCAGCCGCCTGCGGAATGCCGGTAATATACAGGGATATAGAAGAGTACAGATCATTATATAAGAATCCATATCTTAAAGCAACCAGCACGGAAGAATTTATAGCGCTTACTAAAAGAATGATTAACGACCAGGAATTTTATGACGAAGGTCTCAAAATATCAGAACAATTACTTATACAGTTTGATAAGGACATTATAAGAGAAAAACTAATCGCTGTTTATCAAAGTTTATTGAACAACTGGCAGTCATCCCTTATGCTAAGTGCCTCCTTTATTTCCTGATGATATACAGGGATCTTAAAGTTCTCATTTTTTCTCCGCGTAACTGTTATCCCCTGCTTTAGGAGGTATCCGGTAATAGAACAAAAATCCGCCCTCTTGCTTTATGAAATTAAAATCAGGATATTTTAGGAAGAAATTTTTCCATGTCGATTTAGCAACAATGTAAACAGGTTTATCTATTTCACCATTCAGCAACCACTTTATGTCACTGCTTTTATTGTTTTCTCCAGGCTTTTTTTGAAAATAGAAGTATGGCGCATAGCTGTAAAATCCTACTGTACCAACATACACATTCTTACCGGAAAGACTCTGACAAAAATTTATTGCCGGAGCCTGTGAATATCCCTCAATTTTTGGAACAACTGCTTTCATATAGAAGAAAATGCAGAAGGCTGTCGCGTAGAATAAAGTAATCATTCCTCTCAGGAATTGTTTACGTTTAATTAAGAATATTGTGTAGAGAATTAATATCAGGTAACCGGTGCCTATCAAAAACTCGTATCCATTCCACTTTACAGGTGAATTTAAACAATCAATGACAAAATCATCTTTAATATAGGGTATTATAAGATATTTAAACTTTGAAACAAGAGGCAAACAGATAAGTAAAATTGAAAATACAGTTCCGGTTATTGAAAGTATCCAAACAAGGTATTTCTTAAAATCTGCCCTTTTATTTAGAAGTTCGTAAATAAAATAGGTTGCAAGAAAAGACAGCGGGTAATACGTAAGCGATGAATAATGCACAATTTTTGTTTTTACAATTGTGAACAGTATCATTACAACCCAGAACAGAATAAACATCCATTTTAGAAAGTAAGTTCCTTCATCATGGGTTTCAACTTTCTTCATGAAAAAAACCGGCAATGCCAAAACAGAGATTGGGAAACATCCAAGAAAAACAATAATAAAATGATAATAAATTGGTCCGGAATGTCCTGCTACTGGTCTAAGAAATAATTCCGACTGATATTTAATGAACTCCCTGATAAACCAAAATCCATTATTGATCATCTCTGGTCCAAACCATAAGGTGGTAATAACAAAACAGGATGAAGCAAAGATCAATATATTTTTCCAATTTGAAATTCTTTTAAATTTCATGATTATCCAATACACTAATACTGAAATTCCTGCTATGAGTAATCCCACTGGCCCTTTCGTAAGAGTTGCCAGACCAATTGAAATACCAGCAAAAAGAGCATACTTAAAACTTTTACTTCCTGTTAATTCACTTATGCTTTTTGAAAGAAAAACAACAGTCATGAAAATAAAAAAATTAAATAACGGGTCAATAATACCCGATTTGAAATAGATATGAGGCAGAAATGAACCCAAATAAGCCAGCGCCCATATTAAGCCGAATTTATCATCATACATTTTTTTGCCCAGAAAATATAGGGTAAGCAGGGTTCCTATTCCTATAATGGCATTTGGCAATCTTGCAGCGAACTCATTAATCCCAAAAAGTTTCATACTCAGGGCCTGTATCCAGAAAAACAAGGGTGGTTTTTCCCAGAAAGGATGAAAGTCGATCTGGACACGGCTGAAATTACCAGTAACTATCATTTCGCGAGCTGATTCGGCAAAATTTATCTCATCCCAATCGAACAAATGAACTGAACCTAGAAAAGGGATAAAAAAGAATATTGCTGAAATTAATATCAGGTATGGGTAGAACTTTCTATTCATAGTTCACTGACTAACAAGGAGTTTCCATTCGTAAATTCCTGTCTTTGTTAAAAAATACAGTAATGAAACAGGCAAGACTACCCAGCACCCAGGCTTTACGCCATCTTAATCAGAATCGACTTGAGAGTGTCAGTAACATCCTCCTCTTCATCGACACATCTCTCGAGCATCTCAAGGATTTTGTTATTCTTGATTAATTCTTTTGGATCTTCTTCTTTTTCAAAGAGTTCAGAGATTCCTGTAAAATAAATTTCATCCGCTTTATGCTCAATTGCTGTAACTATCCCACATGCCCTGCTTATTTTTTCCTTGTTGGCAACCGGATCCTTAAGACAATGAATTGCTGTTTCAACTTCTTTAGCTCCTTCATAGACCAATTCTCCAAGCTCTTTGTATATTGCCATCATCTTTTTTGGCCTGTAAAGACATATGCGTCGGGCTATCCCATTAATCGAATCAACAACATCATCAATATTTGCTGTGAGTTCATGAATATCTTCCCTGTCAAAAGGGGTTATGAAAGACTTGTTAAGTTGCTCATAGGTTTTATTTGTGATGTCATCTCCTATATGTTCAACGTCCCTTATCTCTTTATAAAGCCTTTCGTGTTCCATGATTTCAGCGCTTGCTAAAAGTTCCTTAAGGAGTTCTGCAGCCTTAACCAGGTTTTGGGCATCACTCTCAAAGAGTGGAAAGAAGGAATGATCCTTCGGGACAAAAAACTTTAAAAATTTATCTATATTCATGATTATCAATCTTATATTCGATATAAACTTATTTTTATACAAGAATCAATTTAAGAAAATGGTACATTATTGCACCAACGACTGCTGATACAGGAATTGTAAGAAGCCATGCCCAAAAGATTTTAGTTGTGACTCCCCACTTAACAGCTGAAGCTCCTTTTCTTGCACCGGCTCCGATTATAGCGCCTGTAATAACATGGGTTGTACTTACAGGTATTCCAAAATGTGTTGCTGCAAAAAGGGTTATAGCGCCTGCCGATTCAGCACAGAATCCTTCAAAAGGTTTGAGCTTTGTTATCTTTTGTCCCATTGTTTTAACAATCCTCCACCCACCTAATAAAGTACCCATTGCTATTGCGGCCTGGCACGACAAAACAATCCATAGTGCTATCGGATCACTCTTTGTCGCTAAACCTGAAACAATAAGAGCAACCCAGATAATTCCCATTGATTTCTGAGCATCGTTTCCTCCATGTCCAAGACTAAAAGCTGCAGCTGATAATAGCTGGAGTCTCCGGAAATGTTTATCAATTCCTGAAGGAGAATGGTTCCTTGCAAAGAAGATTACAATGGCAGAGATGAAAAAAGACATAATCATTCCAAGTACAGGAGCTACTACAATAAAAATTATAATTTTTATTACTCCGACATACATTACTGAACTCCAACCAGAACTCGCTACTGCAGCCCCGACAAGTCCTCCGACCAGCGTATGAGAAGAACTTGAAGGCAGACCTAGCCACCAGGTTACAAGGTTCCAGGCGATTGCAGCTACCAGAGCGGAAGCGATAACAGTAAGATTAATTACATCGGGATTAATAACCCCTTTACCCATAGTTGTTGCAACTCTCAACGGGAAGATAAGAAATGCAACAAAATTAAAGAAGGAAGCCATACAAACCGCTGCAAAAGGAGAGAGAACTTTTGTAGAAACCACTGTTGCAATTGAATTTGCTGAATCGTGAAAGCCATTGATAAAGTCGAAGATTATAACCAGAGCAACTACAATATATAAAAAGGTCATTTTGTAAATATTATGAACAATTTTGAAAATATCGGGGTTTCTTTGAAAAACTACGAAATGATAAGTCGTTCATTTCTTTCTTGTTATATTTTTTAAATATTGCGATTCAGGTGTCAGCAATGTAACAAAATTGTTACAAAATTCAAAAGGATAAAATTGTTAAGTTATTGTTACATTTTCATAACAGTTTTCATCACATGGACTTATCTGCATAAATGGCTCATTTCATTTTTTCATTGTTTATATTGGTAAATTGTACTAATTTTATTGTCTTATTTTATAAAACTAAAAAATAATTGAATATGAGCGACATACGCGATCTAGAGCCAAAACAGTTATGGAACTTTTTCCATGAGATAACACAGATACCCCGTCCTTCAAAATACGAACAAGGGATGATAAAGTATATGAAGGAGTTTGGTAAAAGCATAACCTTGAAACTGTTGTTGATAAGCTAGGTAATGTGATTATCAGGAAACCCGCCACAAAGGGAATGGAAAACAGGAAAGGTGTGATTTTTCAGACACATCTCGATATGGTTCCCCAGAAGAACAGTGATAAAAAACATGATTTCGAAAAGGACCCTATCGAAACTATTATCGACGGTGAATGGGTAAGAGCCAATGGAACAACACTAGGCGCTGATAATGGTATCGGAGTGGCATCGACCATGGCAGTGCTGGCTTCCAGGGATATTGCTCACGGACCAATTGAGGCGCTTTTTACTATAGATGAGGAAACCGGAATGACGGGGGTATTCGGACTTAAGAAAGGACTTCTGAAAGGGGAGATTCTTATGAACCTCGACTCAGAGGATGAAGGTGAACTTTATGTAGGTTGCGCAGGAGGAGTTGATGTAAATGTCACTATGGATTATACTGAAGAAAAATCACCAAAAGGACTGTCCGCTTATAAAGTTATCGCAAAAGGTTTGAAAGGTGGCCATTCAGGTGTCGATATTGCACTTGGCAGAGCAAATTCAAATAAAATAATGTTCAGGTTTCTTATGCAGGCAGAATCGGATTTCGCGATCAGGCTTGCTGAAGCGGCTGGAGGCGATCTGAGGAATGCAATACCAAGAGAATCTTATTCCATTGTTTTAGTATCTGAAGCAAAAGCTAAAGAATTTGAAAAATTCGTCAAGGGGTATGAGAAGATGTATCGGGCTGAATTTTCTGATACAGAACCTGATCTGAAGTTTTTTGTGGAGAAAATAGCTGTTCCTTCTAAAGTAATGAGTAAGGGAGATCAATACAAGATCATCCGTGCGTTGTTTGTATGTCCAAACGGCGTTCAAAGGATGAGCCAGGCAATGAAAGGACTGGTGGAAACATCAAATAATCTGGCTGTTGTAAAATGTGTAGGAGGGAAATTTGAAACCTATAACCTCACCAGGAGCTCTGTTGACTCCGCCAAGGAGGCAACAGCATGGAAGATAGCAGCAGTTTATCATCTGATTGGTGCGGATGTTACACTTACCGGCACATATCCGGGGTGGAAACCAAACATGCAGTCTCCAATACTGAAAACGATGAGCGATCTATACAAGGATATGTTTGGTAACATCCCTGAGAAAAAAGCAATCCATGCAGGCCTCGAATGCGGCCTTATTGGCGGAGTATATCCAAATCTTGACATGATTTCATTTGGTCCGACTATCAGATCTCCGCATTCTCCTGATGAAAAGGTTAATATTGCCTCAGTAGGAAAATTCTGGAAGTTTCTGGTGGGTACTCTGAAGCATGTTCCTGTTAACTAACAGGCTTCAAGTTGAATCAACTCATTGATGAAGAATGAGCCCCCCTTTAGGGGGGATGGGGGGCAAAACTTAGGGGGGATGGGGGGCAATACGAAAAGAGAAAATTATGTGGAGCAGATTAAAAAGCTTTTTCATAGCTGATATTAATATCATTACACATGATAAAAAGCTTCTCGCCCGTAGCCTGGCTCCATTCATTTTAATTCTAATATTGAAATTAGTATTTCCCCTGCTTTCCGGAATCTTTTTTTCAAAGACCGGGCACTCTCTTTATAATTATTATGCTATTGTTGCCATTACATTTATCGCAATAATTCCAATGTTTCCGGGGGAAGTATATGCATTTATTCTTCTTGATGATAAAAATATGAAGATTATGCGTATCGAAGAAGTTGATACGGTAGCCGAACGGAAATTTCTGTTTATGAGGATGATAAGTCCCTTATTTATTAGTTTCATCCTGGTGTTGCTGACTATTTTACTGACAAAGCCTGTGCCAACGGAAGGATGGTTAAGAACCCTTTTCTCCGCTTTCCTTCTTTCAATACAATCATTGTTTGTTTTTCTCTTTATAACCACTCTTGCAGAAAATAAGACTGCCGGAGTGGCTCTGTCAAGACTTTACTGGATTTTTCTGATAGCAGTGCCGGCAGGATTGCTGCTTCATCATCCATTGAATTATTTTGCGTTTTATTCACCTCTTTATTGGGTAGCGTGGACATGGATTATTCCTTCCCCGGTTGAAAGTATGATTTACGGATCTGTTGCATTAATACTTACATCAGGAGCAAGCGTAATATTCTATCGTCACTTTGTGAAAAAACATGCCAGGTAAACAGAAATTTTACCTGTAATATACCTATAGCTTTATCTCCACGAGCAGATCATCCTTCATCACGTTAGTATTGGGTTTAGCCATTACCAGTACAATCGTGCCATTCACCGGAGATATTATTTCATTCTGCATCTTCATTGCCTCCAGAATAACCATTGGTTCTCCCTTCACAACTGTTGAGCCTTCTCTTACAAGTACATCGATAATTTTACCGGGCATTGGCGCTTTAATAATTTCCTTTTCATTTTTGCCCCGGTTTGAATTTAAAACCTTCATTCTCTGTAGTGAGAATGGTGTTTCTACAGTAAAGGTGTAACTAATATCGTTGAAGAGAATTTCATATTTATTCTGGTTTGAACGTACAATTTCCACTGGGTACTTCCGATTCTTCCATAATATATAGGTACCGTATTTTTCATCAGCCTTCAGTTTAACTTCATAATCCCTTTTACCGATTCTTATGGTATGTTTCAACGGGAGTGAGAAACTGAATTTCTTGTTTTCGGAAGAGAGTGTGTATAATTTCTTGATCTGCAGCTTATCGTTTGCCATGATTTACTGATAAATTTAAAATTGATTTATTCTTTTGTTTAACAGCCAGGGACTCATAACTTTTCCATGTTCGAAATTAACGTTTATGCTGTCATCATTCAGGTTTTCCTCAATAAAGAGTTTGGTGGCAAGCCAGGCTGCAAGCATCTCCTCATATTCACTATTGTAATAATACTTTTCCAGATCCTTTTCAATAAATGAAGTTGTAAAGGTTCCATCCTGAAACTTCTGATGACGCACAAGCATGCGGAAGAATGGCAGGGTTGTCTTTGTACCTTTAATCCAGACTTTATCGAGGGCCATCTTACAATTTTTAATAGCATCTTTCCTGTCTTTCCCTCTTACAATAAGCTTGGCAATCATAGAATCATAACTTGCAACAATTGAAGAACCCGACTGAACTCCTGTATCTACTCTTATACAAGGGTCAGATGGCATATTTAAACTTTCAATTTTCCCCGGGTCGGGTGCGAAACCTGCCTGAACATCCTCTGCGTTTATCCGGCATTCAATTGCCCAACCTTTTAGCTTTATATCATTTTGTTTAATTCTGAGCTCCTCTCCATTAGCTATCCTGATCTGTTGCTCTATAAGATCTAAACCGGTTATTATTTCAGTTACAGGATGTTCCACCTGAATTCTGGTATTCATCTCCATAAAATAGAAATTTTTGTCAGCGTCAAGCAGAAACTCAACTGTTCCGGCGGAATAATAATCAACAGCTTTGGCAATCTGGACAGCCATGTCTCCCATTTTTTTACGCAGTTTTGCATCCAGAGCGCATGATGGCGCTTCCTCAAGCAGTTTCTGATGTTTTCTCTGGATTGAACATTCCCTTTCTCCTAAATGAATAACATTCCCCATTATGTCTCCAAGTATTTGAAATTCAATGTGTTTGGGATTTTCAATATATTTTTCAACAAATACTGAAGGATCATTGAAAGCTTTCTCTGCCTCTTTACTTGCAATAATAAACATCTTCTCCATTTCCTCAGCCTTTCGCACAATCCTCATTCCTCTTCCCCCACCTCCTGATGCAGCTTTTATTATTACCGGGTAACCGATCTTTTCAGCAATAACAGAAGCTTCTTCCTCATTTGCAATATTTCCTTCGCTTCCCATTGCCATTGGAATTCCGCCCGCCATTGCTATTTTCCTTGCAATAGTTTTATTTCCCATTTTATATATTGAATCGGGAGAAGGACCTATAAAAATCAGGTTTTTATCAATGCATTTCTGCGCAAAGTAGGCGTTTTCTGCAAGGAACCCATAACCCGGATGAATAGCATTGGCATTTGTCTTTATTGCGATATTAATTAGTTTGTCAATGTTGAGAAATACAGGTATTTCGGAAATATCTTCAGTATCATCAAATATTATATCAGCTCCTGTCAGATACATGGCATTTGGTTCAGCAGCAGTTTTAACAACGACAGTCTCAATTTTCATAAGGTGTGCAGTTTTCATGATCCTGACTGCAATTTCACCTCTGTTCGCAATTAGTATTCTCTTAATCTTCATCAGATTCATATTAATTTCCGTACTTTAATCGAAAACAGCCTAACGGCTCAACGGCCCAACGGCTCAATGGTTCAAGGGCTCAAGGGCAAAAGAAATCTTTATCTGGTAGATACCTTTATGCCCTTGCGCCCTTACGCCTTTAAGCCTTACAAAGGCATATTCCCATGCTTTCTGGCCGGCACCTTAACCCATTTGTTGTTGAGTGCATTCAAAGCTGATATAATCTTTTTCCGTGTTACTGCCGGATCAATTACTTCGTCAATGTAACCGCTTTCATCAGCAATAAATGGATTCGCAATTTTATCGCGATATTTTTTAACAAGTTCCTTTTTAAGCTCAACAGGGTTTTTCGATTCAGCAAGTTCTTTCCTGTATAGAATAGCAACAGCTCCGTCAGGACCCATTACAGCAATTTCTGCTGATGGCCAGGCGAAACTGAAATCGCCACCAAGGTTTTTGCTATTCATAACAATGAAAGCTCCTCCGTATGCTTTGCGAAGAATGATGGTTATTTTGGGAACCGTCGCTTCACTATATGCAAAAAGCAATTTTGCGCCATGTCTGATAATACCCGAGTGTTCCTGATCAACACCTGGAAGAAAACCGGGAACATCTTCGAATGTGATAATAGGTATATTGAATGCATCGCAAAACCTTATAAACCTGGCCCCTTTTGTAGATGAATTGATATCGAGGACACCTGCAAGTATTTTTGGCTGATTAGCAACCACCCCAATTGTTTTACCGTTGATTCTGGCAAAACCTGTTACCAGGTTTGCACCGAACAACTCAGATGTCTCAAAGAAGCTGTTTCTGTCAACAATCTGAACTATTACGTCCTTGACATCGTATGCTTTATTTGGATCTTCGGGAATGAGATCCCTCAACTTTTCATTAATATCGTTAATTGATCCGTCGTCGCCAACAACAGGAGGATTTTCAACATTATTTGAAGGAAGATAAGAAAGGAATTTTTTCAGCGCAAGGATAGTATTCTCCTCATCATCATAGATCATATGGGCAACACCGCTTTTACGCGCATGTACCTCTGCTCCTCCAAGCCCTTCGGAGGTTACATCTTCATTCAGAACTTCCTTAACAACATTTGGTCCGGTAACAAACATATAGCTGGTGTGATTAACCATAAAGACAAAGTCAGTAAGGGCAGGGGAGTAGACCGCACCCCCGGCAGCCGGTCCCATAATTACTGAAATCTGTGGAATGATTCCTGAAGAATGAATAATGTTCTGAAAGATGGCGGCATAGCCGCTCAGACTTGCGACTCCTTCCTGTATTCTTGCTCCTCCGGAATCAATAAGCGCAATTATTGGCGAACCCATTTTCAGAGCCATCTCCTGAATTTTGGCAATCTTTTTTGCATGAACGATTCCTAGCGATCCTCCCATTATTGTGAAATCCTGGGCATATGCAAAGACTAGTCTGCCGTTTACTTTTCCGTGTCCGACAATTACTCCGTCACCATAAGATCTTTCAACTTTTCCGAATTCAACAGGCTGGTCAGCCGGTGTTACAAAGGCATCGATCTCTTCAAATGTGTTATTGTCGAAAAGCAGTTTAATCCGTTCATGCGCCGTAAGCTTGCCTTTTGAGTGTTGCTTTTCAGCTTGTTTCGGACCATATTGTTTTGCTATTGCCGATTGGCGGTCAGAGAAGGCTTTATAATACTTGCCGGATAAATCCATACCACTTTTATTTTAAGGTATCAAAAATAGACAATATCATGGTAATTACAAAAGACCCTTCGACCGCTTGAAGTGCACCTTTTGTTAGATATTGATAAACAGGTTATTGCATACTAATAATAATCGAACATGATTTGGAATACTCTATGCCTGATTTTGAAATCCATTAACTGACAGGAGTTTTTAGTTAAACAGACTATCACAGAATATCATAGAGGAAGACAGATCACCTTTTCTCCTCTTCACCCCATCTCCCCTTCATTCCTATCTTGGCTTGAATAACCCTTCAGCCTTTGATCCGAGCATCCCTGCCTGTAGCATAATACTGCTAGCCTTTTTAAGGTTTTTTATCATTTTAATATTGACAACAGGATAATGACGCAGGTTTTCCAGCTTATCCCCGATATATTCCAGATCTTCATCTGTAGTGGCCCAGTGGCGTGAATTATAGATGGAAAGATCGAGCGGCACTGAATAGGATCGTAATGATTTATCTCCATCAGTATTGAAATAAAAATCAAAATAAGACATGACAAGTTCCCGTAATGTACGATAAACAGGTTCCCTGAATCTGAGTGAAGTGAAGTTTGATTTTGCAACTGCCCCCCAATGCCCGTCTTCTTTGTAGACTGTTATAACATGATCATCATCATTATAGGCTTTCATATCAACGATCAGAGGTTTGTAGCCATTAAATTGCAAAATAGCAGCAGCGAAAAGCGCGCCTTCGAAACAATGTGCAGTTCTTTTTTTTATCACCCATCGCGGCGATCTGCACTCGTAATTAGGATTATACTCTAATGAATCCAGAAAACCCTGAATTTTATCAGGGTCACTTATTGTTTTCAAGAACTTAATCTCTTCTTTTGTCCAGTCCATAAAACGTTGCTTGTTGCTTGTTGCTTGTTGCCTGTTGCCTGTTGCCTGTTGCCTGTTGCCTGTTGCCTGTTGCCTGTTGCTTGTTGCCTGTTGCCTGTTGCCTGTTGCCTGTTGCCTGTTGCCTGTTGCCTGTTGCCTGTTGCCTGTTGCCTGTTGCCTGTTGCTTGTTA
>Ga0182019_10000494_pt1 | contig 19525 bp, 14 predicted proteins | sample 812E2MmetaG_FD_120483 | JGI IMG/M metagenome (GOLD analysis project Ga0182019, IMG submission 120483) | Permafrost microbial communities from Stordalen Mire, Sweden - 812E2M metaG | ecosystem: Environmental > Terrestrial > Soil > Wetlands > Permafrost | place: Sweden: Stordalen | collected...
ACGGCGTAATTGTTGCCTCGGGGCAAAAAGGTAATCCAAAATACACTGATTGCCGGGCCAAAGAAACGATAGACGCATCCGGCTGTATCGTCATGCCCGGATTAGTTAACACGCACACGCACCTGCCAATGGTTTGCTTTCGGGGTATGGCCGATGACTTGCCCTTAATGGAATGGCTGACCAAACATATCTGGCCGGCGGAAGCACGTTTCGTCAATAAAAAAATGGTTTACGACGGGGCTACGCTCGCCATGGCGGAAATGATTCTCTCCGGCACGACAACTTTTTGCGACGGCTATTTCTTTGAAGAGGCTATCGCGGAAGCCCTCAGTACCGCCGGAATGCGCGCCGTTGTCTCGCAGGGCTTCGCCGATGTTCTGATGCCTGATAAATTCATGTTCGAAAAAGTAATGGCGGCGGCTCAACGTTTTGTTAAACGCTGGCTTCCTTGCGCGCCGCTGATCACGCCGGCCTATTTCTGCCATTCTCCCTATACCTGCTCTCCGGAAACACTGGTGCGCGTGAAGGAAGCCGCCCGCGAAGCAGGTGTTTTATATCTGATTCATCTGCTCGAAAATAAAGACGAGACGGACATCATCCTGAATCGTTACGGCAAAAGACCTGTCCGGCATCTGCTTGATCTGGACGTTCTGGACGAACAAACCGTTGCCGTTCACTGCAACTGGCTTGGCCCGGAAGATATGGCTGTTTTTGCCGATTTGGGCGTGAATGTTTCGCACAATCCGGAAAGCTCGATGAAACTGGCGGCTGGCGTCGCCCCTGTTCCCGAAATGCTGCGGCACGGCATAACGGTCGGAATCGGAACGGATGGATGCGCCAGCAACAATGATCTGGATATGTTTCGGGAGATGGATACAACAGCGAAAGTCCACAAAGTGACATCTCTTGATCCCACCGTGATGAACGCGGAAACAGTCTGCAAAATGGCCACCATCGGCGGAGCAAAAGTACTGGGATTGGATAAACTTATCGGTTCAATAGAGACAGGTAAAAAAGCCGATATCATTTTAATAGACATGAACCAACCGCATCTTACTCCGCTTTATAACTGCTATTCCCAGCTTGTTTACGCCGCGCGCGGCGCGGACGTGAAAACCAGTATTATCGACGGTAAAATTATAATGAAAGACCGCAAGCTTCGCACGATTGATCTGAAAACCTCCATGAAAAATGTGTGCAAAATTGCCGCCAAGATTATTAACCGGAAGATGCGTTAGCATTTAAAGTGGAGCCCCCTCCGGCCGGAGCCGGGGGATTGCAAATCGCGGGATTCAAAAGCGATACGCTTCCCGTTGGCGATGAGGCGGCGGATAAAATATATTTGACACACAAATCAATATTCCCTATATTCTCCACAATTCAGAAGATTATTCTGAACTGATTGAAAGGTTGACTCTCATGCAAATTGTTGTTTCCGGATCAATGGCCTATGACAGGATTATGGATTTCCCCGGACATTTCTCCGAACATATCCTGCCCGATAAAATTCATATGCTGAATGTTTGCTTTCAGGTGAACGGCATGAAGGAAAATTACGGCGGCACGGCGGGCAATATCGCTTACGCGCTCAAGCTGATGGGTGAAAATCCTGTCATCTGCGCCACCATCGGCCATGACTACCAGCGATACTTTAAATGGCTGGCGAAAAACGAAATATCCACTGAAGGTATCAAGATCATCGCTGACGAATTCACGGCCGGCGCGTACATTACCACCGACCGCGCCGACAACCAGATTACCGGCTTCAATCCCGGCGCTATGAAATATCAATCCACACTGAACTTTGACAAACTCGATCCCGGAAAAACAATTGTTATTGTTTCACCCGGCAATTTTGAGGATATGGTTAACTACCCGCGCGCCTGCAAAGCCAGAGGAATAGATTACATCCTGGATCCCGGACAATCCCTACCCATGTGGGATAAAAAAGACCTGATTCAGTCCATCGAAGGATGCCGGATACTAATCGTTAACGATTACGAATTGAGCCTGATCATCAGCAAAACTCAATTGGACAAAGAAGCTTTATTGAAAATGGCCGGAACAATCATCACCACTCTGGGAGAGTTAGGATCACTGATTTCCATGCGCGATCGTGAAATCTCCGTCCCCGCCTTTAAAGTGAACATAGTTGTGGACCCGACGGGCGCCGGAGATTCCTACCGGGGCGGTCTGCTCAGCGGCCTGGCTCGCGGCCTGGATATCGAGCAATGCGCGTGGATGGGGAGCGTCTGCTCCTCCTTTTCCATAGAGAACTATGGAACTCAGGAATACAGTTTCACCTCCGAAGAATTTAACAAAAGACAGAACTCCAAAAAATAAACCGGCAGATTCGGTTAATCCTGCCCATCCGTATTTATATACGCTTCCAAGGGAGATTTTGATTTTCGATGTCGAAAATACTGCTGATCAAACCAAGGTTTTTTAGTCTAGATTTTCAGGCAATAACGCATCCAATGGGACTTATGTACATTGGTGCTGCGCTGAAGAAGGCAGGACATGAACCGAGAATTCACGATTGCTCCATAGACTATAAAGACCTTCATATACTCAAACGCACAATTACAGAATGGAAACCAGACTTTATCGGAATCAGTATAATTATTACAGAACTTGAACAAACGAAAAAAATAATGGGAATAATTCGCAAAATCATGCCGGATATCCCCGTCACATTTGGTGGTCCATGGCCATCTGCCAATCCTCAAGAATCAATAAAGACTTTTGGAGCTGACTTTGTCGTTTTGGGAGAAGGTGAACTAGTATTTCCTGAATTGATCGAGGCCATAAATAAGGGATTCCCGACAAATTCAATTGCCGGAACTGCTTCATTAGCTAATGGCAATATAAAGGTAAACCCCGGCCTGCAACTAACCGAAGATGAATTAAACGTGCTCCCATTTCCAGATTGGGAACTTCTGGATCATAAACATTATGCAAAAAAGCTTTCCATGGCCAGCGTTGGACGCAGATATTACATGACGATACTGACTTCACGCGGCTGCCCTTTCAAGTGTGCATACTGCCATAATACAATGGGAAAAATCTTTAGAAAGAGATCAGCACAGTCAGTAATTGCCGAAATGGAAGAACTTCGCTTCAGGCATGGATTCACTGAATTTGAAATAACTGACGACTGCTTTAACCTGGACAGGAAAAGAATGTACGAAATTCTCACGGGCATTCGTGATAGGATTAGTGACGTCAAACTTCATTTTCCGAACGGCCTCCGGGCTGATGAGCTCAAACCCGAAGATATGACTCTTTTCAAGCAGGCGGGTACCGTTTCAGCCTGTTTTTCCATAGAGACTTCCACACCCCGGCTTCAAAAAATGATTCACAAAAATCTCAACATCGACAAGGCAGTTCTTGCCATTAACGCGGCTGTCAAGGAAGGTATTTTTTCGACCGGCTATTTCATGATAGGTTTTCCAACAGAAACTTATGAAGAAGCATCCGATACGGTAGAATTCGCCGCCCATTCCAATCTGCATCGTGCTTTCTTTAATAATGCAACACCATTTGAGGGAACAGCGTTAGCAGACATGGCCGCAGATGCTCTTAAAAAAAGAAATAATTTCGACCCGAACAATATAAACTATTTCAGCAGTGTTAGCATTGCAGCGATGACCGATAGTGACTTGAAGAAGATCTTTCGATTTGCCTATAGGCGCTTTTATCTGAATCCTAAAAGAATAGTACGACTGATCATACATCTTCCAAGAGTCTTTTTTTTACTTCCGTGGTATGCATTTACTCTTTTAATCAGGATTCTGCCAATAAGGCGCAGTGCGGTCTGATTCAGAAATGCAACTTTCCCGCATTGCATCTACGCGCTATTATTATATAGATTGTGACTTATCTCAAGACAAGTGATAATTGTCTATTAAGTTAGCCATTATAACAAAATCAATATAAGTTGTTATGCGTTGTAAGTATGGATATAATGCCGAGCAATCTGATTTTTACCGGACTTAATAAATAAGTTGCATTAGAAACAAAAACAATAATAAAGATTCTTTCAGGATAATCATGGTAATGATGCATCTAAAATATTTGGATATACTTAAAAAGAATATTGGGCTGAGAAAAACTGTCAGAGGCGACATATTTAAAGTTGCCGTATTATCAAATATTATTTGCCATCAGATAAATGAAATGATTGAATTTTCTCTGCGCAGTCACGGCGTAAACGCATCCGTAACACAATGTAATTATGATAATATTATTCAGGAAGTTGAAAAATATGCACATTTTGATGCGGTGATTATATTCTGGGAAGCGTCTAACGTCACTGATGGATTATATTACAGAATAAATTTATTGAATGAACATGATGTTGAAGAATTAACCGATAAAACAATCGGGGAAATTAATTATGTTATAGATTCACTAAAAAATACACCCCTTGTTATATTTAACAAATTTTCCTCTACAATATTTAATTATCACTTTCAAAAAGAAAATAATTTCGACATTTTTTGCAATTCGATTAATCACCATTTAAAAAACAATATCTCCACCAATATTAAAATCATTAATTTAGAAAATATTTTATCCGATATTTCCATTAAAGCCGCTGTTGATATGAGATACTTCTATTCTTCAAAAGCACTTTATACAATAGAATTTTACAAGCATTATGTGGAGCATATCACGCCTATATTGCTGTCAACAGTCGGCAAAACAAAGAAAGCTTTGATATTCGATTGCGACAACACGCTATGGAAAGGGATTTTGGGTGAAGAAGAATTCGATGGAATAAAAATGTCGGCAAATGATAAAGACGGATTGCCCTATCATGAAGTTCAGAACCTGGCATTGGCCTTAAGCAAAAAAGGAGTTATTGTCGGTTTGTGCAGCAAGAATAATTCCGAAGATGTTGAACAGGTATTGTTGCATCACCGTGATATGGTATTATCAGAAAAAGATATAACCATTAAAAAAGTTAACTGGCTTGATAAGGCGACCAATCTGAAAGAAATCGCGAATGAATTGAATATCGGCACGGACAGCATCGTTTATGTTGATGATTCTGATTTTGAAACCAATTTTATTAAAAGCATGATGCCTGAAATTACCGTCATTAAAGTTCCTGAAAAAAAACATGAATATCCTTCATTAATCAGAAATGCATTCAAATATTTTTATTCTTCCGGAGAGACAAAAGAAGATTATAATAAAGCAGAGATGTACAGGCACGAATATTTAAGAGCAAAAGAAAAAAATAGTTTTTCCTCCATCGAAGAATATCTGCAAAGTTTAAATCTTAATCTCAGCGTTTATATGAATGATCTCAGTATCACTCAGCGTATGGCACAACTGACGCAGAAAACAAATCAGTTTAATTTAACGACGAAAAGGTATACGGAAACCCAGATAAAGAATCTCATAACCTCAAATCATCATTTGATTCTGGCCATTAATGCCAAAGACAGATTTGGAGACAGCGGGATAACCGCATTATCAATCATACATTTAAGCAAAGAAACGGCTGAAATTGATACTTTTTTAATGAGCTGTAGAATTTTAGGACGTAATATAGAATTTAAATTTTTCGATTTAATAATTGAACAAATTAAAAAACTGGAAATTCCACAGATAAAAGCGTCATATATAAAAACAATCAAGAATCAACAGGTGGAATATTTCTATGAAAATATAGGATTTTCAATAACAAACCGGACGGGTAATGCAAAACACTATGTATTGGAAATAGATAATTACATTACAAAAAATATTGATTATATAGAAACAAACTGATGGAGAATAAAATTAAAGAGATTATGTCTGTTGTTTTTGAAACAGAATTGTCCATGATAGATGATTGCTCATCAATTGAAACAATTAAAAACTGGGATTCACTAAAGCATATGATGCTTATTGCCGTTCTTGAAGAAGAGTTTAAAATTACATTTGCAGATGATGAAATTCTCGATATGCTGAGCTACAGCTCCATTTTAACAATATTAAAGAATAAATTAAATTAATTATGCTTTTACGATATAAAGCCGATTCACATTTGTCTTCCATTGCCAATCTTCATTACCGGATGATCTCTTATTCGACCATTGCTCAAATGGGAGAAAAATGTCTTTACGCATGTTATAAATCTTTATCGGAACTGGATAGTACTTTCGGATTCGTGTGGATCGACAGCGATTCCAAACTGGTTGGCTTTATTTTAGGAACAACTGATTCCAAAACCGCCAGAAAGGCCATGTTCAATTCCATTACATTTTCGGACAAACTTAAGATTTGCTTATATTCGTTTAAATCCGTCGGCAACCTGTTAAACATTCTCGATACTATTTTTTTCATTAATCCTTTTATATCAAGCAAGAAAGTAAATGCCGAATGGCTTTCCTGGATAACGGATACAACCGATAAAAAAGGCAGTTTGGCCGCCCTGGAAACATATAAAGCCATGAAAAAATATTTTGCAGAAACAGGAATAAAGCAATTTTGGTGTCAAGCTGATAAGCGAACAAAGACACATAAATTTTTAACTGATTTTAAAAATATTCAGCAAAACAAATTATTTCAGAACTATATTTTCATAATAAATTCCTGATACACTATGAAAGCTAAAATCATTTTATCTCTATCCATACTTATTCCCTTTGCATTGTTATTCCTATACGTGTGGACCACAGCCACTGACCTGGTTTTTCGTGACGATATGTATATGATTAAAGGCGGTTTCATTGAAAGCTACCTAAAGGGAACTCTAACGTTTGCCGATCTCTGGCGGCCGACGGATTCCATGAGAATCCTTGGCGGCGCTCTCCTGCATATTGCCACGATCAAATGGTTTTCCATGAACTCCAGGCTGATTGCTCTACTGATTCCATTTTTGATTTTAACTTCCGCTCTCTTAATTTACCACGATTACCGAAAGAGCTTAATTCCGGAACGCACGCCGGAATTCATTGCGGCTTCTTATCTCATTTTAAGTTTGATTATATTCAATGTCATCCAATGGGAAGGACTCATCTTCGGAAATGCAATTGGCTCTCAATATCCGATACCGTTCATTATCGCCAGTTTTATCAGTCTTGAGTTATTCCTTTCAAAAGGCGAAGGGAAATACTTACCGGCAGTGCTCATATTAACACCACTGGCGGTGCTGGTTTTCGGCGGAAAACTCTGTTTTGTTTTTGCACCGACCCTTGCTGTGACTTTTTTGTGCTATTTGCTGACCCGTCGTTCCCACCTGACAAAAGATTTTTGGCTTCGTGCACTCATGATCAGTGTTTTTCTTGCCGCAATTGCGTTTCTCTATATCTTCAGAATCAGCCATAACGATTATGTACAGTATTCTTCGCATTACACTGCTGATGTCTTGAGAGTCTTTGCCCATCCTTTAGAGGCCGCACAATTTCTTCTCGCCGCCTTCGGCGCCGGCATTGTCGGTGTCGACGCTTTTTTCGCCTGTAATTATTTTTCATTCCAGAGCATTGTCGTCATTGGGCTAATTGTTGTGCTTCTTTACACTTTAGCACTGATTCTCTTCTTCAGATCACGCATGTATGAGAGAACCTATCTTCCTTTTTTTCTAATTGTGCAGACACTCTTCTATTTTGTATTCATGACGATTGGAAGGTTCGGAATAGGCGACATCGGTTACGGCATGGCATCCCGTTACACCTGTGTCAGCATATACGGACTTGTAGCTCTTGTCTGGATATTCATATTTATCCTTGCCCGGCCCGTGCAGTCATCCATATTGTTAAAGGGCACCCTCTATGCGAGTTTCGTGATGATTTTTACCGGACTTCTTTTGACCTCTATCGTCGTGTGGAGCAATCAGCCCAGACAAAAAGCCTATTTTGAGCAGCTCCGCAACATCGCGATGAGGGTGGACACAGCCACGCCGGAAGAACTTTCTAAATTTGCAGAGCGCCCGGAACTGATTCGTAATTCCTTGCGACTATTGCGGGAACATAAGCTGAATGTTTATCGCCCGGCGCCTGCGGAGAGGAAATAACGCTTATTTTGATCATAACCTTTTGAACCTGAATGTACTATTTTTTACATTCGATTAATATTTTCTTTCCATCTCCTTTTTTTGCATAACCGATATTTGTATAGTAACCTGCTTTTATTATTCCCCTGCCGGACCCAAAAAATCCTGGTGGTTTGCTTGAAAATTTACTTTCCCAAAAAGTTTTATTATAAAATAAGGATACAATACTTATTGACCAGGGCTCATGACAATAAAATTTGCATGTTTTCTGCAGTTTGGGCCACAGGTACAAAAGACAATCTTTTACAGAGCTGGCCAGATCAGCATCCTCAAAAATCATTACAACCGAATCCGTCTTGATGGTTTTCAATGAGTCACGAAAATATCCTTTTACAAATTCGCAAACTTCAATTTTCCCGTAACGGGCGACCACTTTCTTAACGCCATCCATGCCGCCGTTGCTTGCAAATTGACCTTTTTCCCATTGATGATATTTTAATAAATCGTTAGCACTGACATCATATTTTTCATCATCATCGGGAGCAGGCAACCCTTCAAAAGAATCACAAACAAATAATTTTCTCTTTGTTAAGGCACACGCAATCGAAAGGCTGACAGTGCTTGCGCCATTGTAGCAACCGCATTCAACAATATCTCCTTTAATGTTTCGGGGAATTCTGAAAATCTCTTCAATCATCATCAATTGCTGTAACGGATCTGTAAGGTTTTTTACGCGTATAAAATTCAATGTAACGGCAGCAACAATATGAATTTTAGAAAATAAATTAATATTATATTCCCGGCCGGAACAATTAAAAATAAAATATGTCAAATATTTTAAAAATTGAATTATTTTTATCAATAACTTCATTTCTCTCTCTTCAAAAAAAATTCTTTTGAGCCTTATTTCCTTTTATAATCTTTATTGATTAGAGTGTACAGCGCAGCAGAAAAAAACCATCATTCTTTTGCCAATCCCCTGACGCGTTTGATCATTTTTTTAAAATTGCGTCTGATGGGAAAGAATATAAAAAGAACAGTCTTCTAAGTCAAGGCAATTTGGACGTCAAACCATTCACCCAAAACATAACTATAAATGAATTGAGAATTAAAAATGGCTGAACTCTGACTTAACATGTGGTAGAAGTATTCAAAGACGTCTCTTCTGACCTTCGAATTTGAATGGCAAGCGCGTATAACTTGGGAAAGTGTTCACTTTTTCGGATAAAGGCCGGATTTATTTTCCCCTTTACCTAAAACTGAGGTTTGTTAACTATGGCATCGGAAGATTTTGTTTCTGTTGTTTTACCTTGTTATAATGAAAAGGGGAATATCCTGCCCCTTATCGATGCTATTCATAATGAACTTTTGTTTGTTTCCCACGAAATAATCGTCATTGATGATAATAGTCCGGATGGAACTTTTTTGCTTGTTCAGCAGAAAAATATTCCGTTTGTGAAACTAATTTTGCGGAAATCTGATCGAAGTCTGGCAAAATCGATAAGACGAGGAATTGAAGAAGCAAAGGGCAATATTTTAGTAGTAATGGATAGTGATTTTAATCATCAGCCCTTATACTTGCCGATGATGATAAAAAATTTGGAATTTTATGATTGCGTTTCGGCTTCACGTTTCGTCTACGGCGGGAGAATGGATAAAAGATGGAAACATTATTGCAGTTGGATTTTTAATATCTGGATTAGATTGCTTACCAGGACATCCATAACTGACAATTTATACGGGTATTTCTCAATGAGACGGGAAATCCTGGAAAAACTCGATTATGATAAAATATTTTGGGGTTATGGAGATTATTGTATTCGTTTAATGTTTTATTTACAGCAGTTAGAGGTAAAAGTACTGCAATTTCCTGCTGTAAACGGTCCGCGTCTTGCCGGCACAGGAAATCGTCATTTCATAAAAGTATTCTTTCAATATATGAATGCTACAATTAAATTGGCAATTACTGATTTGAAAAATGAAAAAAAATGATATAGGAAGAAGACTCATTTATACTATTTTTTAATTATTTAAATCATTCAAATTTATTATTATAAAGTTATTACTATATGAAAAATGATAATTACATCCCCTGGTCTAAGCCTCATTTTTGGGGAAACGAAAAAGAATATGTTCAAGACGCACTGAATTCTTCATGGATTTCCAGTGGAGAATACTTAAATAAACTGGAAAATTCTTTCGCAGAATTATTTGATAAAAAACATGTCCTTTTGACCTCCAGTGGAACGACAGCTCTTCATCTTACGTATTTGAGTCTTGGACTTAAGGAAGGTGATGAAATCATCATTCCCGGTTTTGCTTTCCTGACTGCGGCCAACATAGCTCTGCAGATGAAATTAAAACCTGTATTTACAGAAGTAGATCCACAGACATGGTGTCTATCAGTTTCTTCTATTGAAAAAAATATTACCGCTAAAACCAAAGCCATCGTGCCTATTCATACTTATGGCAATGTTTGTCAGATGGATGAAATTATGCAATTGGCGAAACGTCATAATCTGGTTGTAATAGAGGATTGTTCAGAAGCATTGTTTTCAAAATACAACAATCAATACTGCGGAACCTTTGGAAATATAAACTGTTTCAGTTTTCAGGCCATTAAAACGATTACCACCGGAGAAGGCGGGTTAGTGGTAACAGACGATGAAATGATATATGAAAAAATGAGATTGTATCACAGCCACGGATTAAAGGAACGTGGAACATATCGTCATGAACTTCCCGGGTATAATTTCAGATTAACAAATATACAGGCCGCTTTAGGATTAGCGCAATTTGAAAAAAAGAAAAATATCATTCAGGAGAGAAAAAGAATATTTGAACAATATCGTTATTTTTTTTCTAATCTTGAGGGGGTGGAATTGCAGCAACTATCTTCTGCTGTTGAACCTGTGTGGTGGGCGTTTGCAATTAAACTTCACATGAAATCCTTTCCTCAGGGACGGGATGGTGTGATTCAGCAATTAAAAGCGGAAGGCATTGAAACCAGACCCGGTTTTGTGGCTTCCAGCTTACTGAATATTTACGAAGCACATTCATTACCGGTTTGTGAAGATTTGAGCAGCCGGATTATTTCTCTGCCCAGTTATGCCGGTTTAAAAAATGAAGAAGTGGACAGGGTCTGCCAGAAATTCAGAAAATTAATAAAATGAAACTTAATTTGAATTATTTCCACTGTATCATTCCGATAAATTTGAGAAATGGGGATAGGGCGACGGAGGATTTATCGGCTGTTCGTCTTTGTCCCACATCAACGTAATGCCTTCCAGCACGTAAAGAGTTTCATACTGTCCTTCAAAAACGTCCTTTAAATGCAAAATTGAACCTTTATGGCATACCAGCGTATCACCATATTCACGCAGTGAAGGAAAATGGAGAACTATTTTGCTGCCATCACCTTTTATTATTTTATCCTCAATTGAAAACTCTCTGGTCCAGTCGTAAAATTTTTTATTAAACGGGTTGTAAAAATAAACATCTCCGTAAATTTTTTGCAGAGATTCCGAATACAGGCCTTCATTTACATAATAATTGCCGAACGCCAGCGCGCCGGACGGGGAAGATGAGAGGAAGATACAGTATATTTTCAGATAATCTTTATATTCACTTTGCGTCTTATTATAAACAGCCAACGCTTCTTCTCTTATCTGCACATCCTCCAAAAAGGTATTTCTGATTTCAACCATTCTCCAAGCTCCGCTGACGATCAGGATAATACCGGTAAAGACAATCATTTTTTTGATATTAAAACGGTTTAAATAATCACGCCGCTGTAAATAAATAAACATTAAAAACAGTGTAAATCCGGAAAGACTCATCGCCGGAAACAAATACCGGCCGGCGGGATGTTTGATAGTTACCAAAATTAAAAACATTTGCGCGACTGTCACCGCCGTTAAAATTTTAAAAGAAATCTCCTGCCAGACAGTCTTCCTCGCCCCTTTATTGTCTCTCACTAAAAACAATCCGAAGCAAAAAATAAAACCGGCGGAAACTAACCAGATCACAAAAAATAAAATGTTTTCAAAAAATAAATCCCTGATCTCCTGAGAATAGCCTTCGGCGGCAATTATTCCGGAAGCGCCCAGTCCATAGGTTCCGCCATGAGTAAGAATACGGTAATACCAGTTGAACAAATTTTCATACTGCGAAATGATCGGCCAAGTCCACAGAACAAAACTTAATCCCGACAGAAACAAAAAGCCGATTTTGTTTCGCAACTTCGGCAAAACAATGAGCGGAATAATCAGCAAAGGCGCAAATATGAACTTGGTGGCAACGCCAAAACCGGCAACCAGCGCCAAAGCTATCATGTACCAGTGAGCCGATTCAGCAAGATTTTTATTATAAGCCATTTTCGTCAGAATCAATACAAACAGCAAACCGGAAAAAAGCAGAAGAGGGTCGGTGGAAACTCTGGGCAAACCATAGATCAAAATGGTATGGGAAAGAAACGGTGAAAATTGGAGCAGGAGACTAGCCCAGATATTTTTAGTCAGTTTCAATGTTATAATACCGATCATGAACAACAGAAGCGTATTCAAGGTCAGCACGACAATGTTTATGATGGTCAAATAAAACTCAGGATTTTTAAGAACAGAAATTTCCAGATTGTCTTTTTCTGAAAAATTCAGGGCGTGCGAGATTTCCAAAACGGCCGCTCCCAATATTTGAAGAGTCGTTCCGGGATGCCCGTTCGTTCCCGTTTGTCTGGACTCCGTCAGAGCAATGGAATTCAAAAGATAAGTATATCCGGGATCGGAGTTGGAAGTCAGCCAGTAGGGACCATTGGCATGATTCAAAAGCGCGGAGGTAAAAACCAGCGCGGTCGGCAAGATCAGTAAAACAAACACAGACATTTTTTTCATATGATCACCAATACAATTGCAATGAGAGCGAATCTCTCCTTCGCATTTTTAATATCATCTTGGAAATGGCGTGACAGCGGGCGGCCGAATTGATCCTCCCCACGTTAGGGTAATACCGTCAAGTGCATAAATCGTTTCATACTTTCCGTCAAAAACATCTCTTAAATGCAGGACTGAACCTGTTTGGCTTATTATCTTGCCATCCGTATCGCTTAAAGGAGGCGCAGAAATAATTATCTTGTTACCATCACCCTTTAAAATAATATCTTCAATCGAAAACTCTCTCGTCCATGTGTGAAATTTTCCATTAAATACATTAATAAAATGAGCTTCTCCATAAATTTTTTGAAGGGATGCTGAATACAAGCCGTCATTGACAAAGAAATTGCCAAAGGCCAGCGCGCCGATCGGGGAAGACGCGCGAAGCACAAATATCTTTATATAATTTTTATACTTGCTCTCCAGTGTTTGATAAATTTTCAAAGTTTCTTCCTTTATTCGCGTTTTTTGCACAAACACATCTTTAATATCAATGATCATCCACAAGCTGATGAAAAAGAAAAAAACGCAAGCAACGAAAACACCTTTCCTGCTCTTAAAACGGCTGAAATATTCAAACCGCTGTAAATACAATAATATCAAAAATAATATAAATCCGGAAAGACTTAAGACCGGCAGCAAATATTGTTCAGCGGAATGTTTAGCGACGATTAGAACAGCGCACAATTGCGCGACTGCCGACGCCGATAAAATTCTGAATGAAGTATCAGACCAGGATTTCTTTCTGCTTTCCGCGGACCAGCTGAATCTCATTATAAACCCGGCAGTAAAGAGCCATATTAAGAAAAACAACGGGTTTTGCAATATCAGATTCTGAAGATTTACGGAATAGATTCCAATATCTATGATCCCGGAATTACCAAGCCCATATAAACCTGTGTGAGTTAAAATACGGTAATACCAGTTAAATAAAATTTCGTATTGTGAAATGATCGGCCATGTCCACAAAATGAAACTTATCCCCGTCAAGAAAAGGAAACCAATTTTATTCCTTAATTTGGGCAATACAAAAAGAGGAATAATCAGTAAGGGCGCAAAAGTCAACTTTGTAGCGATTCCGAAACCTGACACCAGCGCCAAAGCCGTCATGTACCAATGAGCCGATTCAGCAAGATTTTTACTGAAAACCATTTTCATCAGAATCAATACAAACAGCAAACCGGAAAAAAGCAGGAGAGGTTCAGGGGAAACCCGCGACAAACCCCACGTCAGCGTGATTTTAGATAGAAACGGTGAAAATTGTAAAAGAAGACTCAACCAGATATTTCTAGTCAGATTAAATGTTACCAGACCAATAATGAACAGTAAAAGTACGTTTAAAGTAACCAGAACAATGTTTATAACATTCAAATAAAATTCGGGGTTTTCGAGAACGGAAGATTCCAGACTGTCTTTTTCTGAAAAGTTAACGGCGTGTGAAATTTTCATCGTGGCCGCACCTAACATCTGAAGAGTTGTGCCGGGATTTCCGGTAGTCCCCGTTTGTTTGGATTCAGCCAGAGCAAGAGAATTAAACAGATAAAGATATTCCGGATCCGAGTTATAACTTATCCAATGGGGACCTTGAGCATAGTGTAAAAGTGCGGCAACAAAAACCATGGCTGCAGGCAATATCAGTAATGTAAAAACAGATATTTTTTTCATGCTATCACCCATATCATATCGTTGCCGCTCGACTGTTTCAATTATACAAAAAGAAATTTTCATTTTCGCAAATGCAATCAGAGCGCGTATTAATCTTATCCCTCAGGGAGACGGTTGGATGGGTTGAAATTTCTTTTCCCATATTATTTGAATGCCATCCAGAGCATAAATAGTTTCATATTGCCCTCTCAAAATATCTCTCAAATAGAGAATCGATCCTGTGCTGCAAGCTATCTTGTCACCATATTTTACGAGGGGAGGACAAAGGAAAACCACTTTGCTGCCCTGCCCTTTTAGAATAACATCTTCAATCGAAAACTCTCTGGTCCAGGTCTGAAATTTTCCATTAAATAAATTATAAAAATTTGCCTCTCCGTAAATTTTTTGCAGAGCTTCTGAATAAACGCCATCAGCTATAAAGTAATTGCCGAAGGCCAGCGCACTGATCGGCGAAGATGAAATGAAAACGAAATAAACTTTAAGATAATCTTTGTAGCCCGTTTCCATTCTCCGATGAACTGCCAACACTTCCTGTTTGATTTGCATTTTTTGAATAAACATATTTTTTATATCATTTATTCGCAATACACTGATCAAAACAAAGAAGATACCGGCAAAGAGAACTGCTTTTTTAAGATTAAGACGTTTAAAATAGTCAATCCGCCGTAAATAAATAAAAATCAAGAACAACATTAATCCAGAAAGGTTCAGAACAGGCAATAAATACCTGTCAGCTGGATGTTTGGCAATGATCAATACTGCGCACAATTGCGCTGCTGTAACCGCCATTAAAATCCTGAAGGAGATATCCTGCCGGAAAGTTTTTCTTGCCGCCTTATCCCCTCCCGCGAAAGACCATCCCATCATGAGGATCACGACGGCTGAAAAGACCCCATTTAGGAAAAATAAAGGATATATTCCCAGCAGAAAAAGTATATTCTGGAAATAGACTCCGGGACTTATTATACCTGAACTTCCTTTTCCATAATAACCAACATGAGTGAGAATACCATAACACCAATCAAATAAAATTTCGTACCGCGAAATGATCGGCCACGTCCACAAAACAAAACTTAAGACGGTCAGGACTAAAAAACAAATTTTGTTTCGTAATTTAGGCAAAATCATCAGCGGAATAATCAGCAAAGGAGCAAATGTAAACTTGGTAGCAACTCCAAAACCGGAAACCAGTGCCAAAGCTATCATGTACCAGTGTGCCGATTTAGAGAGATCTTTGCTGAAAGCCATTTTCACCAGAATTAATGAAAATAATAAACTGGAAAAAAGCAGGAACGGTTCAGGAGAAACGTGGCATAAACTATAATTTAGGGTAGTTATGGAAAGAAACGGTGAAAGTTGAAGCAGGAGGCTCAGCCAGATATTTTTAGTCAAGGAAAAGGCTGTCCAACCAACAATGAACAACATTAATGTATTAAAAGTTACCAGAACAACATTTATGACTGTTAAATAAAATTCAGGGCTTTTGAGAACATCGAATTCCAAATTATTTTTTTCAGAAAAATCAAGAGCGTGCGCAATTTTCAGTGTGGCCGCTCCCAGTATTTGAATAGTTGTGCCGGGATTTTTGGTAGTTTCCACTTGTTTGGATTCAGCCAGAGAAAGAGAACTCAGAAGATATAGATATTCCGGATCGGAGTTGTAACTTATCCAATAAGGCCCCCGGGCATAGTTTAAAACCGCGGCGGTAAAAACCAACGCCGTCGGCAATATCAGCAACATCAATACAGATAATTTTTTCACACGGTCACCAATACACTACATCGTACATCATGGAATTCCGAGAGAATGATGTAACTTATAGAAAACAATAATAATAAGCAATAAAAAGCTGTTATCTTTCAGAAGATTTTTCTTCAGACTAATAATTCAAAATACTACAATATTTTTTTATTTATTGCGCATCTGTCGTTCCACATTTTTCCGGTAGTTCGCAATATTTTTTCTATGATTAAATAAGATGAACTGTAACGTCGTGATGACTAAGGACAGCGCGCTAAATTGCCAGTTAAGAGTTAAAGCCTGTCCGCAGGCCAGCTAGTGAAAATCATAATAATGAAGCAACGATAATCACTCCTGTTCCGCATGTGCTGACATTGATACCGAGCGTCTCGGCAAGTTCGGCGTTTTGTTAATAACAATGGAAACGGCACTCTTCGAAATTTACAGCCTTTATGGCAATACCTTCCAAAGTATATATGTTATCATAAATACCATCGGAAACATTTTTTAAATGCAAAACGGAACCTGTCCGGCATGCTATCAATACGTCTTTTTTCTTTCTAAAATCCGGCGGACCATAAAATATTATTTTAGTAATCTGCTTTTTGATAATTATATCTTCAATAAAGAAACTCTTTGTCCAAGTGTAAAATTCTCCACTACATAGATTATAAAAACAGGTCTCTCCGTAAATTTTTTGAAGAGTTTCCGAATACAGGCCTTTTGAATATTCACCTTCTGATATCTCGCTTAAATGAGAATATTTGTGACTTGCCATATTATTACCATAAGACAGTCCGGCAACGGGAGAAGGTGCAATAGAACGAGGTTGCAGATTAACGAATATCTTCAGATACTCTTTATACTCATTTTCTGCTTTCTGGTAATAGGACAAAGACTCATTTTTTATCAGCAGAAGCTCGTTGAATGTATCTTTGAATCCATAGAATCCCCATACGCCGCTGAAAACAAGAAAAATAACAATAAAGAATGTAACTTTTCTAGCATCAAGATGGCGAAAATAGTCACGTCTTTGTAAAAAGATTAATTGTAAAAACAACAGGAATCCTATGAGACTCAAAGCCGGTAAAGCATAGCGTTCGGCGTTTTGTTTAATAACAATTAAAGAGGAAAACAGTTGTGAAACCATTACCGCAAGCAATACTTTGAAAGATGTATCCTGCCAAACTATTTTTCTCTTTGCAGCAGACCAAATAAATATTATGATAATTAAAAAAGGAGTAAGTAAAAAAAGTATGTTTAATGGGTTATATAATAATCCTGTTAACATGTTCAGAAGATTTATTTTTATAGATGCAGTGTCTATCCCGGAAGGGCCATAACCATACCAGTGTGTGTTGGTGAGTGTAATGTAGAAAAAATGTAATATACGCTCATATTGTGAATGAATTGGCCAGGTCCACACTATTGCGCTTACACCGGTTAAAAGCAGGAACCCTATTTTATTTCGAAACTTTGGTAAAGCTATTAAGGGAATAATCAGTAAAGGAGCAAAGGTCACTTTTGTGGCTATGCCAAAACCGGAAATAAGCGAAAAAACCACCATATACCAATGAGCAGATTTATAGATATTTGCATCGACGACCATCTTCACCAGAATTAACACGAAAAGCATACTCGTAAACAATAAGAGTGGTTCACAGGAAATATTATTTAAGCCCCATCTTAATGTTATGTTAGAAAAAAAAGGTGAATATTGTAACAGGAGAGCCAGTCCAATATTTTTCGTTAAATTAAAAGTCACCAGACCGATAACAAATAATATTAGTACGTTTAAGGACACTAATACTATATTTATAACCTTCAAATAAAATTCCGGATTCTTGAGAACTGCAAATTCCAAACTGTCTTTTTCAGAAAAATCAAGAGCGTGTGAGATCTTCAAACTGACCGCTCCCAATATTTGAAGAGTTGTGCCGGGATGGTCGGTAAAAAATACTTGTTTCGACTCTGCCATAGCAAGAGAACTTACCAGATAAAGATAATCATTGTCTGTATCAGAACATATATAATATGGACCTCGAGCATACTTCATGGCTGCAGCAGTAAAAATTAACATTATCGGCAGTATCAGTAATACAAATAGATGCACTTTTTTCATACTATTACCATGCTGCCTTGGCACTGCTTCACTTATTTACTCTCTGAGAATCAATTGTTGTCCGGTAACCGGCAATATTTTTTTTGTGGTTGAATAAAATGAGAAGAAATGTCGCCAAGGCGCCTGTTACCGGAGAAAGCTGCCAATGAAGTGCCAAAGCCTGTCCGCAGGACAGGATAAAAACCATAAAAAATGAAGCGATAAAAGTAATGCGGACGATGCCGTAGACAACAAGCCAGATTGTCGCCGCCATCGCAGCCGCCCATGGCGCGACAAGAACCGTGAAGCCTAAATAGTTAGCCACTCCTTTGCCTCCGCGAAAACCATGAAAGCACGGAAAGCTGTTTCCTAAAACAAGAAAAAAACCAGCCCAGGGAATCAAAGGCTTTTCTAAAAAATAAATCGCCATAAAAGCGACTACTACTGCCCGGCCAATATCCAGCAAGAAAACAACTGCCGCCCATAATATTCCCGCCTGACGGTATACGTTTGTGGTTCCGGCGTTACAGCTGAAACTCTGGCGAGGGTCTCCCCTGCCAGTGAGTTTAAAAAATATTATAGCGAAATTTACAGACCCGGCCAAGTAAGCAAAAAGATAAATTAAAAATGTCTTCTCCATTAACTCTTTACCATTTAATGAGACTCGCTTAGAACGAGTAAAACGAAGTTCGAAGCGCTAGTCGTAGTGAGACTCAAATTTCATAAGTGTAAGGCAATGAAATTTATAAGCCGAACTTTCCAATAGTCAAAGACTATTGGAAATTATCCAAGGCATGTAATGCCGTGGGACACCATCCACTATCCACTATCTGCTCTGATCCAATCCGGCGGACGCATTTTACCCTGCGACACATCCCGCATTTGAATGCCGCTGATGCTTTCGCGTACCGCTCCATTTAAATCATAAATCCAGGCATCAAAGATCAGTGAATTATGTTTGACATTTACCGGAACCACCCGGCCAACATAGGTTTCGCCCTTTTTTGTTTTCTGATAAATTAATCTTTTTTCAAAACCGGCGGGAAAGGCAACCATATCGGCAAACCGCTGTCCCCAGACACAGGCCGCATGCAGAGCCGC
>Ga0182019_10000496_pt1 | contig 19445 bp, 13 predicted proteins | sample 812E2MmetaG_FD_120483 | JGI IMG/M metagenome (GOLD analysis project Ga0182019, IMG submission 120483) | Permafrost microbial communities from Stordalen Mire, Sweden - 812E2M metaG | ecosystem: Environmental > Terrestrial > Soil > Wetlands > Permafrost | place: Sweden: Stordalen | collected...
CCCCTCCTCTACGGTCGATTTTAAAGGGCTCAGCGGCGAGGTAATGTTCTACAAAAATGCCCTCGAAAAGATCGGTGTCGAGGTTCAGGTTACCCGTCATGGCAAGTTCAAGGGTGCAGTGGAGCCTTATATCCTGAACAAGCTGAGTGACGAAAATAAAGAGCAGATTAAGGAGTATGTCGGGTCGATATGGAATCATGCAGTGAAAAAAATGTCAGAAGCCAGGGGTATTTCCGAGGAAAAGCTTAACCTTCTGGCCGACAATCTTGCAGGTAATGTAGCTCCGTCTGCTCTACAAACCGGATTGGTAGACGGGCTGCTTTTCCGCGATCAGCTTAATGATACTCTTAAAGTTCGATCAGGACTGAAAACAGAAGATAAAATCCACTTTATTTCAATGAGCAGGTACACTAAAGTGCCGGATCTGAAAAAATTTAAATATTCCAAAAACAGGATCGCCGTAATCTTTGCCTCCGGAACAATCGTCATGGGCAAGGGAAATGATAATAACATTGGTGGAAACAGATACGCAGAAGTAATTCGCGATGAGAGGCTCGATACTGCAGTAAAAGCAATCGTGATGAGAGTCAATTCACCGGGCGGAAATGCAATTGCTTCCGATATCATGTGGAGAGAGCTCATGCTCGCAGCCAAGTCCAAACCTGTTGTAATTTCAATGGGAAACCTTGCTGCTTCGGGCGGATATTATATCTCAGCCCCCGGGACAAAGATATATTCAAGCCCGACTACCATTTCGGGGTCCATAGGCGTTTTTGGCCTGATCCCTAATGCAGGCAATCTTCTTGAAAAGAAGCTAGGCATATCCACCGAAACTGTAAAAACAAATGCCAATTCCGATTTCCCGTCAATTTTCAGACCTATGAGCGTTTATGAAAAACAAACCATGCAGGCGAGCATCGAAAAAATCTACGGTGATTTTGTCAGAAAGGTTGCTGAAGGAAGGAAAATGACAGCTTCCGCGGTCGATAGTATCGGACAGGGAAGAGTATGGAGCGGATCAAACGCAATGAGAATAGGATTAATCGATGAAATGGGCGGCCTTACAGATGCAATAAAAGGGGCTGCATTGCTTGCAGGAATTGATTCCTATTCAGTGACAGAGCTTCCTGTAGCTGAGGATCCCTATACCAGGATTTTAGCCCAGCTGGGAGGAGAAATGCGAATGAACTTTATTAAAAAAGAGCTCGGTGAAACATTCAGGTTTTATAATGAAATTACAGAGATAAAGGATATGTCAGGCATACAGGCACGTCTCCCGTATTTCATTGAGATCCATTGATAAATGGCAAAAACAAGGAGCATCTTCCTATACCCGTTCTCTGTTTTGTACGGCTTTTTTACCGGTATAAGGAACTTTCTGTATAGCGCAGAAATTATAAAATCACATGAGTTCAGCATTCCGGTGATATGTGTCGGAAATTTATCGGCAGGAGGAACAGGAAAGACTCCTCATACCGAATACCTCATCGAACTCCTTCAAAAAAGCTTTAAGGTTGCAGTTTTGAGCAGGGGCTACAGGAGAAAATCATCAGGATTCCTGATCGCTGATTCAAATTCCAATGTTGCAGATATCGGGGATGAGCCATTACAGGTTTCGCGAAAGTATCCGGGGATAATCGTTGCCGTTGACAGGAACAGGGTACATGGCGTGGAAGAGATTATGAAAACCCACCCCGAAATCTCAGTAATAATTCTTGATGACGGATACCAGCACCGGAGAATAACTCCAGGGCTATCAATTCTTCTTTCCGACTTTAATAACCTTATGATAAATGATCATATGCTGCCCTATGGCAACCTGAGGGAGGCCAAACACAATATGAGCAGGGCAGATATAATTCTTATTACAAAATCGCCTGAGAATATTTCACCGATCCAGCGGAGAATTATCGTAGGGGATATTAATAAAAAGCCGTACCAGAACCTCTACTTCACATCCCTTTCTTATAAGGAGCCAATACCTGTCTTTGAAAATAAAGGGAATAATGAACATCCGTTTTCATCAGGTAAGGTAAGCGACAAAGGATTACTTCTTGTCACAGGTATAGCCAATCCAGCACTCCTGGCAGAATACCTCGGGAAAAAAGCGGACGAAATTATTCATCTGTCATTCGGTGACCATCATAACTTTACAATGAATGACATTGAAAAAATCAGCAACATATATAATACCCTCAAATCGCCACTTAAGTATATCATTACTACTGAAAAAGATAGTGTCAGGTTGCGGGAAATTACTAATATTGCAGAACCAATCAGGTCAGTGATTTACTATATTCCGATTGGAATATGGTTTTTAAATGACGATAAGAATGAGTTTGATAATCTGATAGTTGATTATGTTAGAAAGAATAAACGAAACAACAAAGTTTCTTAAGGATAAGGGATTCCTAAATCCTGATGCAGGAATTGTTCTTGGCACCGGACTTGGAGGTCTCACAGCCAAAATGGAGAACTGCATTGAAGTAGATTATAAAGATATACCCAACTTCCCGGTTTCGACAGTTGAGGGGCATGCAGGAAAGCTAATTTTCGGCGACTTCGGCAATAAGAAAATCGTTGCAATGAAGGGCCGGTTCCATTTTTACGAAGGATATGGCCCGGATCAGGTTGCACTGCCCATCAGAGTCCTGAAATACCTCGGTATAAAATGTCTTTTCCTGTCGAATGCTGCGGGCGGGGTGAATCCGGACTTCAGGATCGGCGATATCATGATTATCACCGATCATATTAACCTTCTTCCGAACCCTCTTATTGGACAAAACGACGCCAGAATAGGCGCCCGTTTCCCCGATATGAGCGATGCATATGATAAAAACCTTATTAAAAAAGCATTACTTATTGCACAGGATCATAAGATACGAATTCATAAAGGAGTCTATCTTTCGACAAGCGGACCCACCTTTGAAACTCCGGCTGAATATAAGTACTTCAGGATTATCGGTGCTGATGCAGTCGGAATGTCGACAACACCTGAAGTTATTATTGCACGCCACATGAATTTACCTGTTTTTGCAGTCAGCATCATTACCGATCTTGGTGTTGAAGGCAAGATCGCCTACACAACCCATCAGTCTGTTCTTGATGAAGCTGCCAAAACCGAAGAGCGCATGACTTCCATCATGACTGATATGATTTCTGCATTATAAGATTGTTTTCTATAAATGAGTTCCCCTCCCCGGAGTGGATTTAAATTCTATCTTATAACTGTACAGACCTTTTTCCAGGATTTTGTCTTGCCATTTTCATTGTAGAGTTCTATAAGAACTATGTAGACCCCGGTTGAAACGAGAGAGCCGTCATTGGCTGTTCCATCCCAGACAACCGATGCCTTATTCCCGGCAAAAAAGTTTTCACTGAGTTTTCTTACAAAACCACCTGTCTCGTCAAAAATGGTAACCGAAATAACATTTCCAAGTCCCTCAGCATTTATATCTATCACAAGAGCATCCTCGGTTCCGTCATTATCCGGAGAAATTCTTGCTGATGAAAAAGTTATCCTGTCTTTTCCCTCCGGCCCGCCGGTGAATACCGAATTTTCCTTCCCCGGAGTTCCCCATCCCGAGCTCTCGGATGCAGAATGCCAGCTTGTGCTTTCACCGGATTCCATCTCCGGCCTTATCTTTTCAAGCGATACACCCTCCTTGCTGACAAGAAGCGGATAATGCATCTCATCGGAGTAAGAGACCTCATCTATCAGGTCAAGATTCCTGTTCAGAAGAAGCAGATGGCCCCTGTCATCCGGCATTGAGGGAAGACATGAAGAGCTGAATATATTTTCAGGATCGGAAGAATGGTACCGTTCAATTACTCTTTCCCGGTCAGCCGTGACAGTGAAAAACTCACCGGGGATTATGCATCTGTGCTCATCCGAGAGAGGCTTTATTTCAGATGTATCGCCGGATTCGGTATTTACTGAAGCCAGGTAGAGCTGAGAAGCATCAACTGTTTTATCCGAGCAGTTGAATAATTCTACATAATCAGGCTCGTCCGGGAATGGATTGAAAAGCAATTCATTGAAAACAATGTCTCCCCTGCCCGCCTTTTCAGGCAGCCCGAATCTGAATGAGGTGCGGGAAACAGGATTTCCTGCGAAATCTGTTACATCAGGTGAAACATTCAATGAATAAACTTCACCCTTAAAAAGAGAAAATGGTGATTTTATGATAAAAGATCTGAGAAGGGGGTCGGCTGATGATACTGAAGCAGCTTCCCGCCCGCCGATTAAAATTTTATCCGGCGACCCTGCAATTTCAAATACTGTCTCGGAAAAATTGACTTTGAGAGTTACACTGTCGTCCGGAAAAACATTCTCAATTCCGTAAAACTGCCGATCAGGATTGCTTCTGGCTGATGAATTAATTTTTCCGGGGGTTCCGCCGTTTCCCGAGGAGGAAGCTTCCCAGTTACATCCATCATAAAATGGATATCCGGTATCGATCATTTCGAGTGACCAGCCACCTGTTTCCTTCAGTTTATTCCTGTACCATGCCGATGAATAAACCAATCCATGAATCAGGTTTCCAAGGCTGTCGGAAATCCATAGCATTCTTCCCTCATCAGTCAGCAGTGGAAACGACTTCAATCCGATAACTTTGCCATAACTTGAAAACGACGCTGTGTCAGCAGCAGGACATAATATAAAATATTCACCTGTGTTTATGCTCACGTCAGGGAATGAGGCGCTTTGACCTTCAGTTGAAAGGCTCCATTTCTTTAAATTGAATCTGAACCGTGTCCTGTTTGTAATTTCCAGGTACTCTTTGGCGGGAAGAGAGACTACAGGAAGCGGGTCGGCCATGATTTCTGATATTATAACGTCTCCGGGGTCAGCACTTATAAGTGTAAACTCTACACTTATTCCTTCATTGCAGTTTGCAGACCTATCGCATAATCGGTTTATAATTAATCTATTTGCGGTTTTATTGCTGAATTTCCTTTTGAAAGTCAGCATGAACGTTCTTGCACTTTCCCTGATAATCGAGACAGGAGCATTATCATTGCTGTCGAGTGAAAAATTTGAAATAAGCATGAAGTCATCTGATGGTTCTTCATCAAGAGTCAGATCGAGGGAGTTAATCCCGGATACCTGGCAACTCACTACTTCAGGAGGGCGATTATCCTCATGAAATATACCTTCTATATTAAGGTCGTCGAACCAGAGAAGCCTGTCGCGGGTTGATGTGTACCTGTAACCAAGAATGAAAAATGATGAATTGAATAATTCACCGTCCTGCCCCTCTGCACTTCCTTTTAATTTCTCAAGCTTATCATAAACTTCAATTCTCCAGTATCCCGTAATTGATCTTTCTACAATAAGCTTTGCTGCATCTGCAGTTCCTATGTCGTTCTGCCAGTTTAGGTGGCAGGTAGCAATGACTGAAGGAGAGCCGTTCTTTATTTTCCATAGCCGTAGTGTATCATCGCTCCCGGTAAGGTCTACTCCCACGGCAAAACCGTTTAAAGCTGCTCCATCTCCAAGGGTAGCAGGATCTGCATCGGAAATAAGGTATGCACACCAGTTGTTCGATGCCGAAGGGTCACAGCCATGCCTGACAAGGAATGTCCATCTGGTAAGTCCCTCGCCGGGATGTAGGTTCCTGATCGGAATACCAATGCAATCATATCCCGGCAGGCTGTTGTCAAAGACATGATGTAAAGAATACATCCCTGAAAGACTTTTTGTTGTGTCGGCTTTCCAATGACCTTCTATGCCCTGAACCCAGTTTGCCAGGGATGCCGATTCGAAATTTTCGATGATCTGACCGTTTGCCAGATACGGCAAAAACACAGCCAGTAAAATAACTTTTTTCATGCAGCGGGACAGATTGAAAAAAAAGTTAATTTTGACCGTTTTTAACTTATAGTAAATTTAATAATAACATTTAAATATTCAAATTTAAATAGATGAAGACAGCTGTTGTTGGAGCAACCGGGATGGTGGGCCGGACAATGATCAAAGTCCTTGAAGAAAGAAATTTTCCTGTAACTGAATTAATCCCGGCCGCCTCAGAGAAATCGGTCGGCAAGGATATCATGTTCCGGGGTAAGCCCGTGAAGGTTGTAAGTGTAATGGATGCTGTAAATGCAAAACCTGTATTTGCAATATTCTCCGCCGGTGCATCAGTATCGAAGGAATGGGCTCCGAAATTTGCGAAAAACGGAACGGTGGTCATTGATAATTCCTCCTGCTGGAGAATGGATAATAATGTCCCCCTTATTGTTCCGGAAATAAACAGTCATGCGATCAAGAAAGGCGACAGGATAATTGCCAATCCCAACTGCTCGACAATTCAGATGGTATTGGCTCTGGCACCGCTTCACAGGAAATACAAAATCAAGCGGCTTGTCATTGCAACTTATCAATCGGTCACAGGTACCGGGGTAAAGGCTGTCACCCAGATGGAAAATGAGAGGAAGGGTATAAAGGGTGAAATGGCTTATGCGCATCCTATCGACATGAACTGCTTTCCTCACGGAGGTACTTTCCAGGCTGACGGTTATACAACCGAAGAGCAGAAGCTCATAGATGAGACCCGCAAGATCCTTGAGGACCAGAGCATTATGGTAACTGCCACTGTAGTAAGAATACCGGTGGTTGGCGGACATTCGGAAGCCGTTAATATTGAATTCGAGAAAGACTTCAATATTGATGATGTGATAAAGCTGCTTAAAGACTTTCCTGGTGTTGTTGTCTATGATAATCCCGCTGAAAATAAATACCCGATGCCCATCCTTTCACACAACAGAGATGAGGTTTTTGTCGGAAGGATCAGAAGGGATCTGTCAAAGGAAAAGTGCCTTAATCTCTGGATAGTATCTGATAACATACGGAAGGGAGCTGCCACCAATGCCATCCAGATAGCAGAGTATATGCTGGAGAAAAAGCTATATTAGGCCTGAGTTCAGAACAGGAATTCATTATAGGGATACCTGGTAATGTGAATCTTTTTTACTTCTTCAAAAAGTACCCGCTTCAGTTCATCAATATTCTCCTTTGTCTTTGCTGAGATAAAAACCACGGGATGGCTTGTGTCATTTGCCATCCATGTCTTCCTGAGATCATCAAGAGATATGTTCTCCTTTCCGGCGGGAGTAAGGTCGAATTCATCCTTTGGCATATAGGAGAATGAATCAATTTTGTTGAATATTATTATCCTCGGCTTTTCTGCTGAACCAAGATTTTTGAGAGTCTCATTTACAACCGTTATCTGCTCCTCGAAACCAGTATGGGAAATATCCACAATATGAATAAGCAGGTCGGATTCCCTTACTTCATCAAGGGTCGATTTGAATGATTCGATAAGGTCGGTCGGTAGCTTCCTTATAAACCCTACCGTATCTGAAAGAAGAAAAGGCAGATTGCCAATAACTACCTTCCTGACTGTAGTATCAAGTGTCGCAAAGAGCTTGTTCTCTGCAAAAACATCAGATTTGCTCAGAAGGTTCATAAGGGTCGATTTACCAACATTTGTGTAACCCACAAGCGCCACTCTTACCATTTTCCCCCGGTTTTTGCGCTGGGTAGCCATCTGCATATCAATCTTCTTAAGCTGTAATTTAAGAAGCGAGATCCTGTCCTTGATAACCCTTCTATCGGTTTCGATCTCAGTTTCACCCGGGCCTCTCAGCCCAATGCCTCCTCTCTGTCTCTCAAGGTGTGTCCACATACCGGTAAGCCGGGGAAGAAGATATTGACATTGGGCCAGTTCAACCTGCGTCCTGGCATGCGCTGTGCGGGCCCGGCTGGCGAAAATATCAAGTATCAGGTTTGTCCTGTCGAGGATTCGGCATCCAAGGGCATCTTCGAGGTTTCTCATCTGGGCAGGTGAGAGCTCATCGTCAAATATTGCTATGTCGATCTTATTTTCAGAAACAAAATGCGCTATTTCTTCAATCTTTCCCGAGCCGACAAATGTCCTTGAATTTGCTATATCAAGCTTCTGAATAAACCGTTTCACGGGAATGGCGCCGGCTGTTTCAGTCAGAAAAGAGAGTTCGTCGAGATACTCCTCAGTTTCCCTTTCATCCTGACCGGGATAATTAATTGCTATAAGAATTGCCTTTTCTACGGGCTTTTCAGTTTCTATCATCTGGTAAAAAAATTATGCCGCAAAAATAGTGTTTTGCGGCATATAATTATTAAGTGAGAAGGTATGACTAAAAGATAAGCCTCCTGTTAGACTGAATTGATCCGCGTATTGCACCTTTAAGTGATTCGGAACATCGGATCACCATGTCGATGTCGGAAGGGAAAGGAATGATCTGAGTTTTGGTTTTTTGAAGCTGCTCATCATTGAGAGCGCCCTGGTCTCCGACGGCGCGGGCCGAAACATTCTGAAAATTAGATTGTGCACCTATCGGGTCTTTCTTAAGGAGCTTGTCAGGATTCATCTGGATGGTTTCAATATCGCCGGTTATCTGGCAGGTCTTGGTTTGAAAAGTGGAAATGAGTGCGCACTGAAGAGTCTTGTACTTTTTCAGTTTAATATCATTGCCAAGCGAATCTCTCATCACATTCCCATTCTTGTCAAGCTTATAGCTATATCCGTCTTCAACATCCCTTTTGACTACTTTGTCTTCATTTGAAGTCTGATCGGGGCTGACGGTAATGTTTCTGACATTTACATTAATGATATAATCGTACTGAGCGGTGCTGTCGAGGTTTGTAGTTGTATACTCAACCCAATCACTGTTAAGAGCCTGGAGGTTGACATTGATCAGATTGGCTTCAAAATCCGGTGGAAATTTCAGCATTGTAGAATTCTGCAATGATATGAATACCCTGCTCATACCAAGATTTCTTGCTTCCTGTATCTTATTATCAATTCCTTCATAATCTCCGACATAATCCTTTGCCCTGACATACTCTGCATAAGCCTGCCTGTATGAATCTTTCATGTTATTTTTCATCAGCTCATTGCCATGAGCAAAATAATAATCGGCCGCTTTGTGTTTTGCCTCTACCATTTCCGTCATATAATCGACATAAGGAAAATCTACTGGCCTTGTCCCGACATTCAGCGGCATAACAGTTCTCACCAAGGACTGCCTGTCGCTCATTCTTTTGTATGTCTGGTAAATTTCATCCCAGTTCTGAGGTTTCCCTTCCAGCTTCAGGAATTTAATCCTTTCGTTGTCCTGTTCATTGATGATATTGAAGGAACGCTCGAGTATATCAGCCTGCTTGCTGTCCTGAGGATTCCTGCGCAGCTGTTTGACAGCAGTTGCTATTGAAGCATCATAGTTTCCTTTCTCAAGCTGCTTTTTTGATGAAGCGCAGCCCGAGAGGATCATTATCATTGCGATAAAAAAAAGTAGATTTCTTTTCATATTCCTGTTTTTACTATTGTTAAAGATAAGAAAAAGAATTATTGATGCTTTAACATAACTTATACCTTTTTTTAAATCCTCTTCTTACATGGTAAAGTCAAGCGGGATAAGATATCTGAATCTTACCGGTTGTCCCCGCTGCAGTCCCGGAGACCATTTAGGCGATTCTGAGATTACCTTAACGGCTTCATTATCAAGCAAAGGATTTACCCCTTTCAGGACATTGACATTGCTTACTGACCCGTCTTTCTCAACTACAAAAGATAAGACCACCTTACCTCTAATTTTTTTGTCGATCGCTTCCTGAGGATAAATTGTGTTTTTGAAGATCCATTCCCGGAATTTTTCAAGTCCACCTCCCTTGAAGGATGGCATAACTTCAACCAGGAAAAAAGCATCACCGTCTCCTGATCCTACATCACCTGAAATAAGTTCACTCCCATGTCCGGAATTATTTGCTTCTGACTGATTGTCGGTTGTATTTGCAAGAAGCTCATCATTCGAGGGAGTTGTTTTTTCAACAGTGACAACCGTATCGACCACTTCGGGAGGCACATATCTGACAATATCCTCGATATGTTTTGACCGGGGCGGCGGAGGGACTGTGGGAATATAAATCTCCTCCGGAGGTTTAAGGTTTTCCATAGTAACCTGGACATACCTGCTGCCGCCTGAAATCATATGCTCGGAATGTGGATTTAAAACAAATGGAAGTATAACAGCTGCAGAACCAATAAAGGAAGCAAAGATAATTCCTCTGGTCACCACGGCGTTGTATTTTTTCCTGAGCTGGTACGCACCATACTCCCTGTTCCGTGATGCAAACAGCAGGTCGTTAAAACCGGGTATCTTATTTTTATTGATTTCCATCTGATTCAATAATTTGAAATCTGCTGTTTTTTCTTGCTGACAAATTATGTCAATTCAATAATAATGCCATTTTTATGACGGGCAAAATTACAAAATAGCCTCATACCATCAAAACAAAGAGAATTCTGATCTGGCATAATAATAATATTTTCATTTTTTTAGCTATTTTTGGCATCCTGATCATATGGGTTTAACTGCCTGCCGGCAGGCAGGGCTAGGTTAGTAGTGTGACTGGAATATTATTTTTGGTTCTCTTAATTATGGGGGTTTAGCTCAGTTGGCTAGAGCGTGTGACTGGCAGTCACAAGGTCAGGAGTTCGATTCTCCTAACCTCCACGCTAATAATGAGGCAGTTATATGATTTTTATATGGCTGCCTTTTCTATCTGAATACATAAATACTGTTTTAAGTACCCTTTTTGACTGTACAGGAATTTATGGAAAAACCAGTGGCCTTGTCTATAGTTGGCCGGATCAAATTGACCACCAAAAGCCAGCGTTAAGTGCTTGTTGATTAGTTATGTATGTTAATTGTTACCTTCCCGGCGAAATGCGGTCAATAAGCCCGGTTTTGCAATAAATATATTAAAAGTGCTGAATACCTTACTTCAGCCTTTCTTTTAAAATTAATAAATTATTAATTAGAAGAGAGATTTTTTGTAATTTAGTTCTTTCTGAAACAGAGCATATCACACCCCGTTTATGAGTGAAGAGATATTAAAAGCCCTGATGGAATTATTTGCGCTTATTGTCAAGCAGGACGGCGGAATGATTATAGATGAGCGTGAGTATGTGTCAGGTTTTCTTGTCAAGCAGCTTACCAGTGAAACAGTTAGGGAATATCTGGCTCTGTTTGACGAACATGCAGGTCCGGTAATTGAAAAATCAGCCCGGAACGAACCATTGCCGCCTTCGGTAAGAGACTCTGTTAAAATTCTGGGAATTTGTAAAAAGATCAACCACACTCTTAACCAGGAGCAGAAGGTTGTCGTTCTGATGAGGCTTTACGAGCTTCTTAATGCCGACCGCCGGTTCTCTCCCCAGAGGATGAATATCATCAATACTGTCGCTGAAGTATTTAAAATATCTCCTGATGAGTTTGAAGCTACCGAGCAGTTTGTGAAGAATGATGACCCTGAGGCACTCAAGAATCCTTCGATCCTGGTTCTGAATCCATCCGATGAAACGTGTGATCTCTGCCACAAGCTTATGACCGGGTACCAGGATACGATTATCTCCTTTTTAAGAATAGCCAGTGTAGACCTGTATTTTCTGAAATATACTTCAAGGGAGCAGCTCTATCTTAACAGCCTTCCAATATCCTCAGGGCATGTGTACTCTTTTGCAAAGGGAGCATCCCTGAAATCTGTACAGGGACATTCTATTTATTACAGCGACATAAGCTCAAGCTTTCTATCCGATATAATTATCCATAAGCTCTCTTTCAATGTTGAAAATCTGACATACAGATTTGTCGACAAGATCACTGCCATTGATAATATAAGCTTCTCTATTGACGAGGGAAGCCTTATCGGCATTCTCGGTGCAAGCGGATCGGGGAAGACAACACTTATGAATATCCTCAGCGGAATAGATGAGCCTTCAAGCGGAACCATAAAGATAAACGGACTCGATGTTACCAAAGACAGCAGTGCGCTTGAGGGAGTTCTTGGATATGTGCCACAGGACGACCTCCTTATTGAAGACCTCACTGTTTTTGAAAACCTTTATTTTGCTGCCCGTCAGTGTTTCAAAGAAAAGAACAAGGAAGAAGTAACATCACTTGTCGACCAGACTCTTTCAAGCCTTGGCCTGGCTGAGAAAAGGGATCTTAAGGTAGGCTCCCCGCTCAACAGGGTTATAAGCGGCGGCCAGAGAAAAAGACTTAACATTGCCCTTGAACTGATAAGGGAACCTTCCGTTCTCTTTCTTGACGAACCTACTTCAGGTCTCTCATCGAGGGATTCAGAGACGCTGATGGATCTTTTGAGGGATCTTACCCTTAAGGGCAAGCTTATCTTTACCGTAATCCACCAGCCGTCTTCAGAGGTTTTCAAGATGTTTGACAAGATAATTATACTCGACCAGGGTGGCTGCATGGCCTATTACGGAAACCCGGTCGATGCTGTGATTTATTTCAAAACACTTGATGCCCAGATAAACTCAAATCAGGGTGAGTGTCCATTATGCGGAAACGTAAATACCGAAACTATCTTCAATATTATTGAGACTCATGTTGTAGATGAATTCGGAAAATACACAGACAAGAGAAAGGTCAAACCTGATGAATGGGCAAAAACTTTCAGGGGAAAGCATCCTTTCGTAAGCCTTCCTGAAGTTAAGGAGCCACCTCATAAAAATCTTCAGAGGCCCGGCCTGTGGAAACAATTTGTGATATACCTTACAAGGGATATCAGGAGCAAGCTGGCTAACAGGCAGTATATTGGCATCACCCTTCTTGAAGCTCCCGTGCTTGGCTTCATCCTCTCTTTCATTATCAGATATATCCCTGATCCGGATTCAACTGTTTACATTTTTTCTGAAAATGAGAATATCCCAATCTACATTTTCATGAGCCTTATTGTTTCGCTGTTCCTGGGTCTTACAATAAGTGCAGAAGAAATTTTCCGCGACAGAAAGATCCTGAAGAGGGAGCACTTCCTCAATTTAAGCAGGACAAGCTACCTGGCTTCCAAAATTGCCATCCTTATCCTTATTTCATCCCTTCAGTCGGTTCTATTCGTTGCTATTGCCAATCCTATCCTGGGAATAAAGGGAATGTTTTTGCATTACTGGATAGCTCTTTTCGCGACAGCATTTTGTGCGAATTTGCTCGGCCTGAATATTTCCGCATCGTTCAATTCTGCTATTACCATTTATATTGTTATTCCTCTTCTTATAATTCCGATGATGGTTCTGAGCGGTGCTATGTTCCCGTTTGATAAGCTAAACAGGAAGATCGGAAATGTCGACAAGGTACCGTTAATAGCTGAAATGATGCCTACCAGGTGGACTTATGAGGCACTAATGGTTTCTCAGTTTAAGGATAATAAGTATAGCAAGGTTGTTTATGATGAAAATAACGAAACGTACTTTATCCTTCAGAAGAAGATCAGCGAAGCCGATTTCAACAAGGTTTACAGGATCCCTGAACTGCGGAAAGCCCTTGAAACAAGTCTTTTTGAATACAGGAACAATCCTAAGAATATCGGCAATCAGGAGGAACTCATGATAAACAAGCAAAACCGGACATTCAGCAAGCTTGAGCTGCTTACCAACGAACTGGCGTCATTCTCGAGGATCTATGGCATTTATCCTTTCAAATATTCACAGTACCTGACTCCGTACGAATTCAATCCTGGTATCGCAGATTCAGTATCTGCTTACCTGAACAAGATGGATGAGATGTTCAGTAAATTATCAAATTCCGCCAGTGACAGGCGTGACAGGTTCTATAATGCCAATGATAAAATCCTGAATCAGCTCCGAAACGATTATTATAACTTCAAGCTGGAGGAGATAGTCACAAAATATTACGAGAGGAAGAAGATACTTCTTTACAAGAATACACTGGTTCAGAATACCGATCCTATTTATCTTGATCCTGCCAGGAATGGAATACTTGGATTCAGAACACATTTTTATGCACCTGCAAAATATTTCTTTGGAATCAAAACGGATACTTTCTCATTTAACATTGCGCTTGTATTGTTAAGCACAATATTTCTTTACCTGGCTCTCTATTACGAGCTTCTGGCAAAGGTTGTACAGTTCATTGAAAAGTTCAGGTTTCGTAAACGATTATTTAAGACCATGATAATCTGATTTTTTTTGTATTTTTGTATTAATTAATGAATCGTCCTGATGAAAGGAAAGACTTTCTTAATATTGCTGATAACTGTATTCGTCTGTTTTTCGTGCAGGAATTCAACAAAAAAGAATTCTGAATTTGTCTTTCCGGTAGCTGATTCCGTTCCCGTGAGAGAAGCCGAAAAGCTTAGCACGGAGGCTATCGCAGAGATTTCAAAGAACATATCATCACCTGTGGAGATAGCTAATCTTCTCCAGGTGATGGCTGTGCCCTTTTCTCCCGATTACCTGGCCTCAACAATTAATGCGAACCAGCAAGCTACAGCATTCGACAAAGCATTATCACTTGGGATCCTCGGTGCTGATCTGGGTTACCTGAACATGTATGAGAAAACAGGGTCATCACTTGATCTGCTCTCATCAATAAAGAAGCTTGCTGAGGGTATCAGGGTAGGGCAGTATTTTGACTTTGAAACAATAAAGCGACTGTCGCTGAACAAATCAAACCTTGACTCATTGCTGTTCCTGTCAATTGATTCATACAGCAAAATCGACAAGTACCTTCGCGATAATGACAGGGGTCAGCTTTCAGCACTGATGATAATCGGAGTTTGGCTGGAAGGCCAGTACCTGGCTACCCAGGTCATTAAAGCTTATCCCGACCCGATGCTCAGAGACAGGATCGGCGAACAAAAAATTATACTCAATGACCTCATCATGCTTGCAAGCCCTTACTGCAGCAGGGATTCCGAATTCGACAACCTATGCAGGAACCTCCAGAATATTAAGGATACATACAGGGACGTAAAAATAACTTATACTATCGGCGAACCTGTAAGTGTCGAAAAGGATGGAGGACTCGTTGTTACACAGACCGAGACAAGCAAGGTTGATATGACTAACGAACAGCTGTCCGCCATCATAGACGTTACCAAAAACATTCGTAATAAACTAATTACAAAATAATTAGTATGAAAAAATATATTTTTACAATCCTTTTATTGCTTTCAGGAGGAATTATGATTCTCGGTCAGACCTCCGATCCTCTTGTCAGCAGCTGCGTAATGAACGCAGGCCCGAATTCTAAATATCTGAAAGACTTCAGGGTCCAGCTTGGGAAAGCGCCTGCTTCAGGTGATTTCAGGTATAAAGCACAAATGTCGCTCTGGAAAAATACCAAGTATAAATTTACCCAGTGCAATGCCGATGATTCAAAAGGCAAGCTGGTCCTCTCCATAAGGGATGATACAAATAAAACAGTGCTCAGTTCCTTCGACCAGAAATCAGGGAAAATTTATCCTTTTATCGAGTTTATTTGCAATAAAAGCGGAATCTACACGCTGAACTATGATTTTCTTGACGGCCAGCAGGGATCTGCTGTCGGGGTCGTCTCGATGGTAAGGTAACACTCAGAATACGTTTAAAGCCTGGATAAGAAGCACCAGCAGAAAAAACAGGGTAAATACAATCTCGGCAAAGATCTTCTTCTTTTCGAAAATAAAATAGTGCGCCAGCAAATAACATGCAGGAATACCTGCTATCCATACTATTTCAACTGACACTGAAGGCACGAAATAAAACAAAACAACAGAAATTAAAAAAGACCACAGGAGAAGAGAAAATGTCTTCCTGGATTTTATCTTCTTTGAACCCATCCTGATAATCAGAAAGCCTGTACTTACAATTACAATCAATCCTGTGTAGATGAGTAAGATTATCGTAAGCCGTGTGAAATGATAGCCGGCTGCCTTATCAAAAAGATTGTCCCTGATATCCGCCAGCATTATCCCGATGTCCTTTCCCAATACATAAAAAAGTCCTGCGGTAATTATAAAAGGAGCTGCCAGTCCAAGCAACGATATTATTATCTCTATAAAATTGCCTGACCTTAAGAGAATAATCCCTGCAATAAGCAGGACTCCAAACCAGACCAGGTCAGCATAAAAAAGCGATCCGATGCTGATATAGATACCGGCGTCGAAATAATTATATGCAGTCCCCGGCTTCCTGTAGGAGTCCATAATCCGTTTCATTGCCATCATAAGAAAAACAGAAGCCGGAAGAACAGGATTCAGTACCTGGCACTGGGGGAAAATTGCAATGAACAGGATATAGAAGCAGGCAGGAAGAAAAGTCCTTTCATTAATAAAGAAAATGGAGGTATTGAAGCTTACAAGGAAAAACATCATAAAGCAAAAGAGCATGAAGGTAAAAATCTCCCCGGTCAGCGGATTGGTTCCGATTGCCATTTTCATTAACCCGTAAAGCGGCATGGGACGTGTCTCGTAAATAAAATTACCAGGTAATTGCGGATGAAGAAATGTCCCTGCCCAGAATATACAAGTTGTTAATATTAACAGGAAAAGTACACCAGGGCCTGTTCCCCTGAAAAGCTTCAATAACATTGAACCTATAAATCAAATCCTATATCCGGCCTGAAATACATTTTATCGAACGACATGAGCCTGACATTCCGGTAAGAGCCCTCTAAAGCCTCCTTCATTGTAGCCCCTGGGGAGCTTACTGCCAGCACCCGGCCACCAGATGTGACCACCTTGTTTCCCGAGATTTTTGTACCGGCATGAAAAACCACACAATCACTGGTCTTCCCAAGCCCTGATATCTCAATGCCCTTTTCAAAACTTCCGGGGTATCCACCTGAGGTCAGCATCACCGTAGTGAAGAAGCCGGGATCTATTACAATTTCCCTCTCCGAAAGGTTGCCTTCAGCGACACCTTCAATCAGTTCAAACAGATCTGATCTGATCCTTGGAATTACTACCTCTGATTCCGGATCGCCCAGCCTCGCGTTATATTCAATTACAAAAGGATCTCCGTCTACATTTATAAGACCGAAGAAAATAAATCCCTTATATTCTATTCCATCTTCTGCCAGTCCTTTTATGGTGGGATCAATGATCCGCTCCTTCACTCTGGCCATAAATTCCTTTCCTGCAAACGATACCGGTGAAACCGCCCCCATTCCGCCTGTATTCAGCCCCGTATCTCCGGCTCCGACCCTCTTGTAATCCTTCGCTTCGGGAAGCAGTACATAGGAATGACCATCTGTTATCACAAAAACTGAAAGCTCTATACCTCTGAGAAACTGTTCAATGACCACTTTTTGTCCGGCGGATCCGAATTTCCCTCCAAGAATATCATTGACCTCTCTTTCTGCCTCAGCAATGTCTTTGATAATCAGAACACCTTTCCCGGCAGCAAGTCCGTCAGCCTTTATTACATAAGGAGGCTTAAGGCTTCTCAGAAACGCCGGTGCAAGCGAAGCATTTGACTTATCAAAAGTTTTATATGCAGAAGTCGGTATACCATGCCTGGTAAGAAAATCCTTGGCAAAATCCTTGCTCCCTTCGAGCCTTGCAGCAGATTTTGATGGTCCTATTACAGGTATGCTTTTAAGGAATCCGTCGGCAAGGAAATAATCATGAATCCCTGAAACAAGCGGAGCTTCAGGCCCTACAATAACAATCTTAATATCATTATCCCTGACAACCCTGCCGACAGAATCAAAATCTTCAGGATCGAGGGGCAGATTGGTTCCGAGCTCTGCAGTTCCGGCATTCCCCGGACCAATAAAAATCCGGCTTACCTTTTTGCTCTGTGATAGTTTCCATGTGAGTGCATGTTCCCTGCCTCCGGAACCAAGTATAAGGATGTTCATTCTTCAGATTATTAAGGTATCCAAATGTAATATTTCAATCTGAAAAATAAAACCCGGACCTGACCAGTTTATCAACCTGTTATGGGAGCACAAACCTGTATCCCCTTGAAATTGCTGAGTCAAGAAACTCCGGCAGAATTGAATTTGCCGTAGATTGAGGTTTATCGTGCAATACGATCACTGATCCCCGTCTTATTTTCCGTTTGAGCACAGACAATGATCCGGCAGCTCCGAAACCGGCGTCAAAATCATAAGCCATCAGATCCCAGAATATAATCCTGTATTTCTCCTTAAGCTTCCTGTACTGTGAGATAGTGATCCTTCCGTAGGGAGGACGGAAAAAGCTTCCCGGCAGAAAACGGGAAGCATGATCTGCATTTTCGCAATAATCTTCAGTATTTGTTTTCCAGCCGTCGATATGAGAAAAACCGTGATTGCCAGCAATGTGCCCCTTCTCTTTGATTTTTTCTACAAGTGAAGGAAATTTTTCTGCAGCCTGCCCCGAACAGAAGAAAACAGCTTTTACCTGGTAGTGATCAAGGATATCAAGCAGACCAGGTGTTGAGGCGGGATCAGGACCGTCATCAAAGGTGAGGCAAAGTATCTTTTCAGTTGACTTTATCCTGAAAAGTGCCTTCGGATAAAGCCAGCCAGAAAAGATACATGGCCTGAAAAGCCTCATGGTTATTTATTTTCGCGAATAAAGCTGGGTATAATATTTATTGACTAATGGCTCAACGCTTTTAGCCAGTGAATCCATCTTCATTTTTACCGACATGTTGTAAATATCGAGAAGAGCCTGCATATTGATACCAGTGGAATAATCAAGACCGAAGCGCTGATTGCTTCTGAGCCTGATCACATATGAAAGATACTGATCTGCATAGCTGATGATATCGTCAAGCAGTCTCATGCCCTCCTCATTGTGGCCCGCCTTAATAAGGTCCTCTGCAAGCACAATCGAGAAATAGTCGTGCGGAAGCTTTTCTGCCGGCATAATTCCTATTCCCTTCCTGACAGCTTCAATGGCCCTCGTGGTATCGCCGGACTGGAGCAGGGCATTACCCAGATTCCCGAACAGCCTCCTGAAGTTGACGAACATCCTTCGGTTGTTTTCGTCGAGATATACATGAGGATCGGCAGCATTGCCCCATTTGAACTTATTCATCATATTGTCGTACATGATATCAGGATCGATAGAGCCATATTCACCCTGCTCGGCACCTTCAGTTTTGACGGGAGCTAATCTGTATGCCATCCCCTCCTGGATAAAATATTTTTCCAGACCCTTGTATTGGTCTGCAGGAACGGTAGTTGAAATATATACAGGCCTCTTCCAGCCATTATTCGATAAAAGATCCATGATCGCAAGATCGCCCTTGTAAGCGTAGTTATCGGAATATTCCCATATCATCGGAGAGACCATCCTGTTCCTGAAACGACTACTTATTGTTCCGTTTGCAAGAACAAGCGATGTATCAACCGGTATCACAAGCTTGTTTGAAGGCAGGTAATTAGTATAATCACCCTGCCCACTTGCATCGATCATGAATTTCTTGTCGTCCTGTCCGGCAAACTTCACAACATCTCTGATGTCTACCGGTTTATCTATCCTGTTATTTACAGGAAGCTGAGTCCTTGTTCCTTCGACATATTTTTCAGATGGCAGAGTAAAAGGTAGCGGGTCAGATTTGAATGCTTTCTGTCTCATCATATCAATGTACCATCCTGCC
>Ga0182019_10000497_pt1 | contig 19403 bp, 16 predicted proteins | sample 812E2MmetaG_FD_120483 | JGI IMG/M metagenome (GOLD analysis project Ga0182019, IMG submission 120483) | Permafrost microbial communities from Stordalen Mire, Sweden - 812E2M metaG | ecosystem: Environmental > Terrestrial > Soil > Wetlands > Permafrost | place: Sweden: Stordalen | collected...
CCGAGGCCGATGATCTCGTCCGTGATCTGCTCGAGCATGCGAACGCGCTCGGCGCGAGTGAGGGCCAGGCCCTCCTCGTCGATGACGCGGCCGAAGATCTCCTCGATCTGGCGGCGCACCTCGACCTGGTTGGCCAGATCGAGCTTGGGGTCCAGGTCCTGGATGACCCGCGATTGGATTCGGAACTTGACCTCTCGCAGGGATTCCCGAACAGGAGCCTGGCTGAGGAGACGTTGACCTGAGGGTGCCGCGGGACCTCCAGGAGTCCCGGCCGGCACATTCGGTCCGCCGCCTGGCGCTCCAGGCGCCACGCCCGGTCGCGCGCTCTCGATTCGCTTCAGAAGGGACATCGCCTACACCCCTTGCTCGCCCGAAGGGTCATCTCCATGCGAAGAGTGACTTGCCTTTTTGGGTTACCTTGTGATCCTCTTCGCGAGGTTGCTGGTTGGTTGTGATGGCCGTTGCCAGGCGGAAAACGTCCTGGGAGACCTGAGCCTCACGGTTGCTGAGAACGAAGGGTACTCCCCGGTTCAGCGCGTAGACGACGGCGCGGCCGTCGCTGACGATGGTGTTGTCGACCTTCCGGCCGATCGAGTGCTCCACGTCGGCAACTCTGATCCCAAGCGTCGTGTCGGCTCGGTTCAGGACGAGCCGGATCTTGTCGTCGTAGCCGAGCTTCTCGGCCACTTCGAGAAAGAGCCTGATGTTCTTGATGCTGGTGATCTCCAGCGTCAGGACGGTCAGGACGATGTCCGCCACGTCAAGGATACCCAGCGTCGTATCGTTGAACCACGCTGCGCAATCGATGACCACAACGTCGTACCGCTGCCGCAGCGCCTCGACCACGCGCTTCACGCCCGCCGGTGTGATGGCATCGGCCATCTCCGGTGAGGGCGGGGCCAGGATAACGTGGAGGCCCGACGAATGCGTCACCGTGTAAGTGTCCACTGAGTCGATATCGCCGCCGGCCTCGAGGTCCGACACGAGTTCGAACATGGACTTGTCTTTGGGGTTGAGGTTCAGCAGGACGGCCACGTCGCCGAACTGGAACGAGCCGTCGACCAGGACGACCTTCTTTTCGAGCTCGGTGGCGGCGATGACGGCCAGGTTGACGGCGATGGTCGTGCGGCCGACGCCACCCTTCGGGCTGAAAACGGCCACCACCGAGCCGAGTTCGGGTGGCTCGGCGCCATGCGGGGCCACCGTTGCCACGGCGCGCCCGGCCTTCTCCTTCTCACGGGAGTAGAGCTGCCGAACCGACGCCGTTAGCTCATCGCTACTGAAGGGCTTGACCAGGAACTCGCGGGCGCCGGCCAGCATCGAGCGACGCAGATAGTCGGCTTCTCCCTGGACCGACATCATCACCACCGCCGCGCTGGGGACCTGCGAAGAGAGGCGTTCGGTCGCGGTGATGCCGTCCATGTCGGGCATGTTGATGTCCATCAGGATCACGTCGGGCAGGAGCTTGGTCGCCTGGGCGATCGCCTCGGTACCGGAGGCCGCCGCACCCACCACCTCGATGTCTGGCTCGAAGCCCAGAAGCTTGGAGAGATGGTCGCGGGTCTCCGGAATATCGTCGACGATTAGGACCCTGATCCGATCTGCCATGGAGTGCCTATTACCCCAGAGGTGGCGGAGAGGCCGATCGCTCGGCCTCTCGCTGTCGCATCCGCCGTGGTGCGGCGGAGCGCGTTACCAGGAAAGCTCTTTGGCCAAGTCGGCCGGAATGATCGCTCGCGGATCGGGCGGAAGAACGCCGTAGATCGTCACCAGCTGCTTGAGCGTGATCCCAGGAGTGGTGGCGGCCGGGGCGTCGTTGTCCTTATCCGAGCGCAGAGCCAGGCCGAGGGTGATGTAGTTCTGCGGGTCGGCCTTCTCCTCGCGTTGGGCCCAGCGAATGATCTCGGCCTCGTCAGGCTGAACCTCGACGATGACGATCATTTGGACGCCGGTGTTGGCAATGGTCTCGGCCGTCGGCTTGGCCAGCGGTGTGGGAGAGCCACCGGAGTTGACGCCAGGTTGACCGGCCACAGGGCTGGGCAGGAGCGTGGCCAGGATCTTGCGATTCTGAATGACGATCTTCGTAGTCACGTCCTGCCCTCCGGCCAGGGTGACCTTGAACTTGTCGGTGGGCAATCCAACGTACTGGAGGGCAACCTGGTTAACCCACACGGACAGGATCACGTCCACGTGGTCGCCCGGCACGAGAAGCGCGCCGACGCCGTTGATCTGGTCGACTTCCATGGCGACGGCAAGCTTCCCGGGAGCGATCGCGGAGGTGAGGTCCTGGCCCGCGACGAACGTTCCGGGCTGCAGGAAGGACGTGTCGGCATAAAGGATGCTGCCCTTGGTGATCGCGCCGCCCGCGATCTTGCCGATCACCTGCTCCGGCGTGGTGAAGGTATCGCCCTGGAGGGCGTCCCGCTCCGAGATCGTCATCTTCTCGGTGTCGAGCATGGCCGCGGTGATCTTGTCGCCGAGGGCCATGTCCACCTTGGCTATGACGACTTGAACTTGCGGCTCCGGTGTGGGGGTGGGCGAGCCTTTCGCCCCGCCGCCGGAGCCGCTGCCCCCGGCGACGACGAGTACCCCGACCATTGCAATGACGGCGAGGAATACCCCGAACAGTATTAGGAGCCGATTCGAACGCTTCACGACGTGTCTCCCGAGGGCATGTGACAGGAGTCACCACAGTAGCCTTGCGGTGTACCTAAACGCGACTATACCAATGGGCTAGGCCGGCTAGGAAGGTTTATCCGCAATCACCCCGCCGATCGACGGGTTTCGAGCGTGGGCGGCGGCTTTCAGAGGGCATGAAAAAGGGCCGCGCCAGAGGCGCGGCCCTTAGTTTGTCGCAGAGCAGCGGCTACAGACTCTTGCCGATGGTGCTGAGGATGGTGTTGATCTGGCCGCTCAGGAAGAGCAGAGCGGTGATCGCGAGGATCGCGATGAGCGCGAGGATCAGGGCGTACTCCGCGAGACCCTGGCCCTTGGACCGGAGAAGCATCGATGGCCTCCTGATAAGAACGGCCTCCAATCGGAGGATGCCGTGCATTCTGAGAGTTGGGGATCGGCCGAGCCACTAGCAAGATGGTAATGGGACCGACCCGGAGTGCACCTTTCCGCACCCGAGCCGACTGGCTCGCTCGCTCGGTCTGGCGCCGGCACGCACCGGTTTGTGGGCAACTCGCCCGGCGCGCCCAGCGCCCGCCCCGGCGCGGCCTACACGGCGGACGCGACAAGACTCAGCAGCGAAGACAGTTCGTCGCCGAAGAAGAACAGCGACGCGACGCACACGACAACGGCCAGGAAGAGGATCAGCCCGTACTCGACGAGCCCCTGGCCTGCGGCGCTTGTCCGGCGGATCCGGGCTGGGAGATCCCGGGTCACCGAGTGGCCAGCACCAGGACGAGCTCACGGCCCTCGTCGACGAGCTCGGCCGCAACCCCAATCGTGTCGGACCGCTGCTGGACCTCGCGCCATGTGGAGGCCGGCAGGGCGAGGACCTGGGATTGTCTCTTGGAACTGCGGGCCGCGGCAGCATAGGCCCGCTGCTCGTCGATCATCACCCGGAGGGCCTCGGGGATCTCGCGGTCGCCACCCTTGCCGCGCTTATCCACGATCGCCACCTCCTCCTCTGGCTCTTCTTCTTCGAGCGGCTCGGCCCCTTCGCGCCTGGCCGCGACGTGAGCCTCGGTCTTCGTATCCGACCACTCGATCTTGACCGAGATCAGGTCCGGGTGGCAGGAGAGGAACCCCGTGATCGTCTCGTCGATGATGCGAAAGAGGGCGCTCTCTACGTCCATCGGCAGGCGCCGGTCGTTCCCGTACGAGTCGAACTCGATTGGGATCTGCGAGCGCCGACCGCGCTCACGGGCCAGGCGCCGGAGCGTAGGCACGAGCCCCAGATCGTCGAGAACCATGGGTCGGACGTCGAAGATGAACGCCTTGGTTGCGTCCAGGGTGTGCTGGACCATGCCGACGAGCTGCGCGACTTCAGCTCTGGCCTGAGCCGGGTCGCGGTCCACCAAACGCTCTACGATCTGGGCCTGCAGCACGATGTTGGTCAGGCTCTGGGCCGGGCCGTCGTGCATTGCCCGGGCGATGTCCCGGCGCAGGTCCTCCTGGGCGGTCAGGACCAGACGCGAGACGGCCGGTGGGAGCGGCGTGCTCGAGTCGAGCTTGTCGGGCGTGTGTTGGGGCATCGCGCCGCCCATCGAAGCGCGATCAAGCTCCGAGCTGTAGCGGCTCAGGCTCTCACGGAAGCGAGACAGGACCTTGAGCTTGCCTTCGAGGATGTCTACCTGCGACTCCATGATGGCGGAGCGCCGGGTCAATGCCATCAGCTGGGCGGTCTGCTGGGCGTCATCGCTCTCGGTGTCGTAGTTGGCCGCAGTCCTGAGTTTGTCGAGGGTTTGCGACCGCTTCGTCTCGTGGTGGGTCGCTTCGGTGCGAGCCTGTTGCGCGAGCAACTCGATTTCGCCGATCTCCTCGGTAAGGAGGTCGACCTCACGTCTGGCCCGCTCCGCGATCTCTAGCAGCGGGAGTGGAAGAGGCTCGGGCGCAGTCACCGGGGGATCAGTCCTCCGGCATTCGGATCCAGCCCTGGCGCATGGCGTACACGACGGCCTGGGTTCGGTCGTTGACGCTTAGCTTGCGCAGGATGCTGGACATGTGGTTCTTGACGGTCTGTTCGCTGATCGACAGCGCGTAGGCCACCTGTTTGTTGGTCATGCCCTGGGCGATGTTGTCGAGGATCTCCACCTCGCGAGGAGAGAGTGGGGCGAAGATCGGAGCCGCTTCCTGGCCGTAGATGGCCAGTTCGCGGAATTCCTTGAGAACGCGGCTGGCGACGGCAGGCTTGGCAAAGACCTTGTCGTTGATCAGGTACTCCCCACTGGCGACACGATGGATGATCGCGACGAGATCGTCGGGGGCTACGTCCTTGAGTATGAAAGCGGCTGCGCCGGCCTTGATGGCGTCGAACAGAGCGTCTTCGTCCTCGCTGACGGCCAGGACGATGATCCCAGCCGAGGGCAGCTCGCGCTTGATCCGCTGGGTCGTCTCGATCCCGCCCGGAGCCGGCAGGGACAGATCCATCAGGATGATGTCGGGCGAGAGCTGGACGGACAGGTCGAAAGCACCGCGAGTGTCGTCCGCTTCGCCGACGATTTCGAAGCCGGGCTCTCGCTCGAGGATGTTGCGCACCCCCACCCGAAAGAGGGCGTGGTCGTCGACGAGAAGAATCGTCGTCTTCTCACTGCTTCGAGCCGCCGTACCCGGACGACGCCGGTCCGGCCCGCTGTAATCCATCGAACTCATGCGCTCTCCTCTCCCACTGGAATCGACAGCCAGACGACGGTCCCACCGCCAGGCCGCGAGCGAACTTCGAATTGGGCCCCGATGAGCTCTGCCCGTTCTCGCATGAACTGAAGGCCGAAGTTGCGACGCCCTCGCGCTGCGACGGTGCCGACGTCGAAACCGCGGCCATCGTCGCTGACCTCCAGAATCCAGTTCTTTGCGTCGAGTTTAGTGGAGACCACGGTATGGCTCGAGCCGGCGTGCTTTCGGACGTTCTGGAGGGCCTCCTGGACGATGCGCAGGACGGCGGTCTGCTGGCCCGGGTTCAGCTGTTCGCCGGGCGCATGCAGTTCGGTCGCGACAGTGGCACCGGTGAGCGCGGCCATACCCTCCACGGCGTCCATGATCGAGCCGTCGAGTCCGAGCTCGTCCAGCAGCGGCGGGCGGAGCTGGCTGATGAAGGTCCGGACCTCCCCCAGCTCGCGGCGCAGCAGCTCTCGCAGGAAGCGCAGTTCGTTGTGAGCGACGCGCGTGTCCTCGTCGAGCACCCGTTCGATGTACTCGACCTGGAAGATGGCGTTGGACAGAGCCTGGGCGGGTCCGTCGTGGACCTCCTGTGCCAGGCGCGAGCGCTCGGCCTCCTGGGCCTGGACGATGCGCATCTGGATGTCCGTGGGCAATCCCGAATTAACGACTTCGGCCAGGAGGCTGGCGTCGCCGCGCTCCAGGAATAGCCAGGCATTCTCCATGCTGCGGACCGAAAGCTCGAGCTTGGAGAGTTCCTGCTGGTGCTTGCCCACATCCCCGGTCTGGTGCTCGACGTCGGTTCGCATCGTCTTCTGGCGAGCATCCTCGGCGCCGGCCTCAGCCGCGGAGGCGGCGTCGTCGTCCTCGGTCGCGGGAAATGGGGCGCGTTCGGAGGCTTCGACGAGGTCGCGCAGGCGGTGCCAGCGGGCAAGCGAGTCGCGATATGCCTCGCGATATCGCTCGGTTACCGAACGGAGGCTGTTAGCGCCGTAGCCCAGCGTCGACTTCGCTTCGGCGTAAAGCTCGTCGAAGCGCGGGTCACGCGATTCCGAAGCGCCGCGGGCAGGGTCCATACCGGCTTGAGTATACGGGCGTCTCTCGTCAACAGCCGATCCGGAATGCGCGGATTTGAAACAGCGGGGAACCTTTCGAAGGGTACTCGCCCGAATTTTCGGTCAGTGGAACCTCGCGGAAGCATTGTGTGGCGGGCCCGCCGTCGTTCAGGATTGCCGGCCACTCCCCGCCGTCGTCGGTTTGGACCACGACAAGCAGCCTGGATCCGAAGTGGCGGGCCAGGGCCAACACGGCGGCGGGCGATTCCTCGGGCAGGGCCACAGCCGTCACGTGCGCGGTTTCGGCCAGCCAGATCGGGTTGTCGGTGATGACCGGGGCGTTCGCCGCCAGCGGGACGCCGGCGCGGTCCAGGGCCGCCGGCAGAGCGTCGTAACGGGCGCGGGTCTCATCGGCCGCGCGATCGAGCGAGACGACGGAGACGAACATCAGCGGCACGACGACGGCGGTCGCCAGGGCCGGGCCGAGCCACGCCACCGGCCGCCACCAGTGACGCAATCTTCCGACCCAGGCGATGAATGAATCCAGCGCTACGAGGCAGCTGACTATCAGCAGAACGTAGATGGCGCCGGCGGCATGAAGGAACGTGCCCCACAGCGTGCTGACCGGGAACACCAGACTCGTGACCACGAAAGTGATGACGGCGAGCAGGACGAGCGGGCGCAGGGCGCGCAGGCCGACACAATTGGGGAGCGCCAGTAGGCCGACGAAACCGATCGGGAAGCCGGGGACGATCAACACCTCGACCAGGTTGTGGAGGACGCCGGTGACGCGCATGCCGATGAGCGCCGCCGGACCCTGGGCGAGGTAGTTGGCGAGGGTCGGCTGATCCTGGTAGGCGTATATGTCGGTCGGGTTGACCGAAAGGGCGTTGGCGAGGGTCTGGCCGGGCAGCGGGCTGCCGAACACGAGCCAGTCGCGGACGGCCCACGGGGCGAAGACGAGGGCGGCGACGGCAGCCGGGATGGCGACCAGGCGGAGGCGCTCGAGGCGGGACGGCCGCTCTCCGGCGGCGGTCGAGGTCCAGCGCCAGGCCACGACGAGCCAGACAAGGCCGAGCCAGACGGCCTCGCTGCGGGTCAGACCTGCCAGGCCGATGAGCAAACCCAGGCCGATCAGCTGGCGGTCGAGAAGGCGGCCGACAGGGCGAACGTCAAGGCGACCGAATAGGCGACCGAATAGGCGACGGAAAAGGCGGCCTCCTCCGGCCGGGCGGTCGGTCGGTTCGCTCCCCTCGGCAGGACGGCCACCTTCGGACGTCCGCGCCCCGATTCGTGTCATGAGCAGGCAGGCCGCCAGAGAGAGCGCGGCAAAGAGCGCCATGGAATCGGAGAGCGCCCCGTACACGACGAGCGGCCCGAGGAAGCACGCCACCACGCCCGCGCCCACCGCCAGCGTGCGTGCCCGCCCCACCGGCAGCTTCATCTCCGTGGCCACGTCGGCGCCGAGCCGCCACGCCAGCGCGGCCCCGATCGCGCTCACGACAACGGAGAAAACCTGAGCGGCGCGGAACCAGTTCGCGGCGCCCGCCAGCCAGATCGGGACGGCGGCGAGCAGCGAGGGCAGCGGCAGCCACACCTCGAACGCGGCGCGCGGCACTTGCAGGGGCGGGGTCCCATAGCTCCACAGGGCATCGCTCACCAGGCCGCGCCCCTCGACCAGGTTCCTCGCGACGCCGGCGTAATACGCTGTGTCCTCCGGGACCGGGAAGCTCAGCGTGGCCGCGGCCACGGCCCGGACGACCAGGGCCAGGGCAAAGACGGCGCCGGCGCTCAGCCAGGCCTCGCGGCGGCTGGGATGGAAGCTCACGGCGTCGCTCCCGTCGCACAGCGAGTGTCGCCGGCGGTCGTGCAGATCGGGAAGATCGCCAGGGCCGGCGCGGCATCCGCTACCGGGTTGCCCGTCGTGGGCCCCGTGTACGGCACGGTGTAGATCGGCGCTCCAATCCAGCTCGGCCGCGGCTTCATCTCCAGGATCGGTATGAGTGGGGTCACGATGTGGGCTCGCTCCAGCACCAGCCAGCGTGCGCCGTAGTCCGCGGCCACCTCGTGGATCACGTCGAGTGAGTCGTTTGGCGTGACGACGCCGCCGTGGCCGGTGAAGTACTCGAACCCGGCCGGGTCGGCGCTGAGCAGCAGGTCGGTCCGCGGGGCGCCGGCGAGGGCGGCGCCGGCGTCGAGCCGCAGGTCGCGATCTTCGTTCCAAGACCGGCCCGCCAGGAATGCGAAGGCGCCCGCGTTGAGCACCACGGTGACCACGGCGGCTATCAGGAACAGCCGGGCGGCGCGATCCTCCTGCCAGCCACGTCTCCGTCGAGCGGCCCACGTGGCCGCGATCACGACCCCCTCGAGCCCCGCGATGTACGTGTACGGGATCAGCGCCTCGGCTGAATGGAGGAAGGTCCCGTAGGGCACGTGGACGGCGAAGATCAGGGCCGAGGCGGCGAAGAGCAGGCCGGCGTAGAGGAAGAACGGCCCGAAGTCGGTCGATCGGCGGCGCGCCCACGCGCCCACCATCACGAACGGCGCAAGCACCGCCGAGCAGGCGATGACGGCGAAGATCTGGATCGCCGAGACGAGTCCGAGGATGCGGCTGGCCAGCAGCGGCCCGATCCCCTGGCCCAGGAAGGCCGCCAGCGAGGTGTCGCTGGTGACGCTGTTCATCTGCTCGTAGTTCTGAATCAGCAGGATCCGGCCTGAGCTCGATGACGGGGAGAGGCTGCCGAAGACGGCCAGCTGGCGCAGATACCAGGGTGCCATGACGACGAGGAAGAGGCCGAAGCAGGCGAAGGCATAGCGCCATGGAATCGCCGGCATTCGGCCACCCTTCGAGCGCCAGGATCGCCACCGATCCCACAGGAAAGCGAGCCCAACGGCGGCGCCCAGCAGCACACCGTCGTTTCGGGCCAGCGTCGCCAGGCCGACCATCAGGCCCGCCAGCGCGAACGATCGACGCTTGCCCCGAAGCCCGCGTGCGGCCAGCCACAGAGCGGCCGTCCCCAGCGGCTGGTACAGAGCGAAGTTGTCGGGCTGGGCCATGTAGATGGCCGCGGCGGCCGGGAGGGCCACGGCGATCGCCGCCGCCACGGCGATCCGATCGCCCGCCCCGACTTCCCGGGCCAGGAACCAGGTCAGCGGCGCCGCCAGCGCCCCGATCAGAAGGAACGGGATCGTCGACGCCAGCGGCGTGGGACCGAGCAGCCACATCGTCGGCAGCTGAACGATCGACGCGAGCGGCATCCAGTGGGCGTTGCTGGGGATCGGCAGCATCGGCTGGGCCGGGATTCGACCGCCCACGTCCACGAACGACCAGATGAAGTCGATGTTGAAGCCATGGCCGGCCTGAAGCGCCCGGGCTACATCGACGTAGTAGTAGGAATCCGGATACGCCGCGTCGGCGTGCACGGCGAACAGCACGGCTCGAGCCGCCAGCGCGAACGCATAGAGAGCGAAGGGGATCCGCACGGCGTCGCAGCGTAGCATCGGCCGGGACCCACTCCACCGGTACGAAGGACCTATCGAGCGGCCCCGACCGGCGGGGAGGGCCGCAGACCGGCGGCCACGGCGGCGTCCCGGCGGTCCGAGGCGGCATTCCTGCGTCGCCCGGCCGGCATTCCTGCGTCGCCCGGGGCGATGCAAAGCGACCCCGAAGGCCTTTGCCGAGCCGCGCGTCCGGGCCGAAAGGCGTCCGGCGGCCCGATCCACGCTCAGCGCCGGATCGCGTCGTCGGCGGCGCGGCGAAGGGGACCGCACCGCGTCACGCGTTGCGTCACCCGGGGTGATTGGGCAACCAATCGCCCGTACCCGCCACCTGATGTCGCCCGGTGCAAGGGCGACCAGAAACCCGGCGCCGACAGCCGGCTCGGGCAGAACCAGCGGCACGTGCCCGGTAGCCCCGGCTAAACTCCCGAAGATGGTTTTCAGCAGCCTTTCGATCGTTCTGCCGGCGTTCAACGAGGAGGCCCGACTCGGCCCCGCGCTGGACGAGCTCTTTGCCTACCTGTGTGCTGCGCCGCGGGGCGCGCTGCCCGCCAAGGTGGACGTGCTGGTCGTGGACGACGGCAGCACCGACGGTACGGCAGCCCTGGTCAGGGCGCGGGCGGAATACGTCGGCGCCGGCAACGCGGCCGGGGGCGAGGGCAGAGGGGCCGAGGTCGCGGGCAAGGCGCCCGGCGTCGAGTGCCCCGCGCTGCGACTGCTGACCGTCCCGCACGCCGGTAAGGGGTCGGCCGTCCGAGCGGGGATGCTGGCCGCGCAGGGCGATCTGATCGTGTTCGCCGACGCGGACATGGCCACGCCGCCGGATCAGCTGCCGCGGCTCGTCCATGCGCTGGAGTCCAACGATGTCGCCCTCGGGAGCCGGATCCAGCCCGACGGTTCGGACATGCGAGCATCGCAACCGCGCTTTCGGCGGCTGGTCGGCAAGCTATTCCGCCTCGCGGCTCGAGTCTGGGTGACAGGCCCGATCAACGATACGCAGTGTGGCTTCAAGGGGTTCCGGCGGGACGCGGCGAGGGATCTGTTCGGCCGGCTGCGGATCACGAGCATCGTCTTCGATGTGGACCTCATATTCCTGGCGCGGCGGCGGGGCTACCGGATGGCGGTGGTGCCCGTGGTGTGGGCCGATCGGCGAGGCTCGCGCATGCACGCCCGCCCGAGCCTCGCGCTTCGCGTCGGCTGGGACCTGCTGAGAATCAGGTTCCTCCACCGCGGCGTGAGGCGGATCCCCGAGGGCGCGCCGGCGAAATGAACGCTTCGCGATGACCTCGCTCCCGGCGTCCGCAAAGCGGCGATCCCGGCTGGCCGAGGCCTTCGTGCCCGTCGGTTCGGTCGTCCTGCTGGTGGGAATGCTCGGCCTCGTGCTCGCCTCGGCCGGCAATACCCTGGGCTACGATTTCCACTGTTATGAGGGCGCGGCCCAGGCCCTGCGCGACGGGCGCCCCATCTACGACGTCGCCTTCTCCGTCAATGTCGGCACGTGCCCCGGCACCTATACCTACCCGCCGGCCTTCGCCGCGTTCCTCATTCCGTGGCTCTCCCTGGGGGGAGCGGCCGCCGGCCTGTGGTGCCTGGCCATGGCGGCGTGCTTCCTCGGCGGCGTGGCTCTGCTGCCTGTCCGCCGCGACGTGCGCTGGCTGATCGTGATCGTGGCCGCGCTCGATTGGCCGCTCCTGTATGCGGTCAAGCTCGGCCAGGTGGAGCCGCTCCTCTTCCTGGGCTTCGCGGCGGCGTGGCGGTGGATGGATCGGGCCACGGTGGTGGGGGCGGTCACGGCCATCGGGGCGCTGGTGAAGGTGCAGCCGGCGCTGCTCGGGGTCTGGGCGATCGCCACGGGGCGGTTCCGCGCGGCCGCGGTGGCGGTCGTGGCGGCGGTCGGGCTGGCGGCCGCGACGACGCTCGTCACGGGTGTCGGCGCCTGGACCACGTACGTCGAGCTGCTGCGCGACCTGGGCGGGCAGCTGACGACGCCGCACAACTTCGCGCCGGGTGCCGTCGCCCACATGGCGGGCGCCTCGGACGCGGTGGCCACGGCGATACAGCTCGTCTCGGCCGCGCTGGCAGTGGCCGCGCTCCTCGTTGCGTGGCGCTACGCCAGCCCCGAGCTAAGCCTGCAGGTCACGATCGTGGCCAGCCAGCTCGTTTCGTCGCCGCTGCGCGATCACTACGCGGTGCTGCTCTTGCTACCGACCGCCTGGCTTGTCGGGCGCGGCCGGACGTGGGCGGTGGTGTTCCCGCTCGCGGGCTGGATCTCACTATTCGGCGGCGACGCCTGGCTTCCGGCGGCCAGCGTCCCGATCACGTTCTTCGCCTGCCTGGCCGTGCTCCTCTGGGAGGTCTCCCTGGAACGTCGCGGTCACGCGCGGGCCGCCGCGGCGAGCGAGCCGCTCAGCGCGTGAAGTAGCCGGTTACGTCGAAGATCACGTCCGCTTTCGTGCCCGTGGCGCCCACGAAGGTCACCCACAGCACGCCGCCACTTCCGAGCGGCACGGTCAGGGCGTTGGCTCGGGTATCCCCCTTGGGGAAGTTGATCGTCGAGGTGGACGGCGCGCCGGCCGGTTTGTCGGGCGGGAGTCGCCGCCCCGGCCGCCGCCACGGTCGTCCAATGGACAATCACCTGGTCAGTCTGGAGCACTGAATCGGGGGTCGAGACCGGTCCGCCCGGAGTCTGCGGCTGACTTCCCACGGCAGGGACGGCCCCGGTCCGGTCCACCGCCGGCGGAGGCGCCGCAGCCGCAGCCGGCGCCGGGAACGAAAACCCCATGACGGCGATCAACGCGACCGCGAGCGCGAACTCCCTCATCGACCGGCGTGCGCCGGTAAGCAGTTGCGTAGCCATCTCCGAGCGCCCCTTCCACAGCTTCCCCTGCGCCCGGCCCCTTCGCCCGCCATCGCGCCGGTGTCATCCCGGACGAGCGCGTCGATCTTACGCCGTGGTATCAACGGGGATGCGGCGGCCGGCATGCCGCAGGCGTGGTGCTATTCTCGGCAAGTGACCATCCCCTCAACCTCGGCCGGCGGGCGTACCCGCGCGGCCGAGCGGAGCCGCCATCTCGTGGCCCGCCGTCTAAACCTCGATTCCATCGCCGCGGAAACCTGGGACGCGCTCGTAGATCGGTCGCCGGCCGCTACGCCCTTCTCCCGCAACTGCGTTCAGCGGGCCTGGTGGGACGCCTACGGCGAGTCGGCCCACGACCAGACGCTCGTCGTCGTCGACGAGGGCGCCCCGGACGAGATCGTCGGCATCGCGCCCCTGATGCATCGCCACGAGCTGGAGCCGGGGGACGTGGCGGCGCGCACGACGATCCGCCACCAGGCCGGGCCCGCCCTCCGCCCCGTGCCCGCCTCGGCGACCGCCGTCTTCTTCGGCGCCTCGTACCACGCCGACTACGCCACGATCCTGGCCGCGCCCCAGGATCTGCCCGACGTCTGCCATGCCGTGGTGACGGCCCTCGCCGACGAGGATCCGTCGCGTTGGGACGTCGTCGACCTGCGCCGGCTGCGCGCCGGCGACCCGGCCACGGACGCTCTCCTCGCCGCCTTCGAGTGGATCGCGCCACGCGGCTGCTGGCTCGTCACGCGCGAGCAGGAGGAGGTTTGCCCGGTGCTGACGCTGGCGCCGGGGATGGATTTCGAGGGCTACCTGGGCACTCTCAACAAGAAGGAGCGGCACGAGATCCGTCGCAAGATCCGTCGCGCCGAGGTCGCAGGGCCGATCGCCCTGGTCAAATCCGAGGATCCGTTCGCGGACCTCGAGGTATTCATCGACCTGCATCAGAAGCGCTGGGGCGAGGAAGGTCTATTTCCCGCGACAGCGGGCGGAGCCGCGAGCCGCCGCTTCTTCTCGGGGCTCTTCGAGAGCTGCGCGCCGACCGGCATCGTCGAGCTGGACTTCCTGACGGTCGGAGAGCGCCGAATCGCGGCCGGAGTGATCCTCGACGACGGCCATACCGTTTATTACTACAACGCCGGCGTCGAGCCGGACGCCAGAGAGCTTTCCCCCGGAGTGGTCATGGTCGCGTCCTACATCCAACGAGCCATCGAACTCGGTCGCACCCGCCTCGACTTCATGCGCGGCAACGAGCCCTACAAGTACGAATGGGGCGCGGTCGACGAGCCGATCGAACGGCTGCTCGTCCAGCGCACGGCCCCGGCCGAAGGGACGGCCGGCGACGGTACCGGCGCGACGGCGGGCACGACCGCCGCCGGGGGCCGCTAGCAATGGGCGCCGAACTAACCCACGGCAGCCCCGACGGCCTCGACGGCCGCGACGAGCCGTGTGCCGAGCAGGATGAGCGCGGGCCACTCCCCGGTGGGCGGGTTCGGGTCGTGGAGGTCATGGCCACCGGCACAAACGGCGGAGCGCAAGAGCACGTCCTCTCCCTGGCCACGCGGCTGAACCCGACCCGCTACGACGTCCGGGTCATCTCGCTCTCACACGGCAGCAGCGTGCGCCGTTTGCAAAAGGCCGGCATCGAAGCGTCGGTGATCGACGAGCCGGACGATCGGCTGGCCGTCCTGGCGCTGGCCGAGGAGCTGGGCGCCTTCGAGCCCGAGGTCGTCCACAACCACATGTTCCGGGCCGAGGTCGTTGGCACCAAGGCCGCCCTTCATCTCGGTGAGAGGGGCTGTCGCCGCCCGGCGGTCATCTCGACCGTGCATTCGAGCCGCGTCCGCTGCATCGAGGATCGCGAAGCGCTGCGCCAGCTCACGCCGCTCATGGATCGCCTCATCGTCGTCTCGAAGGCGATCGAGCTGAAGATCGCCGATGAGGGGCGCCGGGGCGCGCCGATCAGCCTTATCTACAACGGCGTCGACTTGCAGCGCTACAACCACCAGCAGCCCTGCTGCACTCTCCACGAGGATTACCACATCGAGGCCGAGGCCCCGATCGTCGGCGTCGTGGCCCGACTCGAGGCGGAGAAGGGCCACCGCACCCTCCTTGAGGCCTGGCCGCTCGTCCTCGCCGCCGTCCCCAACGCCTGGCTGCTCGTCGTCGGCGAGGGTTCGGAGCAGGACTCGCTGGTTGCCCAGGCCGAGACCCTGGGCATCTCCGGGCGGGTCGTCTTCACCGGCCGGCGCGAGGACGTGCCGGCGGTCACGGCCGCGCTGGACGTTGCCGTTCTGCCGTCGTACCGCGAGGCTCAGGGCCTGAGCGTTCTCGAGGCGATGGCGCTGAGCCGCCCGGTCGTGGCGTCGGCGGTGGGCGGAATTCCGGAGATGATCCAGGACGAAGTCAGCGGATTGCTGGTCCCGCCGCACGACTGCGAGGCGCTGGCCGCCGCGATCGTTCGGTTGCTCACGGACCACCCTCTGGCCGACATGATCGCCCGCAACGGGCACGATGTCGTCCACGAACGCTTCTGCATCGAGATGATGGTCAAGGCCGTATCGGACCTGTACGACGAGGCCGCCCTGCGCATCCGCCAGTCGGAGGGCGTCGCGCGGTAGCCGAGCCCGGCGACGCGCCGCGCGCCACGCCTCGGCGTCAGCGGCGTCAGCGGCGCCAGCCGCGGAACGGCCCCGGCCAGCGGCGCGCCCGGAGCAACTCCTCTTCGCCGTAGGCGGCGGCGCCGATCAGCGGCACGAAGACGCATCCTCCGAATGAGCGCTCCTCGAAGCCTTCGCCGCGACGGATGATCTGAACCAGCTCCTGGCCACCGAGCGGCCCGACGGGAATGACCATCCGTCCGCCGTCCGCCATCTGCCGGCGTAGCGGATCCGGGACTCGAGGCGCCGCCGCGGTCACGAGGATGCCTTCGAACGGGGCTCTCAATCGCCAGCCGATGCTGCCATCGGCGACCTCGATCCGAACGCGGTCGGCCAGGCGCGGGTCGGCCAGGCCAAGCGACGCCAATCTGGTGCGCGCGGCCGCCGCCAGCTCGGGATGGCGCTCGATCGACAGCACCTCGCATCCGATCAGGGCCAGGACTGCGGCCTGGTAGCCCGTGCCGGTGCCGATCTCGAGGATACGCATCCCCGGGTGTGGCTCCAGCAGCTCGGTCATGAGCCCGACCATGTACGGCTGACTGATCGACTGGCCCGCGGCGATCGGCAGAGCGCCGTCGCAGTAGGCGTCGCCGGCGAGGTCCGGCGGCAGGAACAGTTCGCGCGGCAGCTCGCCCATCGCGGCCAGGACGCGCTCGTCGCGAATGCCACGGCCGCGGAGCTGGCTCTCGACCATCTCCGAGCGCAGTGAGGCAGATTCCGCGAGGTCCACGCGTCGAAGATACGCCCTCGCCGGGCGTTCGCTCGCGAGGTTGCGCCCGCGGACGATCCTGAGCGATTGGCTTGCCGGGCCGGCGCTCGGCCGGCTCAACGTGCTAGGACGCGGTCGGAGTCGGCGCGGCGGTGGGCACGACTGTTGGGGTCGCCACGGGCGTCGGGGTCGCGACTGGCGTGGGGGTCGCCGGCGGGGGCGAGTAGGTCTGGAGGTTCAGCGGTGGGAGCGTGGGAGCCGCACCGGCGGGCCACACCGCCAGCGCGAACGAGCCGACCAGGATCCCGACCAAAGCCACGGCGCACACCAGGGCAAACAGCCCCGACGCGCGGTCGTCGATGTAGACGCGTTCATGCGTCGCCCTGACCGAGCCCTGCGGGTGGGCTTCGGTCTCGGCCTGCTCACGACGAAAGCCGAAGCGACGGCCGGGCTTGCTGGGCTCCACCGGAGCTCCAGCCTCGGCCTCGTCGCTGGAATCGAGGTCCTCGTCGAACTCTTCCTCGCCCGGCATGAATTCGTTGGGCTCGCCCTGCTCGAGGGTGTCCTTGTCCTGCTCCGACATGCCCTGGCTTCGCTCCTGTGTTGGTTCGGCACGCGCGTGCCTTAGATCGCCGGGTGCGGGCCGCCCGCACGATGACGGTTCGGGCGCAACCCGCCCGCGGCAGTGTAGCCCGAATCTCCCGGTCGCCGCTTGCATCTCGCTCTTTCGGCGTCGCGCACGTCACCGGGGATCATCCGAAAGCCGGCGGTCTCTCGGTCGTCTCGGCGCGACCGACTGCGTCAAGCCTCGCGGATGGCGCGGACCGTGAGGCCGGTCAGGCCGGCGGCCGTAGCGAGGATCCCGCAGCCCGCCAGGACGGCGTCGAGGCCGAAGATCTGGGCGAAGAGCCCGCTTGTGACCATCGAAACGGCGAGCATCGCGTTCACCAGCGCGAGCCGAATGGCGACGACCCGCCCCAGCATCTCGGCCGGCGTGCGCTGCTGGAAGATGGTCTGGCTCGGGACGACGAAGACCACGTTTGCGAGGCCGACGACCGCCGCCAGCACGAGCGCCAGCCACAGGCTGCCGGTCACGGAGAAGAGGATCAACGACACGCCCAGCGCCGTGAACCCCGCCACGATGGCGGGCCCCTTGGGGATGCGCGTCGCGACGGCGCCGATGACCACGCCGCCGCCCAGGAGTCCCGCGCCCATCGACATCTCGAAGAAGCCGTAGGCCGTGGGTGCGTCAAGACGGCCCAGCGGCAACGCGGCGACGAGCAACGGAGAGAGCGCCATCAACGCCCCGAGTCCGTACTCCGCGATCGCAGCCTGGACGGTGGTGGCGAACAGGACCGTCTCCGAGCGCAGGAACCGCCAGCCGGCTACGAGTTCGGCTCGCAACGAGGCGACCGCGCCGCCAACGCCGTTCGCACCGGCCGCCCCGCCCCCCGCCGGAACGATGCGCGGGATTGCCACCGCCGCCACCAGCACCGCCGAGGCCAGGTAGCTCGCGCTGTCGATCCAGAACGCCAGCGACAGCGCCGATCCCAGGAATGCCACGAAGAGCCCGCCCAAACCGTAGCCCGCCAGGTCGCTGGCCGTGTCCGCCACCCACATCGCCGAGTTGGCGGTGAGCAGGTCCTCGGCCGGGACCACCTGCGGCAATGCGGCGGCTCGTGCGGGGCGGAAGAACGACGAGGCGACCGCTATCAGGAAGACCAGGCCCACGACCAGGCCGATGTGCAGGCCCGAGACTATTGGGATGATGGACACCAGCCCGGCCCGCACAAGATCCGAGCCGACCATCGCCCACTTCCGATTCCAGCGATCGACAAGCGCTCCGGCCAGCGGGCCAACGAGGGAAGTCGGGATCGTCATCGCGGCGAAAACCAGGCCGAGCGCCAGAGGCGATCCGTTGGTGGCGCGCGCGACCAGGAACACCAGGGCGATCTGATGGACGCGATCCCCCAGTGAGCTGACGACCTGTGCCAGCCACATGGCGGAGAACGGGCCGTTGGTGGCCAGCCGAACGTACGGATGGCGCATCGCCCCCGTTCGAACCGGCGCGACTGAGACCGGCACCGAAATGAGCACCGGCGCCCGAACGACCGCGGCGAAGACGAAGAAGGCCAGGCCCGCTCCCAGCAGCAGGTCGCCGACGGAGGCGACGGATTGGATGAGCGGGAGTGGGATCGGGATGACGTCGGCGAGCGGACCGCCGTGGGCGAAGAAGCCGGCGTCCACCGGGCCGGTCAGCAGGACATGGAAGCTCGAATGCACGGCCGTCGGGTCGAAGCCGGCGGCGGCCAGGCTGGGCTGCCATACCGGCATCCAACCGCCGTTGACGACGATGGCGATGCCGTTGGCCGCGGTGCCGAGCGCGGCGGCGGTCAGCCCGGGCAGCGTCCGGTTGGTCAGCAGCATGGCCGTAAGCAGCACGTACGCGACCAGGACCAGCCACATCCGCACGGCTTCCGGGACGCTGCCGGCGGCGAGGGCGGCGTCCAGCCCAAAGCGCGCCCCGGCCGCGATGAGCAGCACCGGCCACCAACGCAGCCGGACGTCGAGCAGGTTGTCCAGACGCCCGCCTGCGGCCAGCCCTAGGCCAAACCCCAGGAGAATGCCGAGGGCGGGCACCTGCTAGGTGGTTGCGCCCAAAGGCGTCGCGCCCACGGCCACGCTCGCGATCGAGCCAGCCGCGTCGCCGATGAGCGGCACGTCGCGGACCTCGTCACGTCCCGGATCGGCCAGCCCGCGCGCCCACTTCGTTCGGACGAAGGCATCCACCACGTCCGGGTCGAACTGGATCCCACCGAACTTGCGCAGTTCGCCCAGCGCCTGTTCGGGCGTAAGCGGCGTCATGCGGTACGGCCGGGCCGCCGTCATCGCCTCGAAGGCGTCGGCGACGTGGAGGATTCGAGCCAGCTTGGGGATCTCGTCGCCCACGAGTCGATCGGGATAGCCCGATCCGTTGAACCATTCGTGGTGGTGGCGAATGATCGGCAGCTCCGGCGCCAGGAGCGTGACCGGGGCGATGATCTCGGCGCCCAGCAGCGGGTGCAGGTTCATGGTCACGCGCTCCTCGCGAGTCAGCCGCTCCTGCTTGAGCAGGACCGAATCCGGCACCCCGATCTTGCCGATGTCGTGGAGGAGGCCGCCCCATTCCAGTGCCTCGAGGTCCGTGTCGCTCACCTTCATCACCCGCCCGATGTCAATGGCGATCTCCTGGACCTTGTGGCTGTGGCCGCTGGTGAAATCGTCGCGCTTGTCCACCGCCTCCGCCAGGCTGCGCACCGTCTCGGTGA
>Ga0182019_10000500_pt1 | contig 19356 bp, 17 predicted proteins | sample 812E2MmetaG_FD_120483 | JGI IMG/M metagenome (GOLD analysis project Ga0182019, IMG submission 120483) | Permafrost microbial communities from Stordalen Mire, Sweden - 812E2M metaG | ecosystem: Environmental > Terrestrial > Soil > Wetlands > Permafrost | place: Sweden: Stordalen | collected...
CCGGACCCACTATGCCACCGCGCCGTGGACCGCCTTCATGGGCTCGGGCTACAACAACACCGGCTCGGGAACCGTGGGCAACGTCTTTTACGCGGTCCGGGTGGACACGGGGGCGACCCTCAAGACGTTCACCGCCAACAACGTCAACACGGCTTCGGGCATCGCCAAGCCCTACACCGATATTCCCAACGCGATCCCCGGCTCGCCGACGACCCTGGACACCGACAGCGACGGCAACGTGGAGTCCGTCTATGTCGGCGACCTCGACGGCCGCCTCTGGAAGGCGAACGTGTCGAACACCAGTACAGGCAATTGGACGTTCGCCGCCATCTACACCGACCGGCTCTACTATCCGATCATCACCCAGCCCGCGGTCTGGCTCGATACCCTCACCTCGGGCGCCCCGCCGCGGATCTACTTCGGCACGGGCGGCGACGACAACGCGCCGACCGACCGGAACTATGCGTTCATCGCCCTGAAGGACCTGACGACGCCGGCGGTCGAATGGTTCATCGGCGACCCAACGGACCTCGGCCTCTCCTCCTCCATCGACATGGGGACGTTCGGCATCGGCGAGAAGGTCTGGGCCGATCCGGTGATCTCGGACAACATCGTCTACTTCAGCACGCTGACGGGCAGCATCGAGAACGTCAACCCCTGCGTGAATCTGGCGAATGCCGGCTACCTCTACGCCCGCTACATCCAGACTCAATCCGGCGGCACGCTGGGAACCACGGCCCTCAAGGGCATGGGCAACACGACCTCGCAAAGCGTCCAGCTGACGAGCAAGGCGCGGCGCGCCGTCACGCTCGGAGAGCGCCAGTCGGGCGGCGGGACGAACAAGCGGGAGGTTTACATCCAGGAATACGACTCCAGCATCCAGCGCTTGGAACAGGGCACGGGCAGCTTCCTGAGGATCCTCTGGTGGCGGGAAGTCTACAAAATCATCCGATGACCTCACCCGTCCCTTCCTCAAGCCGCGGGCGGAGGCCCGGACGAACATCGATGATGATCGCCGCGGCTCTCCTGGCCGCGGTCCTCTGGCCCGTCCCGGCACGGGGCCAAAGCCTGGCCGAGGCCGCCGCGAAGGAGAAGGAGCGGCGCGAAGCCCTGGCGGCGGGCAAGGCGGTCGTCGTCACCAACTCCGACCTCTCCAGGGTAAAAAAGAAATCCGCGGTGGCGCTGTCCGCGGAGCCGGCCCCCGGCTCGCCGGAGGCGGCCGATGCGGCCGCAGGGCTCGCCGGGTCCGCTGCGGCCGTCGCCGCCCCTACACGGGCCGAAACGGCCGCCGCCCTGGCCGCAGCAAGAGCTGCGGAAATCCCGGCCTCCCTCCTCGAAGGGAATCCGCGGGCGGTCCTCGATCAGAAAAAGTCGGATCTCGAAAGCCAATTGAAAACCGCCCGCGAACGGACCGGCCTCCTCGAGATCAAGCTCCTCGGCCTGCAGCAGCAGTTGGCGCACGCGGTGAATGCCGACACACGGGACGCCGCGGCGAAGGACATCGAGATCGCGACCCGCACGCTGGCCGACGCGCGCCTCACGGAACAGAAAGCCAAAGGCGAGCTCGAAAAGCTCTTGGGGAGCGCGGCCGAAGCGCGGAAATAGGCTAGCCGGAATTCGGTGACGCGACCCAATTCTCCTGATTTGGGATCGTGTCACCGAATTCCCAAAAAATGAACGCCCGAGAAAACCAGGTAATCCCCGGCGCCATTAGCGGGAAAGCGTTCTCCGCACGGCGTTCTGCCAGCCTCGGTAGAGGCTCTCGGCTTTCGCCCGCTTCATCGTGGGCTTGAATCTCTTTTCCACGGACCAAAAGCGGGAAATGTCCGCCGTGCTCTCCCAATAGCCGGTCGCCAATCCGGCCAGGTAAGCGGCGCCCAGGGCCGTGGTCTCGACGGTCCGGGGCCGGAGGACGGGGATGCCGAGGATGTCGGCTTGGAACCGGCATAAGAATCCGTTCGCGACCGCCCCTCCGTCCACGCGGAGGTCCCTGACCCGCAAGCCCGAATCCCTGCCCATCGTCTCCAGCACATCGCGCGCCGCGTAAGCCATCGCCTCGAGCGCCGCCCGCACCAGGTGATTCTTGGTGGCCCCGCGCGTCAGGCCGACGATCGTTCCGCGGGCGCCGGCATCCCAATGCGGGGCGCCCAAGCCGACGAAGGCCGGGACGAAATAGACGCCGGCGTTGCCGCCCGCCGCCTCGGCCATCGCCTCGGATTCGGCCGACGTCTTCAGGAGCCCGAGCTGATCGCGGAGCCATTGGACCGCGGCGCCGGCGACGAACACCGAGCCCTCGAGGGCATAGACCGTCCGCCCTTCCGCGCCGCAGGCGAGCGTCGAGATCAGGCCGTGCCGCGAATCGACGCGCGTCCGGCCGGTGTTCAGGAGGATGAAGCAGCCCGTGCCGTACGTCGCCTTGCTCGCGCCACGGCCGAAGCCGGCCTGGCCGAAGAGCGCGGCCTGCTGGTCCCCGGCTATGCCCGCGACGGGGATGCCGGCCGGAAGCCGGCCGATTCCGACGGTGCGGCCGAAGATCGCGGCCGACGGCCGGACCTCGGGCAGCATCCCCGCGGGAATCCCGAAAAGATCCAGGAGATCGGCATCCCAGCGGCGCGTGCCGATGTCGAAGAGCATGGTCCGCGAGGCGTTGGTCGGGTCGGTGGCGTGGACCGCGCCGCCGGTAAGCTTCCAGAGGATCCAGGAATCCGCCGTTCCGAAGCAGAGCTCGCGCCCCGCCCGCGCCTTGGTCACACCCGACGATTTCAGGATCCACTCGGCCTTGGTCGCCGAGAAATAGGCGTCGATCGGGAGGCCGGTCTTGCGCCGGACGAAATCGGCCATTCCCGCCTCGCGGGCGAGGCGGCGGCAGCGGTCGGCCGTCCGGCGGCACTGCCAGACGATCGCGTTGTGGACGGGGCGGCCGGTCGCCCGGTCCCAGACGAACGTCGTCTCGCGCTGATTGGCGATGCCGACCGCGGCGATCGCCGACCCGGGGACGGCGCGAAGCGCCTTCTGGATCGTGCGCTCCACGCTCCGCCAGATCTCGGCGGGATCGTGCTCCACCCAGCCGGGGCGCGGGAAATGCTGGGGGAATTCCTCGTAGGCCGAGGCGACCGCCCGGCCGCGCCGGTCGTAGACGATCGCCCGGCTGCCGGTCGTCCCCTGGTCCACGGCCAGGACGTATTTCATCTCAAATGCGCTCGTTCAGCCAATCGACGATGTCCGCGAACACCCGCTCCCGGCCGAGGTCGATCGACAGGGCGTGGTACATCTCCGGATACTCGCGGATCGTCTTGACCGCCGGCGGCAGCGCGGCGAACATCCGGCGCTCGGCGCGGACGTCCACGAGCATGTCGATGCCCGCGATGAGGAACAGGATGGGCAGGGGAAACGCCCTGGCCAGCCGCTTCGCGGCGCGCTGCTCGCCGAGCGTGCCCATCAGAAGCTTGAGGCTGGCTTCGCGCAGCTCGTCCGGATTGGCGTTCATCACCGCGCCATACGCCGCATCGCGCGTGCACATCTCCGAGGTGAACGGGACCGGGATCGTCTTCGAAGGCTTGAAGGGATAGCCGGCGGCGAGGGTCAGGTAGGACGACAGGGGGAATTTCATCGACTGGCCGAACGAGGGCGAGATCGTGATGACGCCCGCAAACGGAGCCGGGTTCCGGGCGGCGAGGTTGAAGGCGATCAGGCCGCCCAGGCTCTCGCCCAGCAGGAACGCCTTGCGGCCGGGGTGCTCGCGCGCGATCACGTCCCGCAGGGCGAGGATGTCGCGGTCATAGACGCGAAAGGAGTCGACGTGGCCGCGCGGGCGCTCCGGCGTGGCGCCGAACCCGCGGAGCTCGAGCCCATAGGAAGTAAAGCCTTTTCCGGCTAAGTGGCCGGCCAGGAATTCCCAGCGGGCCGTGTGGCCGCCGAGCCCGTGGACGAGCAGGACCACCGCCTTGGGCGAAGGCGCGTCCCATCGACGATACAGGAAATCCGTTCCCCGAAGTTCGTTCATGGCCGGATTATACACTAAACGTAGCGGACCATGGCTCCCCAGCGCTTGTCGACCTTGAACCCCGACCGCAGGAAGAGGTCGGGCAGATAGAAATGGGTCAGGACGACGGACACGCCGGCCGCCGCCATCCGTCCGCAGAAATCCTCGATCATGCCCGAGGCCAGCCCCGCCCGCTGGAGGGGCGAAGCGACCACGATGCCGTCGATGAAGGCCGCGCTCTCGAACATCATCCGGTGGCACAGCCCGCCGACGAGGCGCTCCGCGGCGTCCTGGAGGATGTAATGGCGGTCCTGCTCCGAGATCGCCTTGGGATAGCTCTCCTTGAAGAACAGCCGGTAGAGCTGCCCGATCTCGGCCGGATCGTAGGTCTCGCGGAAGGCGAACGTCCCCCCGCGCCGGCCCGTGATCGTGGACCGGACGATCACCTTCTTCGCGCCGGTGTCCCCGAACTCCGTGATCTCGAGCCTCCGGCCCGGCCCCAGGCCCGGGAAGGCCAGCCGCCCGAAGACGGCCCGGTCGTCGTCCCGGTCGATCGCCGCCTGGAGCTCGGACAGCTCGACGAGCTGAACCGCGGGGACGTCGGGCCGCTCCTGCATGCGGGCGATGAGCTTGTCGAACGCCGCGAGAGCCCTCTCCGGCACCCCGGCGAAGTAGGCGTGCCGGTAAAGATAGTAGCGCGCCACGGAGGGATAGCGATCCAGCCGGTACAGGGCGAAGACCTCGAGCGTCTTCCGCTCGCGCTCCTCCGGGGACGGCGCGGCGGCCCGGATCTCCCAGTCCTTGTAGCGGCCGATGGCGCTCATGGCCGGCAGCGGGATCATGACGTTCTTCTCGAAATCGACGAGATACTCGTCGAGCGCCGCGGCGACCGGCGCCCCGCCGGGGCCCGAGAGCGGGACGAGCGCCGGATCGGCGCGGAGCGCGGCGAAGAACTCCGACGCCGCGGCGTAGCCCAGGGCCTCATAGCAGGCATCGAAGATCCAAGCGAGATCGATCTGCCCGCGGATCCAGGGAAAATGGGCGGCGGGCTTTCGGTAGAAATTCGCGACGAGGGGCCCGACCATCGAGGCCGGCCCCGCGTAGGGCACCCATCCGGCGAGCGAGCGAAGGACGCCTTCCTCCCGGAAGTCGACGTCCGGCACCGCGACGTTCGCGGGCGACGGGATCCCCGGGACGATCCGGCGGCCGCCGAGATCCCAGGCTTTAAAAAAGGCCGCCATCCCGCCGACATAGAGACGGCGCCAATCGTGCGGCGGCGGATAGGGCGTCTCCGGCCCGCGGATGTCGCCCACCTTCCGCATCCGGTCCCAGATGTCGAGCTCGTCCGCGTTCCAGAGGGACATCGCCCCGAGCGCGGGCCGGATACAGCCGATGTCCGGAAGGATCTTCCGTCCGGTGGGCGAATGAGCGATCGCCAGATGCCAATAGAGGGTTTCCCTCCACTCCGCCGCTTCGGGCGCGTCCATGAGGACGACCCGAAGATCGTAGCGCCGGCCGGGCCGGACGTTGACGACGACGCGGAACGAGGAACGGGCGTCGAACGGAGGCAGCCGCGAAATCCAGATCCCGTCCGGCTCGACCTCGTCGGGCCGGATGGGATCGGCCTCGAAGACGAGCCGCAGCGATTCCTCGAGAAACGTCGGGTCGTCGAGCACGGCGGCGAGGCGGGCCTTCTCGCTCCCGGTCACGTCGGGGTCAAAGACGGCCCGGGCGCTCCATGCGCCGGCCGGGGCGTGACGCCCGTCGGCGACCGCGGCCGCGGACAGCTCCCGCTTCCGTTCGAGCTCCTCGAAGCGGACCGCGGCGGCTTCGGAAAGGACGTGGTCGGAGGGAAGGAGGGCCCACGCGGCGAGCTCCGCCCGGACGCTCTTGAAGAAGTCGGGATGGTACCCCGCGAAATCGACGAACAGGTCGAAGATCCGCAGGAACTGCGTGCGGGTGACCTCTCCGGCCGGCCAGGCGAGCTGTTCGCGGTAGGCGGCCATGCGCCGGCGGAGGGCATCGAAGCGGCCCTGCCCGAAAGGCGAGGAGGCGATGGCCTCGATGGACTCGCGGTTGAGGAAGGTCTGCCCGGAATGGAGGAACGCGCGCAGGGCCGCGGCGTATTCCGGGTTCGGCTCGTCGAGGAGCAGGATCCGGTAGGCCGCGCAGCGGATCTTCTCCTCCGGGTGGCCGGACAGGGCCTGCAGGCGGCGGCGGATCGCGGGGACGGTTCGGAGGTCCGGCTCCGCGAACAGTCGTTCGATCTCCTCCAGGGCGGACGCGGCCCGGCCCGCATCGGCGAAGAGCGCGGCCGCGAGCAGGTCGTTCAGCGCCGCGAGGCGTCGGTCTCCGATCCGGAGAGGGCCCGGCGCGTCCGGCGGGGCGCCGGCGCCCTCCGGCCCGCGCTCACGGCGCGCCGGCAGGAAGATTTCGTCGGACACGCCGTCGAGCGGGGCGTCCCAGCCCTCCCGGCACGGGCAGAACCGGATCAGGGCGGGGTTTCCGAGCCAGAGCCGGGGCTGGCGGGCGAACAGTCCCAAATCCACGACATTCCCCCGGACGTGGTATTCAAGATCGCCGACGGCGAAGCGCCCGGAAACCGGATCGCGGGAGAGCCGCAGATCGAGGCCGCGGCCCGCATCGCGGAGCCGCGCCCCGTCGAACGTGATCTCGTCCTCGAGGATGCCCAGGTCGCGGAACAGCCAGAGCGGGAGGCGCGCCCGCACGCCGCCGCCGGCCAGCTCGACCGCGCTCTTCCCGTAGAGGCCTTCGATCTCGCGGGCGAAATTCGCCTCCACGGCCTTGCGGTTGATCGAGCCCTTGGGCGTGATCTCGCCCCGGCCGGCCTCGAAGTCCCGGTCGAGAACGGCGAAATTGATGACGCGCTCGGGCGGGGCCAGGTCGGCGTTGGCCGCCGTCGCAAGGCGGCGGTAATAGGCCCGCTCGTTGTCCCCGGCGAGCCCGGCGGAGAGGACCGCGTCGGTCCGGTCGGGGACGATGAACAGGACGTTGAACGGCCGGCCGTCGCCGACCAGGAACGTCCGCTTGATGCCGGGGACCCCGGCGAACTTGTTCTCGACTTTGAGCGGCGCGACGGTCTCGCCCCGCGTATTTTTATAGATATCCTTGATCCGGTCCACGATCCGGTAGTAACCGTTGGGCAGCACCTGGAAGACGTCGCCCGTGGACAGCCAATAGTCCGTCTCCGGGCTCTGGGGAAACGGGATGATGTCGCCCGGCCCCTTGTCCTCGAGATAGCGGGCGACGTAATGCCCGCTGATCTGGAGCTCGCCGCCGGGGCCGAGCCGCACCCGCATCCCCGGCAGGGGCAGCCCCTGGCTGTTATCCTCGTATCGCCCCGGCGGGGTCATGGTGATCCCGCCCGTGCCTTCGGTCATGCCGAAGCCGCTTCCCGCTTCGATGCCATGGCGCTCGAAAAAGCGGAAGACGCGGGCGTCGAGGTAGCCGGCCGCCGACAGACCCCAGCGCAGGCGCCGGCCGACTACGCTCCGCAGGGCGCGCTCTTCGGAGCCGGCCGGGCCCTCCGCGTCCGCCCGCTCGAGGCAGCGCTCGTGGAGCTGGGCCCAGCGGATCGGAACGCTGATGAAGGCCGTGGGCTGGACCTTGGGGAAGAGCGAGAACAGGGTATCCGCCGACGGGTTGCCGGCGAAGACGTAGGTCCCTCCCCAGTAAATCGCGCCCAGCATCTCCAGATAGCGGCCGAACGTGTGGAACAGGGGGAGGTAGCTGAGGAAGACCTCGTCCCGCCCCACGCCGGGCAGGGCGGCCCCGCGGGCGAAGCGCTTGGCGACGATATTGTAAATGGAGAACGAGACGCCTTTCGGCCGCCCCGTGCTGCCGGACGTGAACATCACGGTGGCCACCTCGCCCGGCTCGAACCGCCGGCGCGCGGCGAGATGGCGCTCGATGTCGGCTTCGCCCAGCGTCAGGCACAGCTCGCCGAGGAAGGGCGCCCCGGAGCGGTCGGAGGGGGGTTCGGGGACGAGGGAGACGATCGTGAACGGGGCGGCCGTCTTCCCCCGCAGGGATTCGAGGAGCCGGCGCCGTTCGCGCGTGTCGGTCAGGACGACGTTGATCTTCAGCCGGTCGAAGATGTCGAGGAGGTTCTCGCGGCTGAAATGGGTATTGAGGGGCGTGTCGAGGATGTCATAGAAGAGGCAGGCCAGGTCGGCGCAGGCGCCCTCGATCCGGTTGTCGGCGAAGACGGCGACCCGCGGCGCCTCGCCTCCGCCGACAGCCCCCCCGCCGGGGGCCAGCGCGTGGAGGGCGGCGGCCATCACCCTGGTCATGCGGCCGATCTGCTCGTAGCTCCATTGCGGCGGCAGCGGCGCGGACATGTCCTGGAAGAGGATCTTGCCGGGATGGGCCTCCGCACGCGCCCGGAAGAGATCGAGGAGGGAAAAGCGGCCGACCTGAAGCCACCGGAATACGGCCTCGGCCCAGCGGCCGGCGGCATCCTCCGGGGACAGGCATGAGATGAAATCGATCCGGCTCGTCTCGGCCAGGACGTCGCGGGCCAGGGCGAAGCCGATCCGGGCGGGGGACGCGGAAAACGCGGCGTCCTCCATCGCGGCGAGGAGAGCCGCGGCTCTTGCCGCGGAGCCGGCGGTCCGCCAGCCGCCTAGGGCGCGTTCGATCGCGGGAAGATTATCCTGCACGCCGATCCTTTCAGGGAAGGATCATTGTAGGCCAGACTGAAGGCAGGGGCAAGACGATGGATGAGAGGATGATTTCAGGCGGAAAAAGACACAGCGCTTTGACAGCGCCTTTTCGAGGGGGGAAAAGGGCCCGGTCCCTGTTGGAACCGGGCCCTCGGTTTTCTCGGGTTCTTACGAACCGGCTCAGTAGCGCCGGTTGCTGAAGCCGCCGCCGCCGCGGGGACCGTCCGTCCGGGGCTTGGCCTCGTTGACCGTCAGATTGCGGCCCTTGAGGTCCCGGCCGTTGAGGGCCGAGATGGCCTTCAGGGCTTCGTCCCGGTTCGGCATCTCGACGAAGCCGAAGCCACGGGATTCACCGGTCATCTTGTCCTTGATGACGGCCGCGCTCTGGACCGTTCCATGAGCCGCGAAGGCATCCCGGAGTTCAGACTCGGTGACGTTGCGAGAAAGGTTGCCAACATAGATGTTCATACTCGTCTCCTTCGACGCGGGCTTGATCCCGGGTGGCAAACCACGGGACCGCCCTTAAAAAGATGTGATCCGAATAAAGGAGAGGAGTATGTGACCGATAGGGCCCGTGCCCCTTCCTTTATTGAGTCCGGATGCATTATAAGCCTAATTCAAGAGAAAATCCACGAAAATCTTTCAAAACGCGGACTTGGAGCTGCAAACGGACCCGAAACGCGGTCAGGGAAGCTCGGTCGGGTCGGGGGTTTCCGGATCTCCCGGCGCGCCCGCGTCCTGAGCCGGCTCGGCGGGAGGCGTCGTCTCCACGCCGTCCTCGGTCGGCGGCTCGATGCCGAGGCGGCGGAGGCGCTTCTTCTCCTGCTTTTTCTGGCGGTCCAGCTCCCGGTTTCTCTTAGCGCTCTTGTAAGCTCGTTTCGTCTTGGGCAAGGCTCCTCCCTATCCACCCGCTCAGAACCGCCGGCCCCCGCCGGAGCCGCCGCCGGTCCGGGGCTTGCTGTCGGTCTTGGGCCGGGCTTCGTTGACCGTCAGGTTGCGGCCTTTCAGGTCCTTGCCGTTGAGGGCGGCGATGGCCTTATCGGCCTCGTCCTTGTTCGGCATCTCGACGAAGCCGAAGCCGCGGGATTCTCCGGTGAACTTTTCCTTGATGATGGCCGCGCTCTGCACGGTGCCGAATGCGCCGAAGGCTTCCTTGAGGTCGCTCTCGGCGACGTCCCGGGAAATGTTGCCGACATAGATGTTCATACTCGTCTCCTTGCGACGACGGATCGAACCGGGGTTTTTCCGGTCCGTCCGGAAAAATGTGATCCAAATAAAGGAGAGGAGTATGTGACCGATAGGGCCCGCGCCCCTTCCTTTATCCGTTCCGTAAGGGAAATGATCTCACCCCCTAAAGGGCATATCAATTATAGGGATTTTCCCCGCCGATTTCAAGAGTGACGATTGGGGGGAGTTCATCCAGACTGCGAGCAAGTTTCAGGGCTTGTGCAGGTTTTTCCGCACGACAAGCGCACGGACCCGTCCGTGCATTTTCCCCCCGCAGCCCGGCGCCCGGAGACAATCTGGACGAGATTTCGAGGGTGGTATATACTTCGATTCCCGAAGCCCCTGCAATCATATTTCTATGTCGAAGATTAAAATCTGCTTCGCGTTGCTGCTCGCCGCCGCAGCCGCTCCCCGTCTCTCCGCCCAAAGCTACCTTTTCTATCTCGAAGCGCAGGGGGTCGGGGGCTGGTCGTCGGTGGAGAAGAAATTCGTCACGTTCTCCATGGACCGCTCGGAAGTCATGCAGAAACCGGGCGTGGGATTCGACTATGTCCAACGGATTTCGGGGGCGGCGGGCGACGTGGCGGTCCTGGCGATTCAAGCGCGCCTGGCGATCAATCCCCCGGGCGCGAAGACGTTCGAGCCCCAGATTTACAACGCGTACCTGAAGCTGAAGACGGGCCTGGCGGACATCTGGATCGGCCATGACAAGCCCAAATTCGGGCTCTCCTCTGTTCTCGACAATCATGCCTCGCTGCTCCAGCCCTTGTCCATGATGGGATTCGGGTTCGACCGCGACTGGGGGATCGGCCTCGATCGGGATTTCGCCGGCGGAAGCGCGGGGCTTTCGCTGACCACGGGCTCGGGGATGGGGTTGAAAACTTCGGGAAAAGCTACGGCCGCGGGGGCGGAGAGCGTCGGCAGCTACTTCCTGGCGGGCCGAATATCCAAGGGCATCCTCGACCAGGACAATATCAGCGCGGGGTTTTCGGCGGCGGTCGGCCGTGTGTTCGACGTCGACGGCTATCAAACGATCTCAGAGGCGCCGATGCCCCTTCTCATGACCGGAGCCGACCTCTCGTGGCGGTATGCGAATTGGGAGCACAATTTCGAGGTCATGGCCGGCAGCCGGGCCGAGCGAGGCGCCGTAGCGGTGTTCTGGCGGACGGGCGTGGGACTGCTCGACGAAGCGCGGCTGAAGCTCGAGGCCCAACCGGTTTTCATGTCCATGGAGGGATCGTCAAGATTCCAATTCTCGCTGGGGGCGACCTATCTGGCGCATCCCGACTGGACGCTGCGGACCATGGTCGCCTACGACAGCAAGCTGAAGGACGTCAAAATTCTCTTTCAAGTCTATTTTTACAAAGGCCTGCGATTTTAGAAATTTCGACCCGGCGTCCCGAAGGCCCGGGAAGCTCCAAGGAAGCCCATAGGATATTCAGGCCGGCTCCCGCGTAGATTCGAACGGCGCGGCCGAGGCAATGAGGTCGTAAAACCAGGTGCTCGGGACGCTCAAATCACGATGTCCTCACTCCTTTCTCCTCCAACAAGCCCAAGGCCGGCACCAGGGTCGCCACCAGGGCCAGGATGCTGTCTCGCGTCGTGCCGCTTTTCGAGAGGAAATAATCGGCCCGGCAGCGAAGGGCCATTTCCCGATATTCCGGCAGGTCGTAGTTCGTCAGGACGATGACAATGACGCGCGGATGCCGGGCTTTGATTTTCTTCGTGAGCTCGAGGCCGTTTTCTCCGGGGAGACCGATGTCCATGAAGATGAGGTCGGGCGCATGCTTCCGGATCAGGGCCGCCGCCGCGGCGCCGTCCTCCGCCTCCTGGATGTCCATGGCGGGAAAACAGGCGGAAAGCTCCTCGTGCAGGAGATGTCGATAGTCGGCGCTGTCTTCGACGATCAAAGTCTGGAATGGCATCGTTTTCTCTTGGATGGAGCCTTTCGGATCCGAAGCCGGTCCACCCGTCTCGCTTAAATTCGCCGTCCTCATGTAAAATTCCTCTCCCCCCGAGCGGGCGCCCGCCGATGGCGAAAAAAGCGGCGACGGAGGAAAGGAGCCTCGCCACGATCATTTTAGGATCCCTCCGGGGGAAGGGTAAATACGGTGAAGACCCTATTTTAGGGTCCCGGCGGAACGGATAGCGGGGGGGAAGAAAAAGCCGTGGGCGGAAGATATCGGATCGTCCTCATCGAAGACCATACCATTCTCCGAGAGGGATTGCGGGCCTTATTGGCGACGGACCCGGAGTTCGAGGTCGTCGGCGAATTCGGGGACGGGCGGGAGGCCGTATCGCGCATCCCGGCCCTTGAGCCCGATCTCGTCCTGACCGACCTGTCCATGCCCCGGATGAACGGCATCGAAGCCATCCGCGGGATCCGGAAGCGCGCCCCTCGGGCCAAGATGCTGGCCCTGACGATCCATAAGGCCGAGGAATACGTCCGGGCGGCCCTCCAAGCCGGAGCGCACGGCTATCTCCTCAAGGAATCCTCCCACGCGGAGCTGCTGACGGCTGCGCGGCAGGTGCTGAGCGGGAAGACCTACATCAGCCCGGGGCTTGCCGCCAAGGTCCTGCGCGACGCGCAGGACCCGCCTGCTCCGGGCCGGAAAACGCGTTGGGAAACCTTGACCGGCCGGGAGAGGGAGATCTTGAAGCTGATCGCCGAGGGGACCAAGAACAAGGACATTGCCAAAGTGCTTTTCATCAGCATCAAGACCGTCGAGAAGCACCGGTCCAATCTCATGGAGAAGCTGGGCGTCCACAACGCGCAGGCGCTGACTGCGCTGGCGATCGAAAAAGGGCTGATCTCCCTCGAGTAAGGGGCTCGGCCGGTCACACCGGCCATCGGGCCCGGATCCGGGTCCCTCGGCCCGGAGCGGACTCCACCGTCAAGCCGCCTCCGGACAGCTCGGCCCGTTCCCTGATTCCGATCAGGCCGAACCCCGTCTTGACCGTCCCGACGTCGAAGCCCGCGCCGTTGTCCGCGATCTCCAGCACGAGGCTCCCGTCCGATCTGGTCAGGGACAGGATGCAGTGATCGGCCCGGCCGTGCTTGGCCACGTTGTTCATGGCTTCCTGGCTGATCCGGAAGATGACGGTCTTCAGGGAGACAGGGACATCCTCCTCCCTGACGTTGAGACGGCTTTCGCAGCGGATCTGGGAGTAGACCCCGCAGAACTCCCGGGAAAACCAGGTGAGCGTGGCCAGGATCCCGAGATCGTCCAGCATCGAAGGGCGAAGGTCCATTTGGAGGCGCCGGGCTTCCTCGATGCTTTCCCGGACCATGGCGAGGATGGCCGTCAGGAGGCCGGCCGGGGCAGGACCGGATCGCAGCGACGAGGCCCCGCTTTCCAGCTTGAACTTGATGGAGGCGAGCATTTGGCCGAGGCCGTCGTGGAGCTCGCGGGCAAACCGCTTCCGCGCGTCTTCCTGGATCGTCAGGAGACGGGCCGACATGGTGCGCAGCCGGCCTTCCGATTCCCTCAACGACGTCTCGGCGCGCTTGCGGTCGGTGATGTCATGGAAGATCTCCAACTTGGAGGCCCCTCCCCTCTCGTTCGGGACGGGCGTATCGAAGAGCTCATAGGCCCGCCCGGTGATCGGGGATTCCCATTCCCACCGGATCGAATGCCCTTCAAAGACTTCCCGGTTCCGGCATTCGGGGCAGGGCGCTTCGCGATCGTTGAAATACTGGTAGCAGGGCCGGCCCCGGACCGGACCGAATTCCCGCTCGAGGACGGGGTTGACATATTCGATCGTCCCGTCCTGCTCGATGATCACGACCCCGGTGTTCATGTGGTCGAGGATGATCTTGAATTTAGCCCGCTCTACGAGGAGATCGTCTTCCAGGGCGTCCGTCTGCTTGATCTCCATCTGGAGCCGGTCGCCGGTCATCTGGAGCTCGTTTGTCCTCTCTTTAAGCAGCCGCTTGAGCTCCGCATTGGCCCGCTCCAGGGCCTCCTCCAACCGCAGGCGCTCGATGGATTTGCCCAGGCGCCCCGCCAGGGCGGCGGAGGGCTTCCGCGCCGGAGATTCAATCTTCTTCTCGATTCGTTTTTTCATGACCGACGGTCCCCGGGGTGGATCGGCTGGGATCATTATAGCATTTTCGGATGCGGCAATGGACGGCCTCGAACGAGGCTTCGCTTGCCGTCGACGAAATGGCTCGTCGACATGGAGTCAAAGCCTTGCGGACCGGCTGGCGCCCGTGATATAAGCGGCCCATGATTGGAGCCTTGCCATGAGCTCGAACCCGCGGACGATTCTGATCGTCAATCCCGTCGCCGGCCACGGAATGGGACGGAAATGCTTCCGCCGCCTGGAGTCGCGCCTGCGGCGGGATGTCCCGGGCCTGGAGGTTTGGGTGTCCGAGTATCGGGGCCACGCCGTCGAGCTCGGCCGGAAGGCGGCCGAGGAGCGCATCACCCGGATGATCTGTCTCGGCGGCGACGGGACGCCGTTCGAAGTCGTCAACGGGCTGTATGCCGACGGGCGCCCGCCCGTCGTCCCCGAAATCGGACTGATCCCCGCCGGGACGGGAAATTCGTTCCTGCGCGATTTCGGCGTTACGTCGGCGGATGCGGCGCTCGAGGGGATCTTGGCGGGACGGCGGCGCGCCGTCGATCTTCTGGATTTCGAGTACCGCCGCGAGGGGCGCCCGGAGCGGCGGCGCGCCTTGAACATTATCGGCGTGGGCCTGATCGCCGACATCCTCAAGCTGACCAACGAGCGCCTCAAGTTCCTGGGCGCGGCCGGCTACAGCCTGGCCGTCCTCCTGCGCCTGGCGAAAGGGATGCACAACCGGATCGACCTCGCGGCCGACGGCCGCGCTTGGACGATCCGCGACAGCGCGCTCGTCATCTCCAACTCCCAGTTCACGGGAGGGAAGATGAAGATATCGCCGATGTCCGACGTCACGGACGGCCGCGCCGACCTGGTCGTGTTCCGCGAGGTCAACCGCCGCGAGATCCTGGCCATCTTCAAGGGCGTGTTCGCCGGGACGCACACGTCGCATCCCAAGGTCGAAACAACGGCCGCGGCGGAGATCGCGGTCGACGCCGCGCCCGCCCAGATCCTCATGGCCGACGGCGAGCTGCTGGGCGAGACGCCCCTCCGGGTGAAGGTGCTGCCCCGGGAGCTGACGATCCTGGCATGAGCACCATCCTCGAACGTCTCCGCTCGTCGGCCCGCTGGGCGATCGGGCTCCCGATCTTCGGCCTCTGCTGTCTCGCGGTCTGGACCGGGAGCTTCTTCCTGCGGGGGGCGGCGTTCGAGCGGCTGATCAAGGGCGTCTGCCGTATCGTCCTCGCTGCGGCCGGCATCAGGCTCAAAGTCGAGGGCCGGGAGAACGTCAAGCCGGGCCGCCAATACATCGTCATGATGAACCACGTGAACATCTTCGACCCGTTCGTCTTCTACGCCGGGTACCCGGGCCGGGCGCGCGGGGTCGAGGAGGAGAGCCACTTCCGATGGCCGGTCTACGGGCCGACGATTCGGCGCCTGGGCCAGATCCCGATCAGCCGGACGGACACGCCCCGGGCGATCGCGAGCCTGGACAAGGCGGCCGGGATCATCCGCGACCGGAAGGATTTCTCGATCCTCATCCTCCCCGAAGGCACGCGGACGCGCGACGGCCAGCTGGGCAGGTTCAAGCGGGGGGGATTCATGCTGGCCCTCTCCACCGGCCTCGAGATCCTGCCGATCATCCAGGAGGGCGCCTTCCGGATCAACCGCAAGGGCAGCCGTCTCATCCGGCCGGGGACGGTCCGCTATGTCATCGCCCCCGCCGTGCCCGTCGCAGGGTATACGCGCGAGAGCCAGGCCGCGTTGATCGAGAAGGTCCGATCCGTTTTCCTCGCTCCGCCCGTCAGCGGAGGGACTTGAGGCTCAGGCGGCGGAGCATCGGGGCGGCTTTGGCCGTGACGGCCACGACCAGCAGGGTCATCCCCCCGCCGAACACGACCGACGGCACCAGCCCCATGAGCTTGGCGGCCACGCCCGACTCGAATGACCCGATTTCGTTCGAGGAGCCGATGAAGATGCTGTTGACCGAGGCGACCCGGCCGCGCATCTCGTCGGGCGTCAAAAGCTGCATGGTCGTCGCCCGGATGACGACGCTGATGTTGTCGAACAGGCCGCTCAGGAAGAGCAGCGCCAGCGACGCGTAGAAATTCCTGGACAGGGCGAAAAGGATGATCGAGGCGCCGAATCCCGTCACGGCCGTCAGCAGGTAGCGGCCCGTCCGCCGCATCGGGGGACGGTACGCCAGGAAGAGCGACATCAGGACCGCGCCGGCCATGGGCGCGGCGCGCAGGAATCCCAGCCCCTGCGGCCCGACATGGAGCACCTCGGCGGCGAAGACGGGCAGCATCGACACGGCCCCTCCGAACAGCACGCCGAACATGTCGAGCGACATGGAGGCCAGCAGGATCTGGTTCTTGAAGACGAAGCGCAGGCCGGTCGCCAGTCGCCGGCCGAGGGATTCCTCCAGGCCGGACCGGACGATCGGCCGGCCGGGAACGGCCGCGAGCAGCCCGAGCGACAGCACACTGAAGGCCAGGATCATCACGTAAGCCGTCCGGACGCCGAAAAACCCGTACACCAGGCCGCCCAGGGCCGGCCCTGTGATGGCGCTGACGTGCCAGGTCACGCTGTTCCAGGTCGAGGAGTTCGTATAGAGCTCGCGGGGCACGAGCTGGGCGGACAGGGCCGTCGTCGCGGGCGTGATGAACGTCCGGGCGATGCCCGTCAAGGCGACGACAGCGAAGATCGGAAGCAGGCCGAAAGCCCGATAGAAGCGCCCCAGGTCGAGGCTGAACCCGAAGAGGAGCAGCGTCCCGACCATGAGCAGCAGCAGGAAGCCGAAGATGATCCGCTTCCGGTTGTGGAGGTCGGCGATATGGCCGGCGTAGAGCGCCGCGGCGATGAACGGCACGGCCTCGCTCAAGCCGACGAGGCCGAGCGAGAGCGGATCGCGGGTGAGCTCGTAGACCTGCCAGCCGATGATGAGGCTCTGCATCTGGACGGCGATCGTCATGAAGAACCGGTAGCCGACGAATCTCCGGTAGTCCCGGATCCGCAGGGCGGCGAAGGCGTCGGTCCTAGGCTCCGGCATGGCCTTCGTCCCCCAGCCCCTCGGGCGTGTCGCGGGCCGGATCGAACGTGATGAAGCGGTGGAAGAGGGACAGGATGAGGGTCAGGCCCCAGAGGACGAGGAAATCGCGGTTCCAGACCTTCGAAGCGGGCGGGTTCATCAGGGCGAATTATAGGGGCCGGAACCGCGGCTGTCAAAAGCGGGCAACCGGAATTGCTTTGCCCGCTGGAGCGGGCTTATAATGAGTATCAAACGGGGAAAGATCCCTTTGAGGAGGCAGACATCATGAACGCACGTCATCGGGCATTTACGGCGGGGGCGGCTTTGGTTTTGGCTCTGGGCATGATTCTGACGGCCGGATACGCGGCCGGCGGCCAACAGACCGTCAAGAATCCCCCTCTCGCGTCGTCCACCGTCCCCCCCCAGAGCCTCCTCTTGAAAAAGCCGGACCTGGTGATCCTCAAGATCTGGTTCGCCAAATGGGTCGAAAACCCAAAAGTCTCGTCGCTCATCCCGATCACGACGGACCTCAAGCTCGGCGAGAAGGTTTGGATGGTCTGCGATCTGACTAACAAGGGCACGGCGGACAGCACGGGCCTATGGCTTCTCGGCTTCTACATCGACGACACGATGAAATGGAACAACTCCTGGGGCGATCTCGGCGTGGAAAAGCCGCTCACCGGTTTCGGCCCCTATACTCCCGACGCGCTGGGCATCCACAATTACAAGTGCGTCCTGGACGTCAACAAGCAGATCAACGAAATCCATGAGGACAACAACGTCAAGGAGATCCTGTTCAAGGTCGTGAAATAGGCGGCCGGACCCCGCCCGCCGCCTGATGCGGCTGCCGCCGCTCGCGGAGCACGAGGACGAACAGCGAGGCGGCCAGGACGGCGGCGAAGTGGCACATGACTGAGGGGAGGATCCCGTCCGACTCGGCCAGGAGCAGCCGGACAGCCAGGGCCGGCAGCAGGAAGCCCAGCAGCCCGGTCTGGAGATTGGCCCAATGCTTCCGCCCCACGACGTCTTCGGCCGCGGCCATGCCGGCCGCCGCGCCGAAGATCGTCACGAGCAGGCTGAGCTGATAAAAAAGCGCATAAGAAAAGTCGAACCCGCCCGCGGAAAAGTACCGGGCGATCACCAGCTCGCACACGGACATGGTAATCGCACCGGGCGCGGCCAGAATCCAAACCGAGAACGCCAGGGCCAGGGCCATGTCGGCCAGCGCGACGGCCTTGAGCCAGCGCAGGCGCGGAGCGCTGAGCTGATATCCCAGCCATAGCCCGAGCGGCGGGAGCCAGGTGATGTCCAGGAAGGCGAGCTGCGTCCAGAACTTGTGCTCCGGGCTGCGGCAGACCGCCACCTCGGCGAACTGGTAGCCCGCCAGGAGCAGTAAGATCAGACCGGTCGGGAAAAGGATGCGCTTGCGCCCCGGGCTCCGGCTGATGAAAACCCACGCGCCCGCGCCGGCTTCGGAAAGCCCGGTCAGGACGGCCAGGATCGGCGAATAGTTCATTTCAAAAGACAATCCTCAACCCGGCCGCCGCATAGACGCCCGACAGGTCGAACGCCGCGTCGCGGAGGCCGCGAACGACGCCCTGGGCGTAGGACCCGGGAAGGTTGAGCTCCCTATATGTCGCCGGAATCCAGTCCACGTAGTCATGATACGAGAAGAGGCGGAACGGCGCCGGCGCGGCCGCGACGTTATAATCCGTCTCCTGGTACGTGCCTTCGAAACCGGCCGTTTTCGCGCTCCGCCAGCCGGCGTCGACGGACAGCGAAAGCCGCGATCCGAGGGCGACATCCAGGGACGCGCCAATCGTCCAGCCGAGATTGAAAGCCGTGGCGTCGGCGGTCCACGCCAGATCGGTGCTCGGAGCCTGATCCGTCCATGTGGAGATCTCGGCCCCGTCGTCGTGGAACGCCGTCCAGTAGCCGTCCAGCGAGGCGTGGGGCCGGAGCGTCAGGACGCCCGACAGGGGAACCGCATAGGACAAGCCCAGGCGCGTGACGGTCGCCCGGATCGCGTCGTTCCTCTTATATGTATACGTGCCGTTGTAAACGCCGGCATCGATGTCGTTGCCGTTCCGCGTCGTGCCGATCCGGCCGACCGAGGCGAACACCGAGACGCGGTCGCCCAAGGGGACGGACAAGGCCGCTTCGAATCCGTCCGCCCAATCCAGGGATTTGAGGCCGGAGACCGGCAGGGCATATCCGATGTCCCTGCGCCAGCGGACGAAATCCCCAAGGAATTCGTTGAAGTCGTGGGGATAGATGCGGGCCGCGCCATACGAGAGGCTCAGGGAAAACCTCTCCTCCCCAGCGAGCGCGGGCAGCGCGCAGAGGAGGACGGCAAGAACCCG
>Ga0182019_10000503_pt1 | contig 19338 bp, 11 predicted proteins | sample 812E2MmetaG_FD_120483 | JGI IMG/M metagenome (GOLD analysis project Ga0182019, IMG submission 120483) | Permafrost microbial communities from Stordalen Mire, Sweden - 812E2M metaG | ecosystem: Environmental > Terrestrial > Soil > Wetlands > Permafrost | place: Sweden: Stordalen | collected...
TCGTCGATCGCGGTGGTCGCGCCGGCGTAGAGGGCGCGCAGGGCGCCGGTCGCCCGCTTCGCGTCCCGGGCTCCCATCCCGGCTGCGGCGAGGAGCGGGGCCGCGATCGCGGCCGCTTCTTCTTCCTCGGCGCGCTCGCCTTGATGATAGGCCCCGCCCGCGAACTTTCCCGCGTCGTGGAACAGCGCGACGACCGTCGCGAGGGCGGGGTCGAGGCCCTCGTCCCGGGCGAGCCGGCAGCTCAGGGCGGCGACGTGGGAGGTGTGCTCCCAGAGGTAGCTTCCGGACGCGCCTCGCGCGCCGTCGTAGGCCCGCTCGGCGTCCGCGACGATCCGGCGCGCCGTCGCCGCGAGCCCCGGCCAGCGCGCTTCGACGGCGGCGGCGAAATCGGGAAGCGGGGGAGTGCCCATGGCATCAGACGCCGGTCCGGGCGTAGAGCGCGTAGAAGAGATAGCGGCCCAGGATCTCGGACACCGCGGCCGCGAGGAGCGCCAGGACGGCATAGCCGGTGTGGCCCGAGCCGTGGAACAGAAAGACGAAGATCATGGCCGCGCCGAGGTAGAGAAGGCGGAAGGCGAGGAGAGGGTAGATGCGGCCGGCCGGGAGCTCGCGCAGGGTCTCGGCCGTCCCGCCCGCCAGCCCGGTGCGGGGCGTCAGGAGAAGCGCCGTCAGGATCAGGACGAGAATCGCCGCCAGGGCCGCGAGCTCGGCTCCCGCGCTGAAGCCGTCGACACTCCCGGCGAAATCGAAGAGCATCCGCCGCCCGGCGAGCACGGCCAGCGGACCGAGGAGGGCGGCGGTGGCGAAGAACGAGATCGGCGTGTGGAGCCCGCGCCACGCGGGCACGGTCCGGAGCATGTAGAGCCGGCTCATGCTCAGCAGGAAGAGCGCCCCGGCGGCCGCGGCGGCGATGACGAGCGGCCGGAAGGCGGCCCCGGCTTCCTGGCCCCTCCAACGGAGGATCGCCAGGATGAGGACGAAAGCGATGAAGGCCAGCTCGAAGAAGATCTCGCGGCTGAGCCAGGACGACCGGACGTTGGCCAGGGCGGTTGCGGCCCGGCCGGGCCGGCCGAGGTGGAGGAGGGAGACGGCGGCGGCCAGGCCGAGGGCGGCCAGGACCGAGGCCAGGAAGGGGACGGAGAACACCCTGTTCTGGATCAGGGCCGGCTGGGGAGCCGCCCCAAGGAGGAACGCCGCGGCGACCGTCCCGTACGCGCCCACGGCGGCTTGGGAGAGGATCGTGAACGCGATCAGGGGCCACTCCCGCTCCGTCGGACCGGGCATGTCAGATCTCTTCCCAGTTGGCGACCTCGGCGGTGTCCTTCGTGGCCCGGGCCGCGTCCTTATGGGGCTTGATCAAAAGGGCCGGCTCCGTGACCCCGGCTTCGGGCAGCGGGAAGATCTCGCTCGTCCCGCCGTAGGTCTTGCGGAGGTCGTCGAGGTCGCCGAAGTCCAAGGCGCGCATCGGGCAGGCGGCGACGCAGGCCGGCGGCCGCCCGGCACCCAGGAGATCGGCGCAGAAATCGCACTTCGTCTCGAGGCGGCGCTCGGCGTCGAACTGGATGGCGCCGTAGGGGCAGGCCCATTCGCAGTATCGGCAGCCGATGCAAGCCTGCGTGTCGATGAGGACGACCCCGTCGTCCCGCTTGTAGATCGCCTTCGTGGGGCAGCCTTCGCCGCAGATCGGCTTCGCGCAGTGGTGGCAGGCCAGCGACAGGTTGTAGGCGAAGACGCCGGGGACCCAGACGCCGCCCTCCTTTTTCCAGCTCCCGCCTGTCACCTCGTAGACGCGCCGCCAGAGCACGCCCGGCGGCAGGTCGTTCTTGTCCTTGCAGGCGCCCTGGCAGGCCTTGCAGCCCGAGCAGACGCTCGCGTCGTAATGGAAGGCGTATTGGTGAACGAAGGGGACGCTCATGCCTTTTTCTCCGCCTTGACGACCTGGGCCATGATCGTATGCTGGGCGTTGCCGAAGGCGAGCGGCGTCCAGCGCTCCGAGGTCAGGACGTTGACCGAGCCGCGCCGGTCCACGCCGTCGGCATCCGGCGTCCACCAGGCGCCCTGAGGCAGGGCCACGACGCCCGGCATGATGCGGCGCGTCACGCGGCAGCGGACGATCGTCGCGCCGCGGTCGTTGAAGATCTTGACCTCGTCGCCGTTGGCGATGCCCCGCGCGTCGGCGTCGACCGGGTTGATGAACAGGCGCTGAGGCCACGCCTCGCGCAGCCAGTCCACGTTGTCGAGCGTCGAGTGGATAGTCGCCAGGTAGTGGTGCCCGATGACCTGGAGGGGATAGGCCTTGGCCTCAGAGCCGAACGGGCTCTCCCATTCGCGGATGTATTTCGGGACGGCCGGGATGACGTCGGGCCGGCCTTTGTCGTGGAGGCGTTTGGAGAAGATCTCGATCTTGCCCGAGGGCGTCGGGAGGGGGTGGGCGGCCGGGTCACGCCGGAAATCCTCGAAGGCCACGGCCGGCCGGGTCACCGGGAGGGCGTAGACGCCGGCGTTGGATTTTTCGAATTCGTCGAGGGCCGGGATGCCGGGGAAGCGCGTCTTGCGGAAATACTCGATCGACCAGGCGACCCAGTCGCGCTCGCTCCGGCCTTCGGTGTAGGCCTCGCGGAAGCCGAGCTTGCCGGCGAGGTCGGCGCAGATGGCGTAATCGCTTTTGGCCTCGCCCGGCGGCTCCACGATCTTGGGCATGAGGATGACCTCGTCGCCGTATTTCCAGCCGTCGGCGACGCCCCAGGTCTCGAACTGCGTGCAGGCCGGGAGGAGATAGTCCGCGAACCGGCCGGTCGGGGTCAGGAAGTTGTCCTGGACGACGAGGAGCTCGACCCGCTTCTCGTCGCGGAGGATGCCCGCCGTGCGGTTGATGTTGGCGTGTTGGTTGACGAGGGCGTTGCAGGCCACGGCGTAGATCATCTTGATGTCCGTGCCGAGCGTTGCGGCGCCGACGACGCCGTCGGCCGGGCCCATCTCCCGGCCGCGGAGGACGGCCTCCGACCAGAGGAAGGACGGGATCTCGGCTTTGACCGGGTTGTCGCCGGTCGGGAAGACGATCCAGGCCGGCCCTCCATCGGGCGCCTGGAGGGCGATCCCGCCCGCCCAGCCTCCGGGCACGCCGACGTTGCCCGTGATGGCCGCCAGGACGCAGCCCGCCCGGACGACCTGCTCGCCGTAAGCCCGCCGCTGCATGCCGTAGCCCTGGTAGAGGACGGCGGGCTTGCGCGTGGCGTATTCGCGCGCGATCCGGGCGATCGTCGCCGCCGGCACGCCGCAGATCGCCTCGGCCCAGGCGGGCGTCTTGGGCGTTCCGTCGCGCGTCCCGAGGACGTAGTCCTTGTAGCTCTCGGCGGTCTCCGCTCCCGGCGGCATCTGGGACGCGTCGAAGCCGAGGCAGTGCGTCCGGACGAAGTCCGCGTCATAGAGATTTTCGGCGATCATGACGTGGGCCATGGCCGACATCATGGCCGCGTCCGTGCCGGGGCGGATGGGCAGCCACTCGTCGGCCAGGGCCACGGCGCTCAAGGTCATCCGGGGGTCGATGCAAACGATCCGGGCGCCTTTCTCGCGCGCTTTCCGGAGGATGAACTCGGTGTTCGTCCCATCGCGCATCTCGGCCGGGTTCCAGCTCCACATGAGGATGTACTTGGAGTTCAGCCAGTCCTGGCGCTGGTTGCCGGTGACGTTCGTCCCGTAGACGTAGGGCGTCGCACAGGAGATCGAGGCCCAGGAATAGCTGTTGTAGAACCCGAGCGAGCCGCCGAAAAGGTTCATGAGCCGCTGGGCCGTCTGGCGGCCGTTCGTCTGGTTGTAGCTGCCCGTGCCGTAGGGGACGTAGAACGCGGCGTTGCCGTGGGCTTGGCGGATGCGCTTCATCTCCGCCGCGATCGCATCGAGCGCCTCGTCCCAGGAGATCCGGACGAACTTGCCCTCACCGCGCTTTCCGGCGCGCTTCATGGGGTGGAGGAGGCGATCGGGATGGTCCTGGCGGTGGCGGTAGAGGCGCCCGCGGATGCAGGGCCGGAGCTGGGGGGACTCGACCGTGTCGGTCGGCCGGTCGTCGCCTTCGATCCGGACGATCTTCCCCCCGGAGACATAAACTTTGAGAAGGCAGCGCCCGCCGCAGTTGTGGGACGGGCAGCCCGTGCGGATCATCTTTTCCGCGGCCTCCGCGAAGACCGGACCGGCCGCGGCGCCGGATCGGCCGGCCGGGCCGAGCTTGAGCTTCCTTCCCCATTTCGAGGCCGTCAGGGCGGACCCGCCGAAAAACGAGCTCCAGCCGAGAAAGCGGCGCCGGTCCATCGGCGCGGTTTCGATCTTTTTCTTGATGAATCCGCCGTTCATGGCCGGCCTTCGCGACGGGATTTTTTCGATCGGATCGCGCTCGCCGCCCCGAGGGCCGCCCGGGCGCCGGTCACGGCCAGCGCTTCGAGCAGGATGAATTGGGCCGGGTTGACGACGGCCGCGAGGCTGCGGCCGGGCGCGAGGACGTCGAGGAGCTTGAGCGCGGCCGCGGCACAGCCGGTGAGGAAGATCGTCTCCTCGCGGCAGGTCGCGGCGAAGGCCCGACCCATGAAAGCGATGGCCGCGGGGAGCATGACGGCTCCCGCCAGACCGGGGACATGGAGCAGATGGACGGCGTGGCCGGCGGTCGCTTCCCAGAGTCCCCAGACCGAGCCCCAGAACAGGGCGGGGGCCAGGCGTTCGAGGCGGGCGGACCGGCGGTTGTTCATGCGGACATTGTAGCAGGTTCGGCCGCCGTCCGTAAACGGCGGCCCGGACCCCTGCTTTGCCTGGGATCAGGTTCAAACCTACGCGCTTGCCGGAAGACTCATGTATTAAATGGAAGAAAAGCCCAAAATATTGTAACGTATATTAAAACATTCGCATTTTCTGGCGTTGAGCCGATAGGGAACCGATGGAAGAGCAGGTTAAATCAAAAAAGCGGGTTGCCGATCATGGCGAGGTGCTGACCGGAAAACGGGAAGTCAACGCAATGCTGGATTTGGTGAAGTCCGAGACCGAACGGGTTGATTCGCGCTTCCTAGAGCCCGCTTGCGGTACGGGGAACTTCCTTATAGGAATACTCGAACGCAAACTTTGCGTGGTCGAGGAGCGTTACGGCAAATGCCAACTGGATTTTGAACGCTTTGCTATCGTTGCCGTATCTTCCATTTACGGCATTGATATTCTCGAAGACAACGTCCAGCAGTGCCGGCAACGGCTCTTCGGGATCTTTAATCTGGTCTATTTGCGCTTGTTCAAGAGCAAGACGAATGACAACTGCCGCGAATCCGCCCGGTTCATCCTTGAACGGAACATCATCCACGGGGACGCTCTTTCTTTGAAGACGGTTGGCGACAACCCGAAGCCGATTGTCTTCTCCGAGTGGTCACTCGTGAACGGGAGCATGTTGAAGCGGCGGGATTTCACATTCCACGGCTTGCTTGAACACGCCGAGATGAAGGAACTCCCGCTTTTCTCCGATCTCGGCGAAAACGTCTTCATCCCGACACCGGAAAAGGAATTTCCACTCACGCACTTCCTGGAGGCAGGCGATGTTATCAAGCCGTAACTACAACCCGGACGTGCTGACTTGCATCGCCAATTTGAGCAGCGATGAGGTTTTCACGCCGCCCCGGCTGGTAAACCAGATTCTCGACCTTCTTCCTGCTCAAATCTGGAGCGAGAAAAACGCCCGCTTTCTCGATCCGGCCTGCAAGTCCGGCGTCTTCTTGCGCGAGATTGCCAAACGTCTCGATAAGGCGCTGGAGAAGCAAATCCCTGACCGGCAAAAGCGGATGAACCATATTTTCAAGAACCAGCTATACGGCCTGGCGATCACGGAATTGACAACGCTACTCTCACGCCGGTCAGTGTATTGTTCCAAGACTGCCAACGGAAAGTATTCCGTTTGCGAGGCGTTCGATAACCCGCAGGGTAACATCCATTCCAATCGCGTAGAGCACACTTGGGAGAATGGGCGTTGTGTGTTCTGCGGGGCGAACGAGGAGAGCTACGCGCGTGGCACGGAACTGGAAAGCCACGCTTATAAATTCATTCATACGAAGCATCCAGAGGAGATATTTAAAATGAAATTCGACGTCATCGTTGGCAATCCGCCATATCAACTCAATGATGGTGGTGGCATGGGGTCAAGCGCAACGCCAATTTACCAACGTTTCGTAAAACAAGCAAAGAAGCTGAATCCGCGTTACCTGACAATGATCATTCCGTCTCGATGGTTCTCCGGTGGTAGAGGACTGGATGATTTTCGAGACGAAATGCTGAGAGATACTTGCATTAGAAGGATTATAGATTACCCGAATTCTGTAGATGCTTTCCCTGGCGTGGATATAGCAGGCGGGGTCTGCTATTTCTTGTGGGAGAGAGATAACAAAGGGAATTGCCGGATCAGCACACACGAAGCCGGCACGATCACTTCGGAATCGGAGAGGCCGCTATTGGAGGGTGGGGCAGACACTTTCATCAGATTCAACGAAGCGATACCTATACTGCGGAAGGTCAAGAAGTTGAACGAACCCAGTTTCTCGGATATTGTTAGCGCCAATGATCCTTTTGGCTTTGATGAGCGCGTCGCAAACAGTTACCGAAGAGTGGTTCCAAAATACAGTTTGAGCCGGTCTCAAAACAGCATCGCGTTCTACTACAATGGGTGGAACAAGACGGGTATAGGTTTTGTAGAGAAATCTGCTGTGCAGAAGAACGCCGATTGGACGCGTAAACAAAAGGTATTCATCGCAAAGGCCTATGGCGAAAGAGGCAGTTTCCCCTTTCTTGTGTTGGCGAAGCCGTTCCTTGGCGATAGGAATAGTTGCTGCACAGAAACCTATCTCGTTATTGGCCCCTTTGCCACGAAGACTGGTGCGAACAATGCAATCCAGTACATCTCTACTCGATTCTTTCGGTTCCTAGTATTGCTGAAGAAAAATACCCAAAACGCACTTCGTGGTGTCTATTCGTTTGTTCCCATGCAGGACTTGAACGAAGAATGGACAGATACAAAGCTATACAGAAAGTATAGGCTGAACACAGACGAGATTGCATTTATTGAATCCATGGTCCGTCCGATGCCTGCTTGTGCGGATGGCGCAGACAGGGAGGCGAGCGATGAATAAGGATCACGCGCTAGCCGTTTTCGAGGATTTCAAAATTCGCCGGGTATATGACGAGAAAGTTGAAACCTGGTATTTCTCGGTAGTGGATATCATCGCCGCGCTGATCCAACAGCCAAATTATCAAGGGGCGCGCAAATACTGGAACAAGTTGAAGGAACGGCTCAAGAAAGAGGGCAGTCAGTCGGTGACAAATTGTCGCCAACTGAAACTCGAGGCTGCTGACGGGAAAAAGTACTCAACGGATGTGGCTGATCCGGAAACGCTCCTGCGGCTCATTCAGTCAGTGCCCAGCCCAAAAGCCGAGCCGATAAAACTCTGGTTGGCGAAAGTAGGTTATGAGCGGATACAGGACATGAGCGATCCGGCGCGTTCGCTCGATCGCGCTCGGGAATATTGGCAACAACACGGTCGGAGCGAAAAGTGGATTCAACAGCGGATGATGGGGCAGGAAACTCGCAACAAGCTTACCGATTACTGGAAGGATCACGAGATCAAGGGCGAGGACGAATACGCCATTCTGACTAACATCATTCACCAGGAGTGGAGTGGGGTTTCGGTCAAAAAACACAAGACGATCAAGGGGCTGAAAACGCAGAACCTGCGCGACCACATGAGCGAGGCTGAACTGATTTTCACCGCGCTGGCGGAGCTTTCAACACGGCAGATCGCCGAGAGCGTGGAGGCTACCGGCGTGCCGGAAAACACGGCGGCAGGGAAGAAGGGCGGAAGGATCGCCAAAAGAGCGCGGCTGGAGTTGGAGCAGAAAACGGGGAAAAGCGTGGTGACGGGCGAGAATTTCCTGCCGCCCCAAAAGTCTATGAAACGACTGAAGGGAAGCAATAATGAGTAGGGAATTCTTCCCTCCGCGCCCGGAATCACGGCCGACGATCTATGCCTACGAGGACACGAACCCGCAATATGCGGGGTTGCTCAAAGTGGGCTATACGACGGTGGACGTAAGAGCCCGCGTGGCGCGGCAGTACCCGACGTTGAGGCCCGGCAAGCCGCCATACCGGATCGTGCTCGAAGAATCGGCCATGCGTAGCGATGGGACGGCTTATACGGACCATGACGTTCATCGAATGTTGCGGATTAACGGGGTCCAGAACCCGGAAGGTGAATGGTTCCGCTGTACCGACGCGCAGGTGAAGGCCGCCGTCATTGCCGTACGAACCGGGCAATTGAACGAGGAGAATCGTTCACTCGATTTCAAGATGCGTCCAGAGCAGGAAGCAGCGGTAGAGAGGACGGCCGACTATTTTAAAAGCTTCCGCAAAGAGAACCGCAACAAGCCACCGCATTTCCTCTGGAATGCCAAAATGCGGTTCGGAAAGACCTTTGCCGCATATCAGCTTGCGAAAAAGATGGTCTGGCGCAAGGTGCTGGTACTGACCTTCAAACCGGCGGTGCAAAGCGCTTGGGAAGAAGACTTGAAATGCCATATGGACTTCCGGGGTTGGCAGTTCATTTCGCCCGGCGGGTTGTCCTATAAAGAGGCCGACAAGAAGAAGCCGTTTGTCTGTTTCGGCTCGTTTCAGGACTACTTGGGCCGGAACCCGAGCACGGGCGGCATCAAGACGAAGAACGAATGGGTGCATTCGACGAACTGGGATTGCGTGATTCTGGATGAGTACCACTATGGCGCATGGAGGGAAAGCGCGAAGGAGCTGTTTGAGGCGGAGGACAAGAAGGAGGTTGAGTTCGGCGAAGGGGTCGGCATCGAGGACTTCGACGAAGAGATCATGCCGATCACGACAGACAGCTATCTCTACCTCTCCGGTACGCCGTTCCGGGCCATTGCCTCCGGCGAGTTCATCGAGGAGCAGATCTTCAACTGGACATATTCCGACGAACAGCGCTCGAAGCAAGACTGGAAGGGGCCAGACAATCCCTATGCCGCGCTGCCCCGGATGGTGCTTCTGACTTACCAACTGCCCGACGCGATCAGGGAAATCGCAATGCAAGGCGAGTTCAACGAGTTCGACCTGAACATCTTTTTTTCAGCGGAAGGCGTGGGTGACAAGGCGAAGTTCAAGTATGAGGACGAAGTTCAGAAGTGGCTGGACCTGATCCGGGGTTCGTTCATGCCGACCAGTGTTGACAACCTGAAGCTCGGAGCGCAGAAGCCGCCGATGCCGTTTTCGGATGTGCGGCTACTGAACGTGCTTTCGCATACGTTCTGGTTCCTGCCTAGCGTTGCTTCGTGTCATGCCATGTGCAACCTGCTGAAGAAGAAGCAGAACCGCTTCTATCACGATTACACGGTTATTGTGGCGGCCGGGAGCGTCGCGGGTATCGGGGTTGCGGCACTACCGCCCGTGCTGGAGGGTATGGGCGAGCCGCTAAAGACCAAGACGATCACGCTGTCATGCGGGAAGTTGACAACTGGCGTAACAGTCAGGCCGTGGACTGGGATTCTTATGCTGCGCAATATATCCACCCCTGAAACCTACTTCCAAGCTGCCTTTCGGGTGCAGTCTCCGTGGACAGTCAGAAATACCGACGGTGCTTCGCCCAATGAGGAGCAGATCATCAAGGAGGAGTGCTACGTCTTTGACTTCGCGCCGGACCGGGCCTTGCGGCAGATCGCCGATTACAGTTGCCGCCTGAATGTCAACGAGTCCAATCCCGAGAAGAAAGTAGAGGAGTTCATCAGTTTCCTGCCCGTCCTGGCCTATGACGGCAGTTCCATGAAGCAGATTGACGCTGCAGGCATTCTCGACATGGCCATGAGCGGCACGACCGCTACCCTGCTTGCGCGGCGATGGGAGAGCGCATTGCTCGTGAATGTGGACAATGACACACTGCGCCGTCTGATGGACAACAAGAAGGCGATGGATGCGCTGATGAGCATTGAGGGCTTCCGTAATTTGAACCAGGACATCGAAACCATTATCAATAAGTCGGAAGCGGTCAAGAAGGCGCGAAAGGAAGCGAACGACGAGGAGCTTTCCGCCAAGGAAAAAAAGGAACTGACCGAGGAAGAAAAGGAGTACAAAAGTCTACGCAAGCAGATTCAGGAAAAGCTTATCAAGTTCGCCACGCGGGTTCCGATCTTCATGTATCTTACGGACTACAGGGAACGGAGCCTGAGGGATGTGATTACGCAACTGGAGCCGGGTTTGTTCAAGAAAGTCACCGGGCTGACCGTGAAGGACTTCGAGTTATTGGTCAGCCTCGGCGTTTTTAACAGCGCCCTGATGAACGATGCGGTCTACAAGTTCAAGCGCTACGAGGATGCCAGCCTAATCTATACGGGGATCAATAAGCACGGGGGTGAAGACATCGGCCTCTACGATACCGTCTTGAGCCGGAAGGACTACGGCGCGACATTCGTGAATGAGGCGGCAAGGGCTTACGAAACCAAGAAATGAGCCCAAGCCGGGCTTACAAACGCATCGCAGGCACTTCGATCGCGCTTTTTGTCTTCCGGGATGCCCGCTCTTGCCGCCAGATGCTTTTGTAAGTCCGAGCCACCTCGGCGGCGGGAAGACCGGTGTTTGTCCAGAGCACATTCTTGCCGTCGGAGCGGGACTTGGCCAGGACCTTGTCCTCCTCGACTCGCAGCGCTCCCTTGGCTATCCGCGGTATCGGGCGGAGTCCTTGTTGGCGACTAGGCTCTTAGTCAAGCCCTCAAGCTTCTCACGCAAATGGACGATGAGCGCGGATCGGCGTTCGTTCACACGGCCATTGTTGCAAGTTCGGCCGCCGGCCGTAAACCGGGCTGGACGTCAGGTGACAACGGGCCGGCGATTCGGGTAATCTAGTGGGGACACTATCGCCGAGGAGGAAGACCATGACATCGCTCTCGCGCCTCACCGTGCTCAGTGCCCTCATAGGAGCCGCTTGTCTCTTCGCCGTGACGGCCGCCGGACAGGACGCCCTTCCGCGGCCCGACCTCAAGATCCCGGCCGGCCCGTTCAAGGCGTCCTGGGATTCGCTCGTGAAATCCACCGTCCCCGACTGGTACCTCGACGGCAAGTTCGGGATCTTCATCCACTGGGGCGTCTATTCCGTGCCCGCTTTCGGGAGCGAGTGGTATCCGCGGAACATGTACCAGGCCAAGGACCCGACTTTCAAACATCATATCGAAACTTACGGGCCCCAGAGCAAATTCGGCTACAAGGATTTCATCCCTCTCTTCAAGGCCGAGAAGTTCGATCCCGGGCATTGGGCAGACGTCTTCCGCCGCGCCGGGGCGAAGTTCGTCGTCCCCGTGGCCGAGCACCACGACGGCTTCCCGATGTACGACAGCGCCCTGACGGCGTGGTGCGCCGGGAAGATGGGGCCGAAGCGCGACATCGTCGGCGACCTGGCCCAAGCCGTCCGGGCCCAGGGCCTGACGTTCGGGCTGTCGACGCACCGGGCCGAGCACTGGTGGTTCTACAACGGCGGGATGACCTTCGATTCCGACGTCAGGGACCCTCGCTACGCCGGCCTCTACGGCCCGGCTCAGCCCGACAAGACCCAGCCCGACAAAGCCTACCTCGACGACTGGCTGGCCCGGACCGTGGAGCTCATCGACAAATACAAGCCCCAGCTCGTCTGGTTCGACTGGTGGATCGAGCAGCCGGTCTTCCAGCCCTATCTCCAGGCGCTCGCCGCCTACTACTACAACCGCGGCGCGGAGTGGAAGCAGGGCGTGGCCATCAACTACAAGAACGCGTCGTTCCCGGACAAGGCGGCCGTCCTGGATATCGAGCGCGGGCAGCTGGCCGAGATCCGGCCGTTCTTCTGGCAGACCGACACGTCGATCTCCAAGAATTCCTGGGGCTATGTCGCCCGCCAGGACTACAAGACGGCGGGCTCGATCGTGGGCGACCTGATCGACATTGTCAGCAAGAACGGAGCGCTCCTGCTGAACATCGGCCCCCGGCCGGACGGCACGATCCCGGAGGCCGAGGAGAAGATCCTGCTCGAGATCGGGGCCTGGCTGGGGACGAACGGGGAGGCGATCTACGGCACGCGCCCCTGGAAGGTGTTCGGCGAGGGGCCGACCCCCGTCGTCGGGGGCAGCTTCAACGACACGAAGCGGGCCGCGTTCACGCCGCGGGACATCCGCTTTACGGCGAAGGGCGGAGCGCTCTACGCCATCGTCATGGCCTGGCCGGAGGGCGAGATCTCGATCGCGTCGCTCGCCCGCGGCTCGGCGCTCTTTCCCGGGGAGATTCGGGGCGTTTCGCTCCTTGGCTCGAAAGAGGCGGTGACTTGGAGCCGGGACGCCGGCGGGCTGAAGGTCCGGATGCCCGGCCGGAAGCCCTGCGATTACGCCTACGCGCTGAAGATCATCTCCTAGAGATTATCCGACGAACTTTTCCCGCTTCTGGAGCCGCAGCAGGGCCAGCATCGTCAGGGCGATGGAACCGCTGATGAAGTAGAGCCGGTTGGCGACCGTGGTCTTGGCCAGGAGGACGGCCCGGACCTCGTTCGTCACCGTGAACGGATTGTGGAAGAGGTACCAGGGGCTGTCCGCGAGCGAGCCTTTGAAAAGCCAGAAGAGCATCACCACCACGATCATGATGACCGCCGTGGCCAGGCCGCTTCCCGTCTGGCTGGCGATGAAGAAGGCCAGGCTCCCCACGAAGATGACGGGCACCATGGTCTGCAGGACCATCCTGCCCAGCGGGAAGCCCGCCAGGCCCAGTCGGCAGAAGAGCGCCAGGACGAACACGAGCGCGGCCACGATGGCGTACAGGGTGAGATATCGGGCCAGCCAGACCTTGTAGCGGTAGTCGGGGATGCCGAACAGCGTTTCGATCATGCCCGAGTCGCGGTCGTTCTGGATGACGAAGACCGAGGGATAGAAGACGAGCAGGATCCCGGGGACGAGCAGGTAATCGTAGATCTTCTGGCCGTTGAAATCGCCCCCGCGGCCGACGAGGTTCAGGATGACGACCGCCAGGAACACGGCGCCGGCCAGGATCATGAAATAGACCGCCCGGCCGGAGAATACGGCGGAGGCGTTGTAGCGGAAAAAGGCCCAAGAATTGACGAGGAGGCGCCGCCGGCGGCGATGGGGCCGGGCCGCTCCGGCGGCGGGCGCGTTGGGAGCCTTGGGTTCGGGTGCGGTCATCGGGTCATCCCCTCCTGTCCCAGCAGCCACATGTAGGAATCCTCGAGCGTCGGGACGACCGGCTGGGCGTCGTCCGTCGGCCGGAGCGCCGAGAGGATGCGGGCCCGGATCCGGAGCCCGTCGCGCAGATGGTGGACGACTTTGTGGGTCCGGCGGATGGTGTCGAAGTCGAGGTCGTCCACGGTGACCTGCCAGACCGAGCCGCGGGTCAGGTTGACCAGCTCGGCCGGCGTCCCGACGAACCGGACCTTCCCCTTGAGCAGGACCGCCAGCCGGTTGCACGAGCTCGAGATGTCCTCGATGATGTGGGTCGAGAAGATCACGATCCGGTCCCGGGCGAGCTCCGAGAGCATGTTGCGGAACGCGATCCGCTCGGTCGGGTCGAGGCCGGCCGTGGGCTCGTCGACCACGAGGATGCGCGGCAGGTGGAGGAGCGTCTGGGCGATGCCCAGGCGCTGCTTCATGCCGCCGGAATACGTCTTGATCTTGTCGTGGCCGCGGTCGGCGAGATGGACCGCGCGCAGCGACGACTCGACGGCCGTCTTCCTCGCTTCCGTGTCCCAGAGGCCCTTGAGCTGCGCCTGGTAGTCCAGGAACTGGACGGCGGTCAGGCTCTCGTAGGCGCCGAATTCCTGGGGGAGATAGCCGATCAGGGCCTGGAGCTCTTCCCGGTAAAGGCCCAGGTCGAGCTCGTTGAAATAGATCTTGCCCCGGCTCGGGGGCAGGATCCCGCAGATGATCCGCATGAGGGTCGTCTTCCCTGAGCCGTTCGGCCCGACGAGGCCGAACATCCCGCTCCCGATCTCGAGGGAGACCCGGTCGAGGGCCTGGAACGGCGAGCGGCTGGCCCCGATGATCGGGATCTTGAGGACGAACCGGTAGAAGGCGGTCCGGGGCTTGCGCAGGCGTCCGGTAACCCGGTTGACGTTGATCTTCCGCTCCTCGATCATCCGCGATGTGCGATAGACGGCCAGGATCCCGTACCACAGGACGAGCACGACGCCGACCGCGCCCCAGCGCTGCCAGCGCGACTGGAGCCAGAGGCCGTCGGCCAGGGGGATGCCCCAGAAGAGCGCGGCGGCGGCGATCCCCCCGATCTTCGTCCGGACGGAAGCCGGACGGCCGCGCCGCCGTTTCCGCCAGCCTTCCAGGAGGCCGGCGAGCAGGCCGTAGGTCAGCGCGGCGAAGATCAGGTGCCAGGCGTTGCCCTGGAGGTAGAAGTAGGTGAAGTAGATCAGGAAGGCATAGACGGGGACGGCCCAGAGGAACGACTGGAAGCGCTCGCGCCGCAGCTCGGCTTCCGAAACGGTCCGGTGCTCCTTCTCGCGGCGGCCTTTCCGCCATTCCTTCGTGAACTTGGCGAAGTCGTCATAGAGCTTGCTGATGTTCCGGATGGTGATGGTCACGGCCGCGCCCGGCGGGACGAGCTTGGACCGGCTGCGGCGGAGGCTCGTCTGGGCGAAGAAGGTGAAGGCGGGGATGCCCACGAACAGAATCAGGGCGTATGCGATCCGCCATAGGAGGGAATCGATGTTGGCCATCAGGAACCAGATGCCGGCGCCGAAGGCCAGCCCCTGGACGAGCTTGCTCTTCCAGCCGAGGCCGCGCCACCAGGCCAGGGCGTTCTCGAGGCCGTGGGAGAATGTCGGGATGAGGACCAGGGTGAAGAGCGTCGCCACGGCCAGGCCGCCCATGACCGTGACGGCGAACGGTGTCCCGATCATGGAGATGTATTCCTGCTTGCCCAGGGCGACCGGGAGCATGCCCAGGACGGTGGTGATGGCCGTGATCAGGATGGGCCGCACACGGGTCAGTCCGGCGGTCATCAGGGCGCGCGTCCGGCGCTGGTGGCGGAGCTCGAGCCGCCGCGCGTAATCGATCAGGAGGACTCCGTTGTTGACCACGACGCCGAAGAGAAGGAGGAAGCCGATCAGGACATTGGCGTTGTAGAGCGAGTTCGAGGTCAGGATGAGCGCCGAGAAGGCCCCGATGCCGGCCAGGGGCAGGGTGAAGAGCATGACCAGCGGCGTCCGGAACCCTTCGAATGTGGAGGCGAGGATCATGTACAGGAGGAGGATGCCGAGGGCGAGCATGTAATAGAATTCCGACATGTCGCTCTCGTCGCGGACGACTTCGATGATCACGCCGGGCGGCGGGGCGATGCTGGCCACGAGGTCCTCGACCGAGCTCCGGGCCGCTTCGAGGAGCGCTTTGGACTGCTCGATGTCGGTGTTGAACCGGTAGGTCACCTGGACCTGCTCCTCCTGGTTGATCCGGTTGATGTTTGAGTATCCGGAAGAATAGACCAGGCGCGAGATGAGCGGGAGCGGGACCAGGCCGCCGGACGTGGTCGGGAACTGGAGCTGCCGCAGGTCTCCGGTCGTCTTGTCCTTGTCGTCGGCGCTCTTGAGGACGATGTCGATCTCCTCGTTGGCCGTCGTGAACTTGATGTCGGTCGTGGTCTCCTTCTGGAAGCCCGACAGCTCGTTCCTCACCGCCTGGAGACTGACGTCGAAATGGCTCATCGACGCCTGGTCGAGCTGGAGGTCGATGCTCGGCGACTGGTTCGAGACGTTGAGCGTCGCCGACTGGACCGTGTCCAGGTTGGAGACGTTGTAGCGCACGTCCTCGGCCACGGCCCGGAGAAGCCCGAGGTCCTGGCCGCGGACGAGGACCTTCTCCTGGGCCGTCCCGATGCCGAGCATCCGGGTCAGGCTGACGCCGGTCTGCCGGCTGCCGGCGCCGCCCGTCCCGCCGCCGCCACCGCCTCCCCCGCTGCCCATGTAGCGCGAATTCTGGGTGGGCTCGGTGGTCGAGAACTCGACCCGGGGATAGCCCCGCGACAGGCGGTCGATGATATCGTCCTTGATCTCCGTGACGGACCGGGTGGACGTCTTGGCATAGTCCTCGGCGAGCCGGAAGGTGATCGTGACGTTGTCCTCCTCGATCGTCGCCAGACGGTCGGAGACCTCGGGGACGTCCTTGACGAGCCCGTCCATGGCCTTCACCTGGTCGTCGGCGGCCTCGAGTGTGGTCCCCGACGGCATGATGGCGTAGATGTTGAAAGTGCTGAGCTGGACTTCCCGCGGAGCGTTGACACTCTGCATCAGGCACAGGCCTAGGGTGAGGAAGAAGAGGGCGACCGTCGCCACGAGGGTCCGGGCAGGGTTGCGGAGGCTCGTCTTGAGCAGGACGACGTAGATCTGCCGCATCCGGCCCATGGAGCGGACGGCATGCTCCGCCCCGGGGCTCTTGCGCTGCCGGCGGGAGAAGAACCAGTTGGCCAGCACCGGGATGAGAAAGAAGGCGACGGCCAGTGAGATGAGGAGCGTCGTAATGATCGACGCGCCGGCCTGGGCCCCGAGAGTCCGGATCTCGGTGTTGGTCGAGAAGAGGAACGGCAGGAAGACGCCGATCGTGGTCAGGGTCGAGGCGAAGACCGCCCGGCCGACCTCCTTCGTCCCGGTCACGACCGACCGATGGGCGTCTCCCGTGCGGTCGTAGTGGCGGACGATGTTCTCCAGGACGACGACGCTGCAATCGACCAGCATCCCGATGGCGATGGCCAGCCCGACCATGGTCAGGGTGTTGATCGTGATGTGCAGGGCGTAGAAGACGTTCATCGAGATCAGGATGGAGATCGGAACGCTGGCCGAGACGGTCACTACCAGGCCCATATTCCGGAGGAACATCCAGAGGACGGCGATGGCCAGGAGCCCGCCGGCCACGATCAGCCAGAAGATGGAGCTGAGGTTGCCCTGGATCGTCTGGGCCTCGTCCGTCTGGATGACGAGCGAGATGCCGTCGGGCTTGACGGTCTCGTTGAGCCGGGCCATGGCCTGCCGGGTCCGGCCGGCGAGGCTGATCAGATTGGCCTCCCAGCTGCGCTGGAGCGACAGAGTGACCGCCTCCTGGCCGTTGATCCGCGAGATCGCGGTCTGCTCGGCTCCGCCCTCCGAGATCTTGGCGATCTGCTTGAGGACGATCGGCCCCTTGTCCTTGACGATCAGGTCGCCGATGGCCGGGATCGAGGTGTACTCGGCGACGAGGTTGACGAAGTACTCCTTGCGCGGGTCCAGGGCCTGGCCGAGATATTGGCGCTTGCCGGACTGCTCGGAGATCTTGGACTGGACCTGGCCGATGGTCAGGCCGAAGGACTTCATGGCGTTGTCGTCGAGGAGGACCTCCACCGAGCGCTTCCGCCCGCCGTAGACCTCGACGCTGGCCACGCCGTCGATATTCAGCAGCTCGGGCGTGATCTTCTCGTCGACGACGGCCCGGATCTGGTCGACGTTGCCTTCGCCCCGGGCCTGGAGGGTGAGGTAGCGGTTGGAGAGCTGCTCGGTGTCGGACTTCGAGACCGTGAAGGTGAACTCGGTCCCGATCGCCGCCCGGACCGTGGCCACGCACTGCTGGAGCTTGAGGAAGGCGTATTTCAGATTGACGTCGTTCCCGTAGTAAACGTAGATCGTGCCCCGCCGCTGGTCGATCTGGGTCTCGATCCGGTCGATTTTATCTAGCCCGGCGATGGCGCTTTCCACGGGGATGACGGCGTGCTGCTCGACATAGGCCGGATCCGAGGTCGTGCCGCCCCGCACGGTGACGATCATCCGCGGGGATTCGGTCTCGGGGAAGAGCTCCATGGGAAGCTGCAGGTAGGAGATGACCCCGAGCAGGCACAGCCCGATGAGGACCATGGCCACGAAGACGGGACGGCGGATGAAAAACTCGATCATGGGTGGGTGGCTCCGCCCTCCGACCGCCGCCGGCCGAGCAGCCGGTAGACAGCCGGGATGACGACCAGAGTCATGATCGTCGAGCTGATCAGCCCGCCGGTCACGGCCACGGCCATCGGCGCCCGCAGTGACGATCCCGCGCCGACGCCCAGGATGAAGGGCAGGAGGGCCAGGATCGTCGTCAGGCTGGTCATGAGGATCGGCCGAATCCGGTTCCGGCCGGCGAAGACGATCGCTTCGTCGATGGACATGCCGGCCCGGCGGCTCTGGTTGATCATGTCCACGAGGACGATGGAGTTGCTGACCGCGATCCCGGCCAGCATGATCAGGCCGATGATCGACATGATGTTGAACGGCACGCCCATGATGAGCATCAGGAAGATCGCCCCGACGCCGGCGAACGGGATCGTGAGGAGGACGATCAGGGGGTGGAGGAGCGACTCGAACTGGGCGGCCATGACCATGTAGACGAGGATGATCGCCAGGAGGAGGGCGAACTTGAGGTTCTTGAACGATTCGCGGCGGAGGATCTCCTCGCCCGCGATCGACATGGAATAGTTTTCGGGAAGGGCGGTGTCCTTGACGGCCTCCTTGACCCGGGCGATGATCCGGTCGAAAGGCGTCTTGCCCGCGAGCTGGGCCTGGACCTGGGCGACGCGCGTCTGGTTGTTGCGGATGATCTCCCGCGGGGATTCCGTCTTGACGAGTTTGGCCACGTCGCTCAGCGGGAGATGAAGTCCGGAGGGCGCCACAAGGACCATGTCCTGGAGCATGCCCACGGCCACCTTGGGGTTGCGGAGCATGATGCTGATGTACTCGCCCTTGTCCTCGACCTCGCCGAGGTCGGTGCCGGCCAGGACGTTCTTGATCTGGGTGCCGATCGTGTCGCTCCGGAGCGAGTAGCGGGCGGCCTGTGCCTTGTCGATCTCGATGTCGACCTCGGGCCGGCCCGCCTGGAAGCTGGTCTCGACGTTGGCCAGCTCGGGCAGCTTGATGAGCTTGGCCTTGACCTGGTCGGCCAGCTTCAACAGGACGTCGAGGTCCTTGCCCTTGATCTCGACGACGAGGGGCGCGTCCTGGGTGCCGAGGGCCGCCTGGAGGGTCGTCTGCTGCTTGACGAACTGGACGGAGATGTCGGGGATGGCGGACATCTCCTTTTCCATGGCCGCGACCAGGGCCGGCAGGGTCCGGGCGGATCCCTTCTTGAACCCGACCTGGAGAACGGCGTTGTTCTCGTCCTCGAGCGCCTCGGCCGCGGTCTCGGCCGTCGTCTTCGGCCCCACCCGGGCGAACAGGCGGTCGAGCTTGTCCCCGGCTATGTCCCGGACCATGGTCTCGAGGTTCCGGACCGCCCCCTCCGTCCGGTCGAGGCCGGTCCCCTCGGGCA